>JAEAME010002386.1_pt1 | contig 11083 bp, 8 predicted proteins | sample 8958731 | NCBI WGS metagenome assembly JAEAME01 (sample SAMN16933194, study PRJNA681113) | bioreactor sludge metagenome | isolation source: anerobic bioreactor sludge (Control) | place: India:Bengaluru | collected 2018-10-24 | reverse complement strand
ATCAGTATAGGTTGACGGGTGGGCAATAACAACTTCCATTCGAGTAAATGCATCTGGGAGGTAAGCTTTTGAAATTTTAAAGCGACCTCTGACGAGTAACACGATCTCTTCAGGTTTTTTTTCAAGAACTTTTATGAGTGGTTCTTTTGAAAGGATTTGCCCTGTTTTCCATCCATCATACAGACTGGCAAGTTGATCCCTTACAAGAACAGTTGCCTGGTCGTAATAGAGGGGAAAAGGTCCTCCAGAGCCTACAATTACCGTAGTCCATATCACATCGTTGACAAGTCCGTTAATCACATCTTCAAAATCAGTCATTTGCCACTTCCCTTACCTATCAACATCTGGGAATAGCTATCCCACAAGTATACTTTCACGTATCTCACCGCGGCACCCCCTGGGATAAATATAAACTTTGAGGATTATAAAAAAAATAAGTTATAAATCTTTCTAAGATGTCCCCTCGGTGACTGTATAACGACGCCCATCCCGACCAAAAATCCTTTAGCCCGTAAACCCCGACCCTTGTAGCATGATCCCGAAATCCCCTGGAGAGAGCGTAATATACGTTGAAGAGCAGCGGTTCCGGCAGATCTGGATCCTCATCCTCGTCGGGTTCATCGCCCTACTCGCCTGGTATTCCTTTCTCCTGCAGATCGTGATAGGGGAGCCGTTCGGGACGAACCCTGCCCCCGACATCCTGGTGATCCTTCTCTTTGTGGTATTCGGGATCCTCTTCCCGGTCTGGTTCCTCGTGATGAGACTCGAGGTCCAGGTCACCCGGACCGACCTCCGGTTTCGCATGTTTCCGCTCCATCTCCACTGGCGGGAATTCCCCCTTGCCACCATTGTCAGAGCAGAGGCCGTTACCTACCAGCCTATCCGGGAGTATGGGGGCTGGGGAATACGGATAGGGATGAAGGGATGGGCCTACAATGTCTCGGGGAACAGGGGAGTGCAGGTCACGCTGGAAGGCGGGAGATCGTTCCTGCTCGGGTCGCTCCAGCCAGAGGAACTGGCGTTTGCGATCAAGTCCGGCATTGCGTAAAGGTTCCGGCAACCGGGAAGTGGTTCGTGGACCTGATCCCTCTGTTTTTTTCCAGGGTGGTCCCGGCCTTCTCGGTGCTTCAGCAGTCAAACGACAGGAGGCCGGCAGTCACCATGAGTGAAAGCAACCGATCATTCTGCCCTGGCTATCTCTTTCAATACCACAATTTCCGGAGCTCCCCCGAGAAACACGCTCGCCCTGGTGAAAAATTCCTTGAAATACGGGGTGGAAGAATGGAAATCCAGGGCATCCTAGTCAGTGTATTGTTCGACCACCACCAGGGTATTGGGATTGGCCGTTTCAACGTTCAGCGAATACAGGACGGTCCCCTTTTCTTTAGCCACGTGCACTAAAAGCCCCTTCATTTCTTTTATCGCTTCATCCATCTTTCCTTCTTTGATAGGCATTTTGGCAATAACGGTCAGCATTTCTTCTTCTCCTCACTGGTGTTACTATCTATCCCAATGCATAGATCACACGGAAAATGTCTTGATCAAATAATAAAAAATGATCGAGCCCCCTCCTGAACAGTACCATTCATACCGAGAAAGATGCTTGCTGCTCTGTTTTTTCATCGGGGTGGTCCCACTTTCACTTCGTGCAGTGATCCGGGTTAAATACCGACCGGTAAAAGTGGTAATCGTCTCACCTTATCGGACAGCATGAGGTGATGACACGCCCGCGGAAATTGGTGAAAGTGCAAGGAAGTGGCCGGTCAGAAGATGCCTGGATTGACTTGCCCCTGCCATCTCTTTTTCATTCGAGGATGAACACCAGGACAACGCAAGCATCCGGGTCGTTGCCACATCGGGAATACTTCACCCGGATCCGTTCAGCCAGTCCGCTGGAACCCATGGGGGTGAGTTGTCACCAGCCATGGCATCGGTGCATCCTAGATCCGCCTTCCCCTCTCTACCTTGACCAGATGAACACATCGTTTCATCGGCCCGTCTTCCCACTGCTCGCAGGCCTCCCGTTTGCAGGGGAGAAGGGCGATCGGTATCATCCCAAAATTTTCAAGCCTGTTCTCCCGGCTACACCAGTGCGTCTCTTCCATGATACGAGGTGAGATGCTCAAGGATATGGCATCGCGGTATAGGCAGGGAGAAAGTGAAGTCCCACATCACCGGAAGTGGTGATCCGTTGCTTCGATAAGCAACCTGGTGGTCCAATGCGTTGCTATGAGCAGGGATATCCCCTGAAAGGGAATAAGTGCTGAAATAGTGAAAGAACATTGCTATTTTTTTAAGATGATACCCGTTGCACCCGAAGGCCAGACTTCTCTGTCAGCATGGATGACCGGCCAGGCAGCTGATACTCAGTCAAAAATAATACCCTGAGAATGTATGTGGAATGGGGGAGACTGAAGAAACAATGCTCCCCAAGAGGAGCGAGGGGGCTTACCGTATGAACCCATGCACAGGGTGTGAGTATCGACAAATTTTTCTCCGTGAAGATGACGAGGGGAAAATTCTGTTCTGTCGAAAATTTAAGTGCGAACGCGATGATGCCCGATCACTATGTGAACGCTGGGAGGGGTTCGTCGATCCTGTTGTCTGAAAAGGGGAAGGGAAGGCTGACCGTTCTCCGGCTGGTCTTCTCATAATACTTTCGGGCTGATGGATTCGGACCTCCTGCCGATGTTCGCAGGTGACCAGTGGTAACAACGGGAATGATTCGATAAGGATCGATTGAGTCGATACCCCATGTACGGTCTTCCCGGGATGCATGGCCGGAGGCATGGACCGGGAACAAGGGGGAGATCTGGGAATCACGCACTCTTGAACAACATATTCACATCCCCCTCTCCCTATCGTCTGCCCAATCTCTTTTTATGATGAATCTCCGGATTGATGAAGAAATCATGGTCAATCTCAGGAAGATAGAGTAGTGGTACTTGAGTCCTCGGTGGCAGAATATAAAGAATAAACCTGAAATCACATCCTTTAAGCAACATTATGCAGAAGAATTCGGGTGGATATCTATATCGATGAATCGGGGGATATTGGCTTAGGCCCAAAATCTTCCCCGTTCTTTGTCATTGCAGCATTAATTATTCATCAACCGTTACAAATTCAACGCTGTTTTAAAAAAAAAATCAGGAAAAACCGTCTGAAGAAAAAGCTTCGTGAATTGCCTGAACTCAAGTTTAATAATTCTGATAATGTCATAAAACGCCGTGTTCTTGATTGCTTGGCAACATCTGATATTGAATTCTGGTGTTCAGTCCTTCGGAAAGAGCAATTATATGATCGCCTTCGGACTCAACCCCAGATAGTCTATAATTATCTCACCGGTTCCCTCATTGCGAATATTTATTTCCACTATCAACCGTTTTCCGAGTTCAATGTCATTGTGGACAAATCACTAAATGGGATCCATAAGGAACAATTTGATCAGTATATTGTCTATAAAACAATGGAACGTCACATTCCAATTACCGGCACTTTAGTATCACCAAAGATAATTCATGTCGACTCCCGACGAGAACCGTGTATTCAGGCCGCAGATTTCATTGCTGGCGCTGTTCATCGAAAATATCGCGAGGAGGATGACTGGTTCTTTTGTATCATCGAACATCAATGTAAACAACTATTTGATTACTTTGAAGGGCCGCAAAAGTGGATGTGACCCCTTCCCTACTTTGTCCCACCTACCTCAAGGTAGCCTCATCCGTTTCGGGAAGGACTTACTCACAATGGTTCTATCATATGGTTTTACTATATTATAGTTGTGTTCTTTTTTTTGGTCTCTTACTGAACAAAAACTGATCGGCGAATTCAAGGCTGCCTGATTCGAAGATCCCTGTATTGTTGTTTCGGGTAAAAGCGGGACGTCCTCGAAATCGGCACAGATCTGGCATGTGATCGTTCCCGGGATGCATGGCCGGAGGCATGGACTGAAGAGGGTGGAGAGAATGACGCACTCTCTAAAAACATATTCAAATCCCCTCTCTCCCCCTTCACAACAGGAGACACTACCTCCCCTGGTGGAGAAGGATATCCCGACACGATGGTGGTAACCGGAGATAGTCTCCGGGAAGGATATTTTCGATCTCATTAATATCGGATCCCCCCTATCACCATCATACGTGATTCTATGAGAAAAGTAACGATCAATGCCATCGTGGACATCATCATGGTCATCGCATTCATCCCCACCCTTCTCTCAGGAGTGGTGCTCTACTGGTTCCTTCCGGAAGGGGGGAGATTCAGCGGTCAGGCGGTCTTTATGGGCCTCTCCCGGCAGGTATGGATCACTATGCACGATCGGTGGGGAATTATCTTCTCCATACTCGTCATCCTGCATCTCCTGCTTCATTGGAAATTTCTCCGGGTCCTTCCCGCATGTTTCCGGAAAAGTAAAAAGGAAGAGGTCGTGGAATAGCCTGTTTCCTTTTTTCACCGAAAGGTTTCATCGGGGCAGCATAATGCAGTAATCGACCGTTCCCGTGCTTCTGAACGCTGCCGGAGTGAGGGAATTGATGGTTGGCGAGAATGGCGTAGGCGGAACGGTGGTGAGGTGAAATAGCACATGGAAAACGAGGATCTGGTCCTCTTATCCCGACGAATCATTCTCCCCATCGAGATACCCATGATTTTTAACCTATTCCCTCCGAAAATAACGTGAGTTCTCTTCATGGATACGACATTTTGTCACTATTACCGGGGAACCGGTTTTCCTCCCACCAACAGGTTCTGTCGCGAATGTCCTGCTTCGGCAATCGCCTGTGACAGGCTCTGGCAGATGGTGGTAGATCTGTCGAATGCAAAGAATGGCTCTCCTGTTTCCTTGCCGAATACAAGAGCCGTTCTCACTCCCAATCCCAAGAACTGGAACATTGTTCATTTACAGATAAACTGTCGATGGAATCTTGGAAAGGAGGACTTCCTCCATTATATTGCGACCGGGCAGGCCCAGCTCGGGCGGAAAACCCAGCGGCTGGATCCTACTGTTTCACCGAGTATGACACGACAGGTCCCCTATGTGCAATCGATCGTCCAGGCTCTTGGAGGACCTCACCTCCCTGAAATTGTGGCGGTGAAAAAGGTGCAGAAAGGAGAGTAACCTCGGATCAGTGAAGGCTCTCATTTAGAGAACCCAATAGTCGGCCTAACGTTGATTCTTTTTTATAGTACCATACTTCGTGCTCCCTACCGGATTCACTTGATTTTAATCAGGGTACACCCCTCCTGAAGCAGGGATTCCTGGAATAAGAAAAAGGGGAACCGAAACCCGGTGGGAATATTCCCAGGAGCGAGAACATTGCCGAAAATGGTACTTTTCAGCACTTCTGTAATGCAACAACAGTGCGTCACGCCAACCTTTATCAATCTTGATCATAGAGTATCGTGTCGGTGTAACCAGCTAGCAAGGCGAGAGCCGCGCTCCCTCTGGGGGACACCGGGACGGGAGATTCGAGAACCATGAAACGAATGCAACTCGTCGCGGCAGCGCTCTGCCTCGTCATGCTCACAATCGTCGTGGCGGGCGTCGTTGCGGCAAAGCAGACGGAGAACCCCCGCCATGCGGGTGCGTCGTCGATCTACTTCTTAGATGTGGCGGCGACCGAGACGCACGGACCGGGCACACTCAAGATCGATGTGGACAAGCACACGTTCGTCTTCAACGGGAAGGACTTTACGCCTTATGCGATGATCGAGCTGAAGGCCAAGGCGGAGGACGGCTCCGACAACGTGTTCGCCACAGGGAAGGTCACCCCCTCAGGCAACCTGCACATCGCGGGGACGTGGGAGGCGGGTGCCGCGCTGCCGGCCGAAGTGGCCGCCGACTACCAGGCAGTAGGGAGTTTTATCCTACATAATCATAACGGCTGGTTTGTAGCGCAGTTAGCGTGCTATTATAGCTTCGACAACGGTGCCACGTGGCATGAGACTCCTTCTATAGAAGGCATAGCAATGGGTCATACGGGCTATGCTCCTGATCTCGACGATCTTGGCGTGGCGCCGGGCCAGTTGGTAAGGATTCACGCCATCGTCGTAGGAGGCAAGGACAGGACCGGCAGCGAGGTGTTTCAATATTCGCAGGCGTATACTGCTTGGACGGCAATGTACGAGATTACAGGCGCAACGTGGAATCCTACTCTAACGTATGAGGGAATATTCAACGCTGGATTCCCCGACCCTTGTGGTCCACCAGGGTGTGTGGATTAACTCAAACCCGTAGTCTGCGTTCAGCGCATTTGGGAGCGTTTCGGCGCTTCCCTTCTTTCTTTTTCCTGACGATCAGCACACATTTATACCCGTTCATTGATCTTTCAGCATGAACCGAATTTCAGCATTCAAATCCATGGCTCTGTTCATCCTGCTTGCTTTCGTTCTTGTATGTGCCGGCTGTACCCAGCCACACGGATTGACAAACCAGACCGCATCGCCAACACCCGTTACCAATCAAACAATAGAGACAGGCTACGGGACACAAAAAACGGAACTGGCCGATCTTGCTGCCTCATTTGCCAGTCAGATTGACAACAGGACGTTTATCGTTGCAATGGAGGAGGGACCAAACTCGACAGCGTTTGCGACAGTACTCGCACAGGTCAAGGCATTCCAGGCAACCGACAGCAGGATTGCCTTTGTGTATATTCTTGAACAGCAGAATGGCGTCGCCCGGTTCGTCGTCGTTTCCGATTATGGCATGCCGGGCAGTGCGACATTCATGATGGTATATCCCGGCGCACCGGAGGAGCTGAAAACCCCGATTACCGCACCCATGGGAGTGGGTCCCTACACTGACCCCTGGGGGACATTCCTTTCAGGGTATGCTCCCGTAACGATGAGTACGAACGAAGCCACCTATATCATGGCGGTAGATATGAGGGGGTAATCCTCCCTCTCCCCCTCCCCTTTGAAAGGGGTATCACATCACTGCTCGTTAAAAAATACCATCCTCCCTCTCCTCTGTTTCGGAAAAAAAGACCATCGGGAATCCATTAAGGGGCGTTACTCGATGAGAGTCCTCTACCCCCCTAAAGCCTCAACGTTTCGAAGTGTTGAAGGGGTGTTCTGTAATAATCATGAATTCACCCTTCGACGAGCTATGGAGGGTAGCCCAGCCGCCCCAGCCGTTGACAATCCGCCGAATATCTCCGCTGCCTCACCGTGCCATCAGCGCGAACACCCCCCATCCAAGGTATTCACGCGTGTACGCAGCGTAGCGTTGTGGTTCCAGAGTCAGTGTGTCTCTCACCTCTTTTGCGAAGTCGTCGTCGGGATTCGCATCGAGCCATCGGCGCATGGTGAGCCACTTGGCCGCTTCGTACCGATCCCAGCTCCCCTGGTCGGCCAGAACCATCTCCACAACATCGTAGTCGAGGTCGCCGAACGACGCGAGAAGGTCTGGCAGCAGGAGAAAGTCGGAGAGAGAACTGGCTTCGCATTCCCTGGCAACGTCTTCTGTCGGGGGTACCTGCCGCCAGTAGGGCTCGCCGATGAGGATGATTCCTCCGGGGCGGAGACTCTTTGCCAGAAGCTCGATGGTCCCGGCGAATCCCCCGCCGATCCACGTGGCACCGAGACAGGCTGCCAGATCGACCTTTTCATCGGCAACATAGCCGGCAGCGTCGCCGTGGATGAACTCGACTCGATCGGCGACTCCGAGCTCTTCAGCACGGCGTTTCGCTTGCCCGGTGAACAACTGGCTCATGTCGATGCCGACACCGATGATCCCGTGATCGCGTGCCCAGGTGCAGAGCATCTCGCCCGAACCGCTGCCGAGGTCGAGCAGACGAGCCCCCGGTTCCAGGCGCAACGCTGCGCCGAGCGTGGCGAGATGTTCCGGGGTGAACGGGTTATGGATGCGGTGAGCACTTTCGGTTATGGTGAAGATACGTGGGATGTCCACTGTCACAAACTCCTCTTCCTACGTTGTGTAAGAACTGGAATATACCTTTAGTGACGGGAGGAGATAATGAATTTTCACTATCTCATCACAGCCTCAAGATTTCGAATTGTTCCACCATATCACTAAGGAGAACGATCATGGTGTTCAGACTAAAAAAAGAGATACTGGCACCTTTGCTCACTCAACTGCCACCTTTTTACGAGCCTATCAAAATCCAATGAGCGTCGGCAATATCCATCATCTTTTCGAGGATTTTTTTGATGTATGCTTGCGTGTGCAAAGCATCAACGTTTTAAATTAAAGGTCCGTTATTTTTAATATCTGTAATTACCTTACTACGCTTCACTTAGATCTTCATTCTTTCGGATTGCAAAGTACGGCGGATTGGTATGGGGGAAAAAGAAAGCGGGAATACTATCCCAATGGGTCAGTACATTGATAAGCTGCAACATTCTGCCGACAGTAATGAACGCCTGGTTGCAGTAGAAGCTTTGGCAAATAGTACTGATGATGATTCTTGTCGGGCTTTGATTATCGCATTAAATAACGATTCCGATCCTAGTGTCCGAGTTTCCGCTGCACAGGCGCTTGCGATACGGAAAGACTCACGACTTATAGAGCAGATCATTTCTGCATACAACAATGCTTTGACATATGGAGAAGCAAGGGAATCCGAGTTTAAGGAGTATGCGCATGTCCTAGGAAAACTAAAGGATCCGCATTCAATTTCAACCCTGATAAACACTCTTGCCACAGACCGGTCTGAAGTCCGGAATATAATTCTGGATACCTTGTTCAATCGTGTCGGCAAGGAGGGAATACCAGCACTTATCAAAGCGCTGGAGAACCAAGATTATCGGATTCTGACGGGTGCTGCAACGGTCCTGTCAAGAATAGGATATAAAGTGATGGGACCTCTCCTGAAAGCTCTTGCTTCTCCTCATCCTTCCGTCCGGAGAGGGGCTGCCATGGCACTTGGAGACCTCAAACTCAAAAAATCGGTTGAACCACTGATGGCAGCACTCATGGATGAGAATCCCGCGGTTGTAGATGAAGTGGTAAGGGCACTGATTCGGATCGGACTTCCAGGTGTCGATGAAATCGTTAGAAACCTTGCAGATCCTGATAGCAGAATCCGACTCGCATCAATGAAATTGCTGGGTTTCATCGATTTTGAAAACGCTGATAAAGATACGTACTGGGAAAAAACAATCTCTACTGCAATTACCGGCTTGCTACCTGTAACGATGGACGAGGATCAGGAGGTGAGAAAATCTGCATTCCTGTTACTCGGTAGCCTGGGAGGGCTTTTAGATAAACAAAGGTTGATTGGGGGAAATTTTTACACTCATAACCATCCCTTGGCCAGAAAGGTTCGTGATATACTAATAAAAGGGCGTTCCAATGACGATGCCCACGTACGGGCATGGGCTGCAGAGGCACTCGGGTTCTATGATACTTTTGAAGCAAGGGTAAAACCGCGTGCTAGACGTCCTTCGAGAATGGGATCAGTTACATTTGATTTCGATTATATTTCAAAACCTCACGGATCACCCCCTGACTCTTGCACTGGCGATACACAAGAGACTGTATCAAATGTGGACATTGTCCTCGATACTACTCCGATTGCTCCTGATGAAAAGCGACATGTGGATGTCGCTTTCTTCCATGATGATCAGATAACTCGTGTCACAGAAGAACAGCCATTGGTGGAGGATCAATGGTATCGCCTCAAGATAATCGTAACACCTCATCCTACCGGAATTACTTCTTCGGAGAGCGGACGCCCTGCTATCCGTGAACCTGATCGCGACCGTGACGTGACGATAATGGTCGTCGCTGAGGTGGATGAGGATGATTTCAATATCGAGGAGAATGTCCAATCATTCATACTTCCTCCTTCAGGAGCTACTGAACCGGCTTGGTTCCGGATACAACCTAAAAAGGAGACGCCCGATCGGGAAAATTTGGCCGAGATCTCCATAAAATTGTTATGTGATTTTTTCGTTATTGAGATGGTCACTTTACGGGCCGAGGTCATCGAGATGGAAGATAAGCCTCCTGTTTCCAAACTGCGCCTCAAACCACCAATTAGACTAGAGTACGGAGAGCTCGAACGGGATATGCCGGAAATGGGCAGCACCGTCCCCCGTGATATGACTGTCTTTGTAAAAAAAGAAAATGACAGGTATTTTTTAAGATTTTTGTTTAAGAATGAAGAAAAAAATAAAATATGCTTTCCTGCTGCTCTTCGGTTTGATGAAGATGAACTGGAGAGAGAGCTCATTGAAACGAGAACTCTTTGGAAAGATATTGCGATGAGTAAGGAATACCTCCAGATGCTCACGTGCGACGACGAGGACTACTGGAAACATGTTCGAAATTTAGCAGAGCGAGGGAGTAATCTATGGAGTAGACTGTTCAAATACGCTACCGACAGCTCCCTCTTTCATATTGGTAAATGGCTAGAAGAACACCCATTGCCCAATTACAGTACCATTCAGATTCTACCTGAAAATAAAGATACAGCAGGCTTCATCTTTCCATGGGCACTTCTCTATGACAAAAAGGTGGAAAAAAAACCGGACCCACTAGGATTCTGGGGGCTCCGCTATTGTATAGAGCAGCGCGTAATAGACAGGCCTTCTATAAGTGACAACGCGGTCAAACCTGTCTACTCAGATAAACTCCGACTCGGTTTTATGATGTGGAACCATTTTGAAAACAGCAAAAAACATATAGAAATGTTCCAGAATCTTGCTGATACCAGCGGATTTATTGAAGAACCTTCACCGATCATCGATGCAAGCGAGTGTATTCTTCAAATGAAAAAAGCAGACTGGGATATTCTCTACTTTTATTCGCATGGTCATACAAAACCGCGAAAAACGATTGTCGGATTGGAGGATCACCTTGAACAATTCATAAGGGATTATAATACCTACGAAAATACTGATATCCGAAAGGAATTATTCTACGATTTATATTGGGCACTCACCGAAGGACAATTTGAAAAGGATAAGACATACATAGAGCTAACCAATGGCAAGATCTATCTTGACGATTTATACAAAGATGATAACCTGAAATTAATTCGGACAAAGCCGATTGTTTTCCTCAACATGTGTGAATCTGCCCAAGTTATTCCTACTCTGGAAAAGAGCTTCATCC
>JAEAME010002385.1_pt1 | contig 11088 bp, 7 predicted proteins | sample 8958731 | NCBI WGS metagenome assembly JAEAME01 (sample SAMN16933194, study PRJNA681113) | bioreactor sludge metagenome | isolation source: anerobic bioreactor sludge (Control) | place: India:Bengaluru | collected 2018-10-24 | reverse complement strand
GGCATCCCCAATTGTGTCGATCCGGATTGGACCCGCCCGTTGGACGGAACCGGCTACATGAACCGCTACGGCCACAAGCACCAGAACGCCAATCAGAACGCCGGCCAGACCAACGGCGGCTGCAACAACTACAACTACAATTATACCTACAACCACCAGTGGCAAAACTCCGGTTCCGACACTCCCGGCAACGGCGATCCGACCAATCCCGACCCGAGCCAGAACCGCAACCGCAGGTCCAACCGCAAGCACTAATGCGCAACAACGGCGACTCCAGGTCGAACCCGGGGAGAACGCGGCTCTCCCTGGGTTTTCTTTTTCTCCTCGCCGCGCTGGCCCTCGGGGCCGAGAATCGCTTCGCCATCTCCCCCTACCTGGACTACAGCTATTCCAGCAATATTTTCTGGAACGCAAACCAGGTCGCGGATCACGCCTTCTCCCCCGGCCTGGACCTGGACTGGCGCCTCGGCGACCTGGACCTTTTCCTTTCCGCCGACGGCCGCTTCTATCTGGAAAATTCCTACATGAACTCCCAGCGGGCCGCGGGCGGGTTCAGCCTGGTCAAGGTCCTTTCGCCGCGCACCTCGCTCTTCGTTTCCCCCGATTTCACCCTGATCCGCTCCGACAAGGACCTGTCCTTCCTGGACACGAACGTTCCCGGGATCACGCTCGGCGTCAAGCAGGTCCTGTCCGGCCGCTTTTTCGGCCGCCTGGGGTTGAGCGTGCGCTACAGCGACTATGTCAACGAGGATTCGTACGACCGCGCCCGCTTGGCGGCGTTCTTCGAGCTGAGTGCGTTCCTCCCTTCTCTGACCGGGGGACTGAATTATCTGCGCTTTCCTCACATCGCCGTGAGCGGGACTTCCGGCGACGGAACCTCCGGCGGGAACGACGCCGGGCGGGAGAACGGCAACAACGGCCCCGGCCGCCCCGTCACGCCGATGGACGACGGCTCGCCAATGATCGCGGTCGCCCTGGCCATTCCCCAGCCGTACGTCGTCGCGCGCATCGCCCAGGGGATCGGCTTCAAGACCGGCGTATATGCCGAGTTCATGTACCGGCGCAACCTCGACTCCCTGCAGGGGATCCAGGCCCTCGCCGCCTCCGAGTGGGCTCTGGAGCAGACCGACGACGACTTTTTCTGGCAGGGAACGCGGCTCTCCCTGGGACTGAAGACCGAGGTCCTCCTCGGGATCGAGACGGCCTTCGACCTCTCGCTCCTCCGCAAGGAATACCGGGGCATCGACGCGCTCGACCTCGATGGACTTCCTGTCCAGCCTGCGGCCACCCGCGCCGACACCCAATGGCAGGCCTCCCTGCGCATCGGCAAGCGTCTGGGCCGCGCCGAGTTGTCCGCCGCCGTCTCCTACCGGCGCAACGACTCCAATGACTTGTATTTCCTGTACGACTTTCTTACAATCTCGGCCGGAGCGCAGTTCGAGCTTTGAGCGATGGGCAGGAAAACCCGCATCCTGATGGCCATGCCGCTGCTGGCGGCGCTGCTGGGCGCGGAGCGGCCCAGCGCCCATTTTTTCGACCCGGAACGCATCGTCGAGATCCAGGGCACGGTCCGCCGCGTTGAGCTCGCCGAGCCATACGGAAAGAATTCCAGCTTCATCGTCCTGACCGTCGACAGCGCCGAACGGGGACTCTGCCGGGTGGAGATCGGCCCGCAATGGTTCCTGGAGAACGACATCGCCGAGGGGATGAAGGTGCTCATGCGCGCCTCCTTGCTGGCCGGCTCGCAGCCCCCCCCCTACCTGATCGCCCAGGAGATCTCCATCCAGGGGGAGCGCATCGTTCTCCGCGACCTGCGCGGCTTCCCCCTGTGGAGCCGGCGCAGCGACCTGGACGAAGGCCGCCGTCGCGGGTCCGGAAGACACGGCCGCCGGTGAGACCGGGCGTCCGGACCATCGTTTCCGCCGCCGGGCTCTGCAGCGCCAGCATCATCCTGTTCTATTTCATGAACCTGGGCAACCGCCGCGCCGTGGAGGCCCGCGCCATCGAACTGGCCATGGCCGAGGGCGGCACCATCGAAAAGGTCCTGAAGCAGGCGTCGGCGCAGCTGCTGGCCGGCGGCGAGGAGCCGCTGGTCCGCTTCCTGGACGAGATCTTCGCCGACCCGCAGGTGGTCTATGTGGCGCTGCATAGCTCGGGCGCGCTCCGCCATGCCGCGTCGAAGTTCGAGGGCTATCTTCCCCTGCAGGAGGCCTCGGCTCCGGTGCGGGCCTTCCCTTCGCCGCTGGGGTCGATCCTCGAGGTCGCGGCGGTCCTGCGTGATGCCGCGGGCACGTTCCACCGGGTCCACATCGGCTATTTCTTCTCGGCCCTGGACGAGATCCGCCGCTCCGCGCGCCGCAGCCTGCTCCTGCTGACTCTGTTGCAGTCGGGGATCGTCCTGCTCCTGGCGCTCTTCCTTTCCCGCTTCAACCGCCAGATGCGGCGCCAGGAGCTGGAGGTGCAGCGGGAAAAGGAGGAGAAGGAGAAGCTGCGCGAGATCTCGCTGGTCACGGCCGGCATCAACCACGAGATCCGCAACCCGCTCCATTCGCTGTACCTGAGTTACCAGATGCTCGAGCCGCGGCTGGACCCCGCCGACGAGGAGGCGGCCCTCCACGGCCGGGCGCTCAAGCGGGAGATCAAGCGCATCCAGGACATCATCGAGCGCTTCTCCGACCTGACCCGCCCCCTGGTTGCCCGCCGGGAACCGCTGGATCCGGCCGCCTTCTTCGCGGAGCGGCGGCCGGCCTGGGAGAGGCTCGGCAGCGGCCTCGCGGTCGCCGTCGACCTGGAGGCCGGGACCACGCTGGAGACCGATGCCGGGCTGCTGGGGCAGGTGCTCGACAACCTGGCGCGCAACGCCGCCGAATCGGGCGCCCGCCGCCTGTCCATCCGCCTGCGCCGGGGCCGGGGCGGCGTGGAGATCCGCGTAGGCGACGACGGCCCGGGCATCCCGCCCGAGCAGCTGGGCTCCATCTTCGACCCCTTCGTCTCCTTCAAGCCCAGGGGCAGCGGCATCGGCCTGGCCCTGGCCCGGCGCATCGTCGCCCAGTTGGGCGGCCGCATCGAGGCGGCCAGCCTCGAAGGCCGCGGCGCCGAATTCATCATCACCCTGTGATAGAATAGCGCCATGGCCGACAATCGCCGCCTGCTGGTCATCGAGGACGAGGAAGGGGCCGCCCTGGCCCTGGAAAGCTATTTCCGCCGGAAAGGGTACGTCGTCGACCGCGCCGCCAGCGCCGAAGACGGCCTCGCCGCCTTCCGGGCCCAGGAGCCCGACGCCGTGCTGCTGGATTACCGGCTGCCCGGAATGGACGGCGAGCAGGCCTTCCGCGCGATGAAGGAGCAGCGGCCGCTGGTGCCGGTCATCATCATGACCGCCTACGGCGAGGTCGAGCGCGCCGTGCGCCTGCTCAAGGCCGGGGCATTCCATTATATAACCAAGCCGTTCGAGTTGGACGTGCTCGCCCACCTGGTCGAGGAGGCGGCGGGCAAGTCGGCCCTGGCGCGCGAGAACGTCCGCCTGCAGGAAAAGTTGCAGGTCCGCTATTCGTTCGCCAACCTGATCTACCGCTCCGCGGCCATGGCCGAGACGGTCAACCTGGCCATGCGCGTGGCCGATTCCGAGGCCTCGGTGCTGATCGGCGGCGAGAGCGGCACGGGCAAGGAAGTGCTGGCCAACGTCATCCATTTCGCCTCGCCGCGCAAGGATGGGCCGTTCGTCAAGGTTAACCTGGCGGCGCTCCCGGCCACCCTGATCGAGGCCGAGCTGTTCGGCCATGAACGGGGCGCCTTTACCGGCGCCGATAAGGCCCGCGCCGGGCGATTCGAGGAGGCCGACGGCGGCACGCTCTTCCTGGACGAGGTCGGGGACCTGCCGCTGGAGACGCAGGTCAAGCTGCTGCGCGCCATCCAGGAGCGGGAGATCGTCCGCCTGGGGGCCAACAAGCCCGTCCCGGTCAACATCCGCCTGCTATCCGCCAGCCACCGCGACCTGGCCGCCGAAGTGCGCCGCGGCGCCTTCCGCGAGGACCTCTACTTCCGCATCCACATCATCTTCATCCCCATGCCGCCCCTGCGCCAGCGTCGGGAGGACATTCCCTTCCTGGCCGAGCATTTTTTGAAGAAGTTCTCGGAACGCGAAAAGAAGCCCCTGCGCGCCATCGGCCGCAGGGCGCTGAATGTCCTGATGCGTCACGATTTTCCCGGCAACGTTCGCGAGCTGGAGAACATCATCGAGCGGGCGGTGATCCTGGCCCGCGGCGACGAGATCGGCGAGGAGGACCTGCCGCTGCCGGCCCTGGCCGAGGATCCCGCCCGCCGCATCGCCGACGGGAACGCTCCCCTGCCCGAGAAAATCCGCGATTTCGAGAGGGAGCTGATCCGCCGCGCCCTGGAGCGGAACCGCTTCGTCGTGACCCAGGCGGCCAGGGAGCTTGGCGTCTCCGAATCGACGCTGCGCTACAAGATCGAAAGCCTGGGGGTGAAGGCCACCTGAGTCCCGGAACTAAAGAAAGTGATAGTGATCGGGTTAGTGAAATGCACTTGGTCAACATTGTGCCTGCTTCTGGCTCAGGTCATCAAATGGCAAAAAGAAAATGGGAGCTTGAAGAGCCTATTGCTGGTCTATGGAAGAGATTTTGTTTGCTGTTCCTAACACGATCACTAACACCATCACTTTCTTCGGTCTTGCCGCGATTGACAGCGCCGGGGCAACATACTATAGTGGCTCCCCGATGGACCCAAAGCAGCAGCATGCGCCGCAAGGGGCGAAGCGCCGGCGCGTTCGCGCCCTGTGGCTCGTTGGCGCGGCGTTCGCCCTGCTGGCGGCGCTGGCGGCGGTCTTCGCCGGCGACGCCCGCTCCTGGGTGCGCCAACGCCGGCTGCGGGCGGCGAACGTGGTGCTGGTCACCCTGGACACGCTGCGTGCCGACCATCTCGGCTGCTACGCCCCCGGCCGAGCGCGCACGCCCAGCCTCGACTCCCTGGCCGCCGGCGGCGTGCTCTTCGAGGACGCCGTCGCCCAGACGCCGCTGACCCTGCCCTCGCACGCCACCATCCTGTCGGGCGTTTATCCCTTCACCCACCAGGTGCGCGACAACCGCATGAGCCGCGTGCCGGCCGGCCTGCCGCTCCTGTCCGAAGCCATGCGCGGCAGCGGCATGGACACCGCCGCCTTCCTCGGCTCCATGGTGCTCGACTCGGCGTACGGGCTCGACCGCGGGTTCGACCTGTACGCCGACCGCTTCGCCGCCCCCGATCCCGGCGACTTCTGGAGCGAGGTGCGCAAGCCGGCCGACGCCGTGCTGGCCGAGGCGCGGGAGTGGATCTCCGGCCGCGCCGGCCGCCCGTTCTTCGCCTGGATCCACCTCTACGATCCCCACGCCCCCTGGGACCCGCCCGAGCCCTTCCGCGGCCAGTATCCCGGCCACCCCTACCGGGGCGCCGTGGCCTTCATGGACGCCGAGCTGGGGAAGTTCTTCGCTTTCCTGAAGGACGCGCGGCTCTGGCAGCGGACGCTGGTCGTCGTGGTCGCCGACCACGGCGAGGGCCTGGGCGAGCACGGCGAAGAGTCCCACGGGTTTTTCGTGTACCAGGCGACGATGCGCGTACCCTTCCTCGTCCACCTCCCCTTTCCCACCGCCGGCCGGCGCATCCGCTCCCGGGTGGAGCTGACCGACGTAACGCCGACCATCCTCGAAGCCAAGGGGCTGCCGATCCCCCGTTCCGTCCAGGGCCGCTCGCTGCTCGACGCCGTCCTCGGCCGCCCCTGGCGCCCCGCCGGCGAGGCGTACGGCGAGAGCCACTACCCGCGCCTCCATTTCGGCTGGTCGGAGCTGCGGGCGTTCTACCAGGACGGATGGAAATACATCCTGGCGCCGCGGGAGGAGCTCTATGACCTGGGGCATGACCCCGGCGAAACGCGCAACCTGGCGACGAAGCGCCCGGAGGAATGCCGTCGCCTGCGCGGCCTGCTGCTGCGCAAGCTCGCCGCCGCCGGTCCCGCCCTGCCCGCCGATGAGCCGCGGCTCGATCCCGCCGCCCGTGAGCGCCTGGCCGCCCTCGGCTACGTCACCTCCATAGCCCAGGCCGCTCCCGGTGGAAACGCCGTCGATCCCAAGGACCGCATCGGCGTCCTGGACGAGCTGCGCCGGGTCAAGGAGCTGGCGGCGCAGGGCGACTGGCCCGGCGCCGGGGCGCTGGCCCGGCGGATCCTGTCCGTGAACCCGCAGATCGGCCAGGCGCGCATCGCGTCGGCCAACTCCTACCGGGCGGCCGGCGACTTCGCCGCCGCCGTCGCCGAGCTGCGCGCCGGCCTGGAGCGGCAGGGCGACGACGAGCAGATACTGGCCCTGCTGGGCGAGACGCTCTCGCTCGTCGGGCGCCACGATGAGGCCCTGGCCGCGTTCCAGGGCTGCCTGGCCGTCCAGCCGGCCAATCCCGCCAGCCACAACAACCTGGGACTGGCGCTGTCCAATCTGGGACGCGTCGACGAGGCCGAGGCGGCCTACCGCCGGGCCAGCGCCCTGGATCCAAGGTTCGCCCTGCCCCGGGTGAACCTGGGGCTGCTGTACCTGATGGCGCGCCGCGATTTGCCGCGCGCGCGCGCGGCGCTGCTGGAGGCCGTGGCCATTGATCCGAACCTGGCCGCCGCCCACGACGCGCTCGGCGACTACTACGCCACCAGCGGCGACTTCGCCCGCGCCGCCGGGCATTGGCAGCGCGTCCTGGAGCTCGAGCCCGCGAACTACCAGGCGTGCTTCAACCTGTTCATGGCCTACGGCCGCAAGCTCTCCGACCGCGGCCGCGCCCTGGAATACTACGGGCGCCTGCGCCGCGACTTCTTCCCGCTCCTGCCCGAGGCCGAGCGCCGCCGGATCGAGGAGCAGCGCCGGCGGCTGGACTGACCGCCCCACAGAAGAAATTCCAAGCACCCAGCAGCAAAGAAAGTGATTGTGTTAGTGATCGTGTTGGGAACAGCAACGAAATCTTTCTGGAACCAAGCAAAGGAACCGGCACTTTAACTTAAGACAGTTTTTCTTTTGGATGCCCCACATTTTAGTCAGGGCAATTTCAAGAAATCATACGCCGGAAGTAGGCAACAACTTGGAATTTGTTGATCTTAATTTTTTAAAGCAGTTGTGGAGTAAGCGCTTTCACTAACACTAACACTATCACAATCACTTTCTTTGGTTTTTGTCAGTGGGGGCCGTAGAAGAACATCGTCACCGGCGGCACCAGCAACAGCAGGGCGATGACGAAGAAGTACACCTGCAGGCGGAACAGCCACTTGAACCATTTCTCCCAGGCGATGCCGGCCAGACCGAGGACGCCCATGGTCACGCCGGAGGTCGGCAGGATGGGGTTGATCCAGCCGTCGCCGAACTGGAAGGCCAGCACCGCCGTCTGCCGCGTGATGCCGACGATGTCGGCCAGCGGCGACATCAGCGGCATGGTCAGCGCGGCCTGGCTGGTCCCCGAGTGGACGAAGAAATTGATCACGCCGTGGGCGACGAACATCGACTGCGCGGCCAGCACCGGGTGCAGGCCGGCGATGGCCCCCGACAGCGCGTGCAGGAACGGGTCCATGACGCGGCCGTCGACGGCGATGACCAGGATCGCCCGCGCGCAGGCGATGATCAGCGCCACGCCGACCATGTTCCGGGCCCCCTCCTTGAACTCGTCGGCCATCTGCGAGAAGGAGAGGCGGCCGAACAAGCCGGCCAGCAGGCCGAAGGCGAAGAAGACCGCCGCGATCTCGTTGATGTACCAGCGGTAGCGCAGGATGCCGAACACCAGCACGGCGATGGAGGCCAGGAACAGCAGCAGGATGACGCGCACGTTCCAGGGCATGGGCCCGGGATCGCCGCCGGCGTCGGCCGGCGCCAGGGCGCGGGCGCGGTCCAGCTCGTAGACCGGGCTTTTCGTCGGGTCGCGGCGGATGCGCGCGGCGTAGCGCGACAGGAAGAAGATGATCGAACCGGTGCTGATGAACCAGATGGGGATGCGGTAGGCGATGCCCGAGTAGAGCGGCAGCTCGGAGATGCTCTGGGCGATGCCGATGGTGAAGGGGTTGAAGATGGCGCCGGCGAACCCGGCGGCGGCGCCGAGGAACGGGATGGCGGTGCCCACCAGCGAGTCGTAGCCCAGCGAAATGGCCAGGGGGATGAAGATGAGCACGAAGGGCATGGTCTCTTCGCACATGCCGAAGATCGCCCCGGCCAGCGAGAACAGGGTGACGGTGACCGGGATGAAGAACTTCTGCAGCTCGGGGCGGCGGGCGAAGGTGCAGGCGGTGCGGCGCACGCCCAGGGCCAGCGCCCCGGTCTTCTCGATGATCTGGAAGGCGCCGCCGAGGATAAAGAGGAAGACGATGATCTGTCCCGCCTGCACGAAGCCCTTCATCGGCGCGATGAGCACCGCGCCCGGCCCCTGGGGCCGGCTCTCGGCGGCCGCGAACGAGCCGGAGACGATCTGCGTGCGGCCGTCCTTCTCGACGCGCTGGTAGGCGCCCCCGGGCACGATCCAGGTGAGCGCGGCGACGGCGATCACGATGGCGTAGATCATCACCAGGGTATTGAAGCGGAACCTTGCCTTCATGGGCCTCCTCCTGGGAAGCACGGTATCACGATCGCTCCATCAGTTCCAGGGCCAGCGCGCAGGCGCGGCGGAAGTCGGCGCGCAGGATGAACTCGTCGTTGGCGTGCGGATTCTGGGCGCCGATGCCCAGGTTGATCGCCGGCAGGCCGCGGCCGTTGAGCGAGTTGGCGTCGCTGCCGGCCAGCGAGGCGACCGGTTTCGGATCCAGGCCAACGGCGGCCAGCGCGGCCGTCACGTCGCGGTACACGGCGGCGTCGGCGGGAATGTCATAAGGCCGGAAATCCCACTGCTCGCGGAAATCGAGCCCGGCCCCCGCCGCATGCGCCTCGCGGGTGAAGTGGGAGCGGATGCGGAAGAGCGTCTCGTCGACCATGGCCGAATCGCGCGAGCGCACCTCGCCTACCAGTTCGGCGGTGTCGGAGACGACGTTCACCGCCGTGCCGCCGTGAAAGATCCCGACATTGACCGTGGTGGCCTCGTTCACCCTCCCCTGCTCCACCCGGGCCAGGGCGCGGGCGGCGACGGCGATGGCATTGATCCCCTTCTCCGGCGCCAGCCCGGAGTGGGAAGCGAGGCCGCGCACCCCGACGGTGAAGGCCTTCGCCCCGCTTCCCGAGACGATGAACGATCCCGGCGGCAGCGAGGAGTCGAAGATGAAGCACTTGCGCAGGCGCGGGTCGAGCTCCAGAGCCTGCGAGCCGGCCAGGGTCGACTCCTCGCAGACGGTGAAGGCCACGGTGAAGTTTCCGGGCCGGGGTCCGGCCAGGCGCGTCTCCAGCGCGTGCAGGATCAGCGCCACGCCGGCGCGATTGTCCACGCCCAGCACCGTCGAACCGTCGGAGACGATGCGGTCGTCCAGCACCTGCGCCCGCACGCCGGCGGTGGAGCGGGCGGTGTCCATGTGGGCCAGGAACAGCGCCTCGCCGCCGTCGCCGACGCGGCACAGCAGGTTGCCGGTGTCGCTGCCCGTCCGGCCCCGCGAATCGTCGCGATAGGGCTGCAGTCCCAGGCCGGCCAGAAAATCGCTGATGAAGCCGGCCACCGGCGCCTCGTGCTGCGAGAGGGCCTCGATGGGCGCCAGGCGCAGGAAAAGATCGATCAGTCTGCTTTCATTCATCCGCACCTCGCGGCACCGGCCGGCGCCGGCAGGCAGCAGACCCGCGGCACCGGCGCGGCCGGGAACGGAAAGCGCGGGGGGAGCCGCGGGGCTCCCCGCGCGCGCGTCGCGTCTGGCTCAGAAATCGAAGCGCACCCCCAGGCGGAAGACGCGGGGGTTGAGGATCTCGTAGGGCTGGTTGAAGCGCGAGCTGTTCACGCTGTTTTCCTTCCAGGTGACGTAGTCGCTGTTGAGGATGTTGAAGCCGTCCAGCGAGACGTACAGCCGGCCGACGTCCTTGATCTGGAACATCTTCTCCAGCCGCAGGTCGAGCAGGGTCAGCGTGCCGTAGCGCTGGGAGCCGTGCTTGTTGACCAGCACGACCGGTGAGGATCCGTCCCACCAGCGCGAGTCGGCGTCGAGCTCCAGCACCGGGTCGAACACGTAGCCGTCGCGCACCTGCAGCGAGGCGCCGAGGTTGATGCCCCAGGGCAGCTGGTAGACGCCGTTGAGCTTCACCATCCAGCGGGCGTTGCGGCTGCCCGATGCCGTGTTGTTGAGCAGGCTGACCGGCAGGTGGTTGGTCGGGTCGTAGCCCGGGACGCTGCCGACCTCGTTGTTGACGTAGCCCAGCGCCGACCCGTAGTGGCGCTTGGCGCTCTGCAGCGAGACCGAGGCCATCAGCATCCAGCGGTCGGCCATGGCTTTCTTGAGGGTGACGTCGACGCCGTCGTAAGTGACGTGGAAATCCTTGACGTTCTCCGCCCGGTAGGCGCCGGTGTAATAGACGTAGGAGTCGTAGGTGTCCCAGTAGGTGTAGGTCGTGCCGTCCTGCTCGAACGTGTACTGGGTCCAGTCTTCGGGTTCGACCAGCCGCTCATTGCCGTCGCCGTCCACCACGTAGGGCCGGTTCCACGACTGGTTCCAGATCTTGCGGTGGATGAAGTTGACGCCGACGCTCAGGTCGGGCAGCAGCTCCTGCTCGACGCCGAGCATGAACTCCATGTCCTTGTCCTGGGTGAGGTCGGGATCGACCAGGTTGGCGGCGTCGCCGGTGACCCAGGCGGAGTTGTCCGACTGGTCGCGCAGCGCCAGTTCGCCGGCTTCGACGACCTGGTTGTTGTTGAGATCGTCCCAGTTGAAGCGGTTGCGCGTCAGGATCTCGAACGGCACCTGCAGCCCCTGGGTGGAGTCGAAGTTCATGACGCCGCCGTAGAGGGCGAAGTTGCCCTTGACGACGGTCTTGCCCTTGCCGAACACGTCCCAGATGAAGCCCGCCCGCGGCGAGAGGAACTTCAGCTTGGCCGGGATGTCGAATCCCGGGCGCTGGGCCTCGGGGATGTTGGCGTTGATGTAGGTCTCCGTGTCCGGGTCCCAGACGTTATTGAGCA
>JAEAME010002381.1_pt1 | contig 11101 bp, 9 predicted proteins | sample 8958731 | NCBI WGS metagenome assembly JAEAME01 (sample SAMN16933194, study PRJNA681113) | bioreactor sludge metagenome | isolation source: anerobic bioreactor sludge (Control) | place: India:Bengaluru | collected 2018-10-24 | reverse complement strand
TGTTGTCCCAAAGTTTCTTCATTGTATCTGTCGTCTTAATATGGCTGGTAACGGTCGAGTGTATGTGCCGTAAGGGAATGCGGGGCGGTTACCTGTCCACCGACACGAAAGTTTAAGCGGGCTACTATGCTTGAATACCCACTGAAACCCTTATGGCATATACACTTTGTTGGCGGTTCGGTTTTTTTTTATTCATATATCAGTTTTCTCTAATTGTTTTTCTTGCTGCACTTCATTTGAGGTAAGTTTATTACATTCCTGCATCCGCGTGAATGATTAATCTTGAACCGTTTTTATTTATAAACATTTTATTAAATTGCTTATGTCATTTGCTGACCCCTTCATTGAAAAATACCCTTTATTATTCAATGCCTTTTTTATAAGTACCAAATAATAGTGTCCAAAGCAACACCATTTATCAGCAAATCGTCTTTCTCTATCCGTTCTACTACTTCCTTTTATAAATCCATCTGGTTTTCCGTCTTTATCAAAATTAAATAGAGGCATACTATCAAAACCACCACCTTTACCAAGCATATTACGTCCCTCCATAGTTGCAGCTTTTAATTCCATTAGAGGAAAACCTATGCTGTCTGCCTTAATGTATTTTTCATTTGCTTCAATTACGTCTTGAATATGCTTCAAAATAATATCATCTTTATTATCAATGCACCATTCGTAACGAAATGGAACAATTGTAATGTTCTCTTTCGGATACAAAGTCCCAGTTTCACCACAAATAATACCCGCTTCATTTTTAGAATACAAACATTTTTCACCCAATTTTGATAACTCTGGATTTTTATCTATACCGTCAAATCCAATAAGTTGAAGCCGTTTCTTTATATTTTCTTCGCTCAAAGAATTATATCCACAAATGACTTTTGTGCTCCCGAAAAAATAAACATAGTGCTTTGTCATATTTCCTTTCTTTAAATCAAATTTTAATATGCTTTCAAAAGTAATTTCGTAAAAATGTTTAGCCGCTTGGTTTTGTTTGTATGAGCTACGGCAAATTGGGCTATTGAAACTAACAGACCAATTATAATAAATAAGGTTTTATAAATTGTCGTGTCGTAATAAGCAAAGAGCAACCAAACTGATATTGTTACAATAATAATTGAAAGGATAAAAATTCCCCAAATTGTCGCGTGGACACCAAATATCTTCATCATTCTTCTTGCAAGCGGATTCCTCTCTTGTGAAAATGAAGTTATCTGAAATGAAGTTGTATAACAGTCCAAATACTTTGAAAGTATAATTAGGAAGGAAACTATGTAAATACAAATGTTCATCTTTTATGTCTTGTAAAACGGTTTATTCAATAATCTTTTTGTTTTTCTGTCTTGGTCGTATGGGCGTCTCTTTAAACTGACCGCCAACGGTTTGGCTATGCGCAGTGTCCCGAAGGGCATTGCGTATAGGTTTTGTTGTATGCCCGTGCTTTTTTCATTTTCTTTTCTGTCAGCGTTGGGGTAGCCATCTCTTTGGCAAGTTTTGGCTTGTGCGGCTGCTTTGAGCGACTTGCCAATGTGTATGGATGCGTGCGGCTGATTTCATTGTTAGGGTAAAACTCTATGAAGCCAATGTTTAGCTCTGTCCGTGTCATAGGCCTCCAAACATTCCTTCACTTTGTCTATGTTATACTTTAAACTCGAGATTTTATCTTTTTTGGTCTGTGGGTCTGTCCAACTAGCAGAAAGCTGTCCTACTGCATAAAAGAATCCACTCTGGACATTGTCACCATAAAAATTCATTCCTGTTATTTCTAGCTCGAACGCATAGGAATCAAAAGGATAGCCATTTGAACAGTTCCATGCTTTTAACAGGCGAATAATAGGTCGTACAACTTGGTTATACTTGGTGTTTGCATCCGTCAAACTCTGTTTGACGTCATTTGGATTGGTTGACTGCCAGCCATAAGTCTTATCGGGAATGTAAAGTGTACTTCCAAAAATGAAATTCTGTTCTTCCTTAGCAGGGACTAGATCAAAGTTGATATTATTTAACCTTACTGTAACTGTTGGAAATGACTTTACAACTTCTGAACCGTAGCGGTCTTTGTAGTACTTATCAGCAAAGTTTTTGAGCCAACCACGATATGTTTCTGGATTTCTCTCATATTCAGTATGATTAAAAACTACCATCAGATCAATGTCTGACTTACTGTCAATGCTTCTAGGAAGTATTGTGTCTCTGTCGTATGAACCAAATACGAATCTTCTATTGATTAATACTCCTAATTCAGTATCTAGATTTTTCAAGAGATTTTCTTTCGAGCGATTTATTTTATCGATTTCGGTCGAATCCTTCTTCAGGTAATACGTGTAAGAAAGTGTTCTTAGATATGATTCAATTGATGCAGCCATTTATTTCCACCATTTTGTCATTTCACCTGATTTTTCAATTGCATATTTTGCCCAGTGGCGACCACCTAGATTGATATTTGGCCTTTCCGTTTTGTTTAGTTTGTTTAGACGTTCTTGAAGCTTTTCAACGTTCTGTTGATCTCGAGATTCTTTCAGAAACTCCGAGTAAGTATCGTTGTGCAGTTCTAAATAAAGGTTTCCAAACTTTGTATGTCTGGAACAGATTCCGAGACCTCCGTGCGTTTCAGAAATTAATAACAAGATAGAAGCAATTAGTGATGCAATTGAAAGAAGTTGAATCCACAATTGCGTGAAAAGGCCTGAAATGGCCATTACGGCAAAAACGATATTCACCACTATGTAAATGTAGGTGGTGATTCTGCGGATGTCAGCTGTTTTAAAGTGACCTTTCGCAGAATATGCGGTGCTTTCACCGATATGCTTCAATAACTCTTTACTCATCAGCTTTTCCATTTATCGTTTCCATCACCTCTTTGAAACTCTCCAAACCGGCCTCAATATTCTCAATGATTTCATTGGCTAATATATCTGGGTCAGGCAGGTTGTCTAGGTCTGCCAAGCTTTTGTCTTTAAGCCAGAAGATGTCAAGATTGGTTTTGTCTCGTGCGATGATTTCTTCATAGCTGAATTTGCGCCAACGTCCTTCAGGATTTTCCTCTGACCATGTTTCTGTTCGGTCGTTTCGGTTGCTTGGGTTGTAACAGTCGATGAAGTCTTGCAGGTCTTCCAGCTGCATGGGCTTTTTCTTCAGGGTATGGTGAACATTGGTTCGGTAGTCGTAGATCCAAACCTCTTTTGTCCATGCTTCTTTTGCTCCTGGTCGGTTGTCGAAAAACAAGACATTGGCTTTTACTCCAGGTTTGTAAAATATTCCAGTCGGTAAACGGAGTATTGTATGCAACTCGGTTGATTGTAGCATTTGTTTCCGAACGGTTTCACCAGCACCACCTTCAAACAACACGTTATCTGGCAAAACCACGGCAGCTTCTCCGTTTTCCTTCAATAAGGTTCGGATGTGCTGCATGAAATTGAGCTGCTTGTTGGAAGTGGTTGCCCAAAAGTCTTGTCTGTTATAAATCAAGTCTTCTTTTTCCTGCTCACCCTCTTCGTTGGTGAACGTCATGCTCGACTTCTTACCAAATGGAGGATTCGCCAATACATAATCGAAACGTTTTCCTTCATCAGCCACCAAGGCGTCTGCCGAAGAAATGAAGGTCTCTCCGTCTATCTCGCCAATGTTGTGCAGGAACATGTTCATCAAACACATTCTGCGCGTGTTGGCTACAATCTCATTACCGTAAAAGGTTTTGTTTTTTAGAAATTCCTTTTGCTCACGATTTAACTCGTGGCTGCTAACAATGTGGTCATAAGCCGCAAGAAAGAAACCGCCTGTTCCACATGCAGGGTCCGTGATGGTTTTCATGGGTTCTGGTTGTACACAAGCCACCATTGCTCTAATCAAGGCTCTTGGGGTAAAATACTGCCCCGCACCTGATTTGGTGTCTTCTGCATTCTTTTCCAAAAGGCCTTCATAGATTTTGCCTTTCAGGTCAGCACCCATCATGCTCCATTTCTCCTTATCGACCATGTCAATGATCTTGTAGAGTTTGGCAGGGTCTTGAATCTCATTTCTTGACTTAACAAAGATTTGCCCGAGCGTACCCTTGGCTTTTGCCAGTTCACGCAGAATTTTGGTGTAATGGGTTTCTAGTTCTGCACCTCTTTTTCCCTTTAGACTTTCCCAATCACATCCTTCTGGAACGGCAATTTCCCGATTGTAAGGTGGCTTGGCAAACTCATCTACCATTTTAAGGAAAAGTAGATAGGTGAGTTGCGTTAAATAGTCACCATAGCTAACTCCATCGTCTCGAAGTACGCTGGCAAAACTCCAAACTTTTGATACTATTCCTGATTCGTTACTCATATTATTCTCTTTTTATCGCAGGTTATGCCGCAAGTTAATCCGCAGATTTTTGGTTAATTATTTTTTTCAGTTTGTCAGTAATGAAGTAGCCACCAGTTTGAGCTGCCGATCCTTTAAACTCAATGAAACCTGCTTCTCGTAATTGCTCAACATACCTTTCCATAGTTCTTTCACTACCTAGATTAGTTATCTCTTTGTAATCAGGTATGCGTTTACCTTCATTATCAACTATGGCACGAAGAAGAGAAGATAGTTTACTCTTAGTTGATTTAGTAGCTCCGTCAATAGCTCCGTCAATAGCTCCGTCAAGTTTAGAAGCAAGAGTATCGTCAGTTGCTCCGTCAACAGCTCCGTCAACAGCTCCGCCAAGTTTTACATTGAGAGGAAAAGCAAGTTTTACGCTAGTATCTGTAGTCGTCCATTTAGGAGCTTTAAGACCGGCAGCTTTACAAGCATCCATGATCTTAATGGTACCTCTGCCAATCTTCTCGATGAAACCTCTCAGGAATGCCATGTGGGCTATGTCCGGATTAACAGGAAGCGACAAATGGCTTTTCTGTAGCTCCGCTGCTTTCAAAGGGGACTTGCCGGAGTTGAATACTTCAATTCTGTCGCTGTAAATAATCACCGACATAGAAGCTGAGGACAAACTGTAATCCCTATGCACTAAGGCATTCATTACACCTTCACGCAATGCCGACATGGGTACCACATACTCATCCTGACGTTCCCAATCTTTTTCCGTGAATTTTCTGGTGGTACGCAAATGCTTTTCGAAGAAGTCCTGAACAGCTGAGATGTTTTTAAACAGGTTGCCATCGAGTATTCTATCATCTACAAACTCGTCAGCTGTTTTCCCTTTTTCAAGAAATGCAACGCGAACTCGTGTTTGGGGTATGAATCGAGCAGGGTTCTTTGCAAAGAGCACGACCGCAGCGTTGGTGAAATGACCGTTCTGGAAAAGTCCAAAATGGGTCAAGAAGTCAATAGGATTTCTTTTGTTTTCGTCCAGCTTACTTTCGTTGATGGATCGGTCAATGGTTTTTTGGATTTCATGAATATCCAGGTCTTCCAACTCAACGCCTAATGCCAATTGCCGTTCCCAGTGTAATTCGTCTTTCTGACGATTGTGGATCAGGTCTGAAATCTGCTGCGATGTGGCTTTGACCGTACTTTGTCCCTTGCGAAAATAGATACTACCGTCAAAAATGTAGGGCTGCTTGGAGCCGGCCCATACTTTTATCAATAAAACCTCCTTCTTGCCAACTTGCTCTACAGAAACCATCACCGGAGCTTCCGGAATGATGGATGTGTTCAGATAATCGGTTAACTCCTTTTCCCACTTTTCAGCATCAGCAATGCCAACTACTTTGTTATCGTCAGAAATGCCAATGAGCACTTGCCCCCCTTCATGGTTGAGAAAGGCACAAATGCTTTTGCCTATGGCATCTTTGCGAACAACTTGTTTAAACTCAAGCTGCTCGCTCTCTCCTTGTTTCAGGAGACTTTTTATGAGTTGTTCGCTATTCATTGTTTCTTGCTTCTATTTCTTGTCTTCGTCTTTCATGGTCTCTAAATTGAGTTTCAAGAAAAACCTGAATTTCACTGGTCTTAAAAAATGGCTGAACCCATTTAGCTCTAACATCATTGTACATATCCACCACTTTAATGCTATCTAAGACACTAGTCGGTTGGATATCAAAACCATTTCTGGTTTTATCCTCATTGTACATGAATTGCGCCATTAGTTTTCGTGTGTACTCGATGTACTGATGCGCAATAAAAAACCTAGGCTTATTAAGCTCAACAGCCTTTTTGAACTCTTTATGCGTGATGCCCGAACCATATCTGGGGAAAATTATTCCAAAGAATAAATCGCAATCTTCAACAGCTTTTAAGCATGCATCTTCTGGGTCATCATCAATTCCCACATAAATATTCCCTTCCTTGGACATGACCACATCATAATCATAACCTTCAAGGATATATTTTATCTGGTCCAAATCACTCTCCGAACCATAGACCGTAGAGGACACCATTATTTGTAGCGGTGCATCAGGCATGGTTTACTTTTTTGGATTTTACTTTATCTTCGTTCTTAATCCGTTCCAACAACTTCTCCGCTGGCTCCCAATCCGGTGCTGCCCTGCATGCTTCCAATTCTTCTTCACTCAGCAGCTTGCCTTCAAATGCTTGTTTGAGAATGCTCTGCCGTAGGGCTTCACTTTTTTCCAATCCTTCTTCGATATTGGCCAAAATATTGTCGCAAACCGAAAGGCGGGATTCGATTTCATCGACAAGATTTCCTTGTATTTCTTTTGGAGGAAAGAGAAATTCAACTGGATATACCTTTCCTCCTGATATTACCGGTTGAGCTGTCGAACTGGCGTACTGATTCAATCTTAGACTGAAAATCAAATAGTAAAGACACTTTATTGTGATTTCCTCTTTGTCAAATGTGACCACAAATGCATTATCAGTTACCCAGCATTTCGGTTCAGTAATGTGAGTATTACCGCAATGAACACCGACCCTTCCTATTATCAATTGTTGTTCTTCAAACATGAAGTCATCATGCCTTCCAGTTACTCCATTCCCACCATAAACCAAATATTGCCCTTCGTCATTACGATTAGCCTTGGTGAGACCATTGCCGGAACTTATTTTAATGATGTCGCCTAGCTTTCTAGATTCCCACTTACCCAACTCTGTAAAACCACCCTCAAACGCTTTTTTCAGCACGGCCTGGCGGTAGATTTCTAGTTTGTCTTGGGCGGCTTTGAGGTTGGCAATGCCATTGTCGAGCTCGCTGAAAACCTGCTCTATTTTGGAGACTATGGCACGTTGTTCGGGGAGGGGGGCGATAGGAAATGATTGCTTTTCGATATGCTGGTAATGCCTTGCATAGCCCTTATCCTTAATTTTAAAAACCAATATTTGGGTTAGGTAGGAAAGATATTTAGGCAAAACAAACTTCTTCGGTTCAAGCACCTTTGTGCCATCTGCCCCAGGAGCAAACTTGAAGTTTATGAGTTTTACAATTTTCGTATGATCGCCAAACACGATAGCTGGTAATGCGCAATCCAGCAATCTCGTTTCATCATCAGTATAACCACCTATGAGCTCTTGACCTTGATCAATGACCGGATAGGCTCCCTTTTGTAAGTACTCTTTTTGCTTGAGTTTTTTATTGTTAGTCGAAACTTTGTTTACGACCTCTTTATAATCTATTTCCATCCAGTCTTCTCTCATTATGCAGCCAGTACTTCATTTAATTCGTTAATAATCTCGTTCATCTTGTCGCCAAAAAGTTGATACATCTTTCCTCTGCCGCCTTGTGCGTCAAAGGGAGTAAAATCCAGGTCATCTACTTCAACATGAAAGCTGCTGGCAATATGGTCTTTGAGCATTCTGAGCCATTGCATTTGTTCTTCAGTAAACTTAAGTGCTCCGGCTTGTTTGCCAAATACCCAATCCTGAAAGTTCTTGTCCACCGTTTTGTTGTAGGGTGTGAGTCGTTGGTCAATGCCCGTTACTCTTCGGATCAAGGAAACCAAAGCCACTAAGTCGTTTTTCGGACTGTTGCCTTTTACTTCTTCCAATTGTGCGTAGGCTTCCCACACATAATGCGGGGCAAGCAGTGGTTTTTCTAGTTTCAGTTTATCCAGCAAGTCTTTAATCATCTTAAAAGTGAGTTCACGCCTGCGGTAAGGTTGGTCGTAAAAAATGCTCAAAGCAGTGATTTCATCTTTATTGGCTTCAATGTATTCCTTGAAGTTTTTAACCACTTCTTCGGCCTTGTCTTTGGTAAAACTGTCCCACTCAGAACGCAGAATTTTGTCGGTGTTCACCGTGTCTATGATCTGCTCATGCACCTTTCGGACATTCTCAATGTATTCGTTCAGCTCTCCGGTAAAGGTTTTGGCAGCACGAACGGCTAGTTCATTTTGAGCTTGCTTGCGACATTCCTCCTCTTTGGCTGGCGTTCGGTCTTGCACTGGAATCTGATTGACCAAAGCCTGAGTTTTGCTTTGAATCAAATCAGGGTCAAAGGCATTGAGCAGGTCTTTGGTGGTTTGGTTCAGTGTTTTGCCTTCTGTCAGTTCTTCGTACTTGGCTTTTTCGTCTTCGGTCAGTTGCTTTTCCAATCGAATCAGCCGGTTTGCCAGTGAGGTAAACAAGTCTTCGTCTTGTACACCCATCGTTACTGCACCAAGCAAGTCTTTTAAAGGCGTAGTGGGTTTGCGTTCCAAAGGACGGCTGTCTGTTTTCTTGGATTTGGTGGCACCCACGGCATCCACAATCACAAAATGCGTTTTGGTGTGCTTGGCTGTTCGTGTTACCCGTTTCAGATCATCAAAATTGATGGTTCGGGTTCCACGGCCTTTCATCTGTTCAAAGTAGTTGATACTTTTCACGTCTCGCATAAAAAGCAGCACTTCCAATGGTTTCACATCTGTTCCAGTAGCAATCATATCCACGGTAACCGCTATGCGTGGATTCCATGAATTGCGGAAACGGTTCAAGACCGATTTCGGGTCTTCCTCAATTTTGTAGGTCACCTTTTTGCAGAAGTCATTCCCTTCCCCGAATTCTTCTCGAATAATTTGGATTATATCGTCTGCGTGACTGTCTGTTTTGGCAAACACCAATGTTTTAGGAACTTCAAACTCTCCATTCTCATCAAACCGGTCTGGAAAAATACTCGGTAAAGCCTCTTTGTACGCTTTTATGATATGGCGGATCTGGCTGGGATTGACTACATCTTTATCCAGTTTATTTGAAGTGTATTCATAATCTTCATCCAAGCGTTCCCATCGTTTCTTGCGGGTTAGCTTTTCCCTTTTATCCACGTACTCCTTTGCCTTGATTTTTGCGCCCGCCTGCGTGATTTCCGTTTCTATGGTAAACACATCATAAGGCACGTTCACACCATCAGCCACCGATTCTTCATAGGTGTATTCACTCACTACATTTTCATTGAAGAAACCGAAAGTTCGCTTGTCGGGTGTAGCAGTTAAACCAATGAGAAAGGCATCATAATAATCCAATACCTGTTTCCACAAATTGTAAATCGAGCGGTGGCATTCGTCTATAATGATAAAATCAAACTGCTCAATCGGGTTTTTGGCATTGTACTCCACCGGCATGGGTTCTTTCTTTTGCCACTGCCAGCTTTTCTCGTTCGGATTTTCTTCTTCAGCAGATTCTTCCAATTCTTCTCCTTTCAAAATAGAGTAGAGGCGTTGAATGGTCGAAATGCATACCTGACTATCCGAAGCGATGTAACTTGAGTTGAGGCGCTGTACGTTGTAGAGTTCCGTGAATTTTCGGTTATCGTCAGTGGGTTGGTATTTTAGAAACTCTTGTTCAGCTTGTTCGCCCAGGTTTTTGGTGTCCACAACGAACAGGATTCGTTTGGCATCTGCATGTTTCAGCAAGCGATACACAAATGTGCAAGCGGTGAAGGTTTTACCTGCACCAGTCGCCATTTGAATCAATGCTTTTGGGCGATTGTCTTTAAAGGAGGTTTCGAGATTGCGAATAGCCTTAATCTGTGCAGGTCTTAGGCCTTCTACATCCAATTCTGGAATTTCCTTTAGTCTTGCTCGCAGTGTTTGTTCCTGACCACTCCATTCCAATAGAGTTTCAGGCTTATGAAAATGAAATATTGGTCTCGATCTTGGCTTTGGGTCGCGGTAATCTGTGAAACGTGTTAAAACTCCTGTGCTTTCATAAACAAATGGGAGAGGGTCGTTATTTAAGTATTTTAGTTTGCTTTCTGCATAATCTTTCGACTGATCTTCATGTACCGTCAGTTTCTCACCTTGCTCTTCTCGTTTTGCTTCAATTACACCAACTGGTTTTCTGTCTACGAACAAAACATAGTCAGCAGGACCAACATCTGTTTGATATTCACGAACAGCAACTCCTTTTGCAGCAGACAAGTCCACTTTCTTTTTTGACTGGACTACCCAACCAGCATCAACCAACATTTTGTCGATGTTGTCACGAGCTTTCTGCTCCGGATTTTGATTAATATTTTCAGTCATTCATTATCTTTTATTTCATTCGAGCATTGGCAAAAAACAGCTCTTTTGGTTTTTCAAGCGTTGGCTTTTGAGTTGGCAAAAACCAAATGTGCTGTTTGCGCGGTGGCTCTTTTTTCGCATGGCATACAACGTACGTGGCTAAACGTGCCGAAAAATTACCAAATATTTCCACATTGCTGACTCTTTAGGCATCGTTTAGCTGTTGTTAGCAAATTGTGCTTATTCATTCATCATTACTACTTTTCCCTTAAAGCGCTTCCTTAGAGTCTTGTCCAATCTGGAATATTCTTTGGTTGATAAATTAAGCCCAATAACAATCTTAACTCCTGCGCAATAAATTTCAAATTCCTTCTGACTTAGTTTTACATACATACCATCCTCCTGACTAAAGTCGATTGGGGTCAATGATGACTCAATAGTGTACCAGTCGTTATCGTACAGTTCTTCCGGATAGCTCCTCTGAATCAAAAGATATTGGTGTGATGGATTCAGGAGTTCCTCGATTGTAAGGTTCTGATCATCATTGTCAGAATCTTTGAACTCAATCGTACATCCGAAACTGGGATCATCGCTTATTGTTAATTTTTTACACTCAAAGTCCATAATTGTGTTCTAAGCATATTTGCTAACGGTCAAGTATAAGCGTAGTGCGGGTTTTCGGAGCAATACACTGTCCGCCAGCACGAACTTTGATAGATGCCAAAATACTAAATTTTAGCCACTTCGCCCGCATT
>JAEAME010002380.1_pt1 | contig 11103 bp, 4 predicted proteins | sample 8958731 | NCBI WGS metagenome assembly JAEAME01 (sample SAMN16933194, study PRJNA681113) | bioreactor sludge metagenome | isolation source: anerobic bioreactor sludge (Control) | place: India:Bengaluru | collected 2018-10-24 | reverse complement strand
CGGTTAATGGGACAGTGAGCCTTCTGGTGCAACTCTCCGGGCATATCCACAGGAGCTCCGTGCAAAGACCTCATGGCCGTTATGTTCTGCAACTACGAAAGAGGCGTGGAATCTGCCCTTCACAGTTACGGTCACCGCGTGGAATCCATAATGAACCAGGTCTACGGAGGCTGGAACTACGATTATAAGAACCGTAAATCCGCGCTGACCAGCTGGGAACGCTTTTGCGGCTACAAACTGAACTATAATAAATTCGATGCAGGCAATACAAATATAGGACTGGTCCATTTTCCGCCTAACGGAGTAAAGGATTATGATTATTACAACAATTCATATATAAATACCTATGCCGATGAGTGGATTAACTACCCCAACGTGCCCGAAGTTAAAAGCCGTCGTGTCAACTGTTCTGAATGGAAAAACACAGAATACGGTTATATGAAATGGTTTTTCAGTCATCTTCCTCACTTCAAAGGCATTAACCCCGATCCCAATGACCTTCATCTGAATAACTGGTGGTACTATATTGTAGATTACAATGCAGCCATCCGGTATGAAAGAGAATTGCAGTTGAGCCTGTAAACCATATCATGAAAAAGATTGCAGCAATAATAATTACAGTAGCGGTTATCGCGTTTCTTACCCTGACCTCTTTTTGCAAATCCAGGATCATCGTGGGGATCATCGTTCCCGAGAACGGGTCCCGGCAAACAGAGCTCGGAGCAATGACCGGCCTGATAACCAAAACCGGGGTTGTATCAATTAAGGAAATTCCCCTGCAGAGCCTTGACGGGATAGAGCACTGTGATGTCATATGGTACCACCGGCCGGACACCGCTGCTATTACTGCAACCGAGATACATGCGGGAGATAAAATAAAAACCTATGTTTCCGGGGGAGGTGCGCTTATTTTATCGATGGACGCCGTAAAGCTCCTTAATACGTGGGGCATTGAGCCGGCAGCCATTGAGACATTCAGTTATGAGGCAATCGACGATGGATTCGGTCGGAAATTAGGATTTCATTCCTACCGGGGACATCCGCTTTTTGACAAGCTTTACGGCGGAGCTTACCCCTGGCACGGAAAAGAAGACAATGTATGCAGGCTGAACGGCTATACAGAAGATAACATGCCGCAGGCTCAGGGTGCCAGGGTAATAGCCACCCAGTGGGAATACATCTATAACCGGCCAGAAAAAAAGCTCATTTGGGAAACACCTTATGGAAAAGGGTCTATCCTGGCCATTGGAGGTTGTCTGTATTACGGGCGGGACAATTTCCATATTCAGATACTGGAACAGTTTACCATGAACTGTCTGCGGTACATGAAGGGAGAAAAAACGGATAATCCCGAAACCTACTGGGATTATTCTACTGTAACCACAGAATCCTGCACAGGTAAAGATGAATATTCCAAGGTTTCTTTTTCCAGGCCGGTTCCGGGCATTCCTGTACAATCAGAAAACATGCTTTCGCGTCCTGCCGAAAACTATTATTTTGATTTGGCAACCAAACGCACGATGATAGTGGGTCCTGAACAGGCTGGTATTGACGAGATATGGACCCACCCCTTCATGTCGCTTCGCGATTACCGGGTACGGATAAAAATAGAGGGAACCGACGAGCTGGTAGCGCTGGCAGATCACAAGCCCCAATTCGAGATACATCCCCATGCCATCGTACGGCATTACAGCATTGGCGACCTGACACTGACCGAAACCATAACCTCGGCCATTGACCAGCCTCTGACGGTCATTCACTACCAGTGGAGCGGCAACCAGGTAAGCAGTATTGTCACCGAATTCACAAGCAACCTGCGGTATATGTGGCCATACGACGAGACTGCGCTCGGATCCGTTTTATACAGATGGTCTCCGGAATTGAATGCATTCATTGTGAGCAATAAAGACAAAGAATTCGTATCCATTGCCGGGGCAAACCTTCCGGGACGGGTGCTGGAATCGGGAGAAGCCCGGGGTGTTCCCGCCGAGCCTGCCGGATGTGCCTGTTCTGTTGAATATGACACTACAGAAGCCAATGCAATGGATATCATACTTTCGGCAGGAAGCACAGGTGAACAGGAAACGGTAGCGCTTTATACAAAAGCTGCAGCCAATCCCGGTCAGGTGGCCGCAGAAGCTGCCCTGTACTACAATAACTACCTGGACGGGGTAATAGATATCACTACTCCCGATCCTGTTTTCAATGAAGCGTTCCGTTGGGCCGTCATCAGTTCATCGCAGTTCATCACCTCCACTCCCGGCATAGGGACTTCCCTGATGGCCGGATACTCTTCATCAAGAAGGGGCTGGGGAGGGGGTCACAGGGTGAGCGGGCGTCCCGGGTACGCGTGGTACTTTGGCAGGGATGCCGTATGGTCAGGATTCGCTTTCAATAACATAGGCGACTTTGAAACAACCCGCAATATTCTGGAAACACTCATTGCCCACCAGCAGGTAGACGGCAAAATCTACCACGAGCTCACCACCAGCGGCTTTGTTCATTTTGACGCATCGGACGCCACACCTCTGTTTGTCAATTTAATGGCTCACTACCTGAGGTCATCGGGAGATGTTCAATTCGCCAAAACCCATATCAGGGCCATTCATAAAGCAATGGATTATTGCTATTCCACCGACACAGACGGGGACGGTCTCATAGAGATCAGCAACGTTGGACACGGGTGGCTGGAAGGCGGTTCACTCTTTGGATCAAAAACGGAATTTTATCTGTGCGGGATATGGGCACAGGCCTTACGGGACGCCTCCTATATTTCCGGTCTTTGCGGCGACGCCGGTAAAATGAAACGGTATGTCAGGGATGCTAACGAGGTATCCGACGCCCTTGAGGCATTCTGGAACGAGAAGGGTTATTACAACTACGGCAAACGCAACGACGGCACATACACTCAGCCTCTGCTCATTCTTACTGCCGTCCCGGCATATTTCAAAACCGTTGACTCCCAACGTGCCCGGGAGATGGTAAAACTATACGCACACCCCGAAATGTCTGCCGACTGGGGTGTCAGAACCATTGCAGACACTTCCAATATAGATGAAGAAGGCGCCTACGGTCCCGGGAACGTATGGCCTCTCTTCACAGGATGGGCCTCACTGGCCGGTTATAAGCAAGGCCTTCACACGCAGGCTTTCACTCAACTCTACAACAATTTATTGAACTATAAAGGATTTGCACTTGGGCGCATTCCCGAGGTCATTAACGGCGACGTATACCGCAACAACGGGATTACCCTTCATCAGTGCTGGTCAGAGACCATGGCCATCATGCCGCTGGTGGAAGGCATGCTCGGCTTTGAACCCAATGCCTTGAACAACAGTATGATTCTTTCACCGGCTCTGCCCGCAGACTGGAAAACGTTCCGGGTGGAAAGGCTCAGGACCGGCAACACCACAACCGGCTTATCCATGCTAAAGGAACAGGGAAAGATAACCTACTCATTTGGAAGTAGCAATCCCACAGATATCGCTTTCGCTCCCGTATTTTCAGCAGGGACGAAAATAGATGAAGTGACTGTTAACGGGAAACCGGCAGAATACACCGTCTCGGACGAAAAAGAGCGCATGGTCCTGCACGTCGCATTCAGGAACAAGGGGAACTGTACGGTAGAAATCACCTGCAGGGAAAGCCCGTGCGCACTGGCATCGGTTGTTGTACCCGGCGTGGGGCAACCCTCATGCGGGTTCCGCGTACTCAGCCAGACTTTTGCAGATCAAGCACTGGAAGTGGAAGTATCGGGCAGACCGGGCAGTGAACACATGCTGGAACTGTATCTTCCCCACGGATATGAACGCATTGAAGGAGCAGGAGAAGCCTTTGACCTGCATGACTCAGTAACAGGAGTAAAAGTTCTGTTCGGGCCGTCCGCAGAACGGTATGTAAAAAAGATTGTACGAATAGAAACAAAATAATTATAATTAATGAAACAAGACAGTTGTTTACGATTCCTTTTGCCGCTGATCGCAGTGATCTTCCTTTCCTGCACAGCGGAGAAACAGGGCCTGGAACAGAACAAACCGGTGGTTTTTTCCCGGGTGAAAATCACAGACGATTTTTGGCAGCCGCGCCTGATGACACATGCCACCTTTACGGTTCCGGCCTGTATCCGCCAATGTGAAACGGAGACCCGGCGCATAGACAATTTTGCCATAGCTGCCGGCATGCAGGAGGGTGTCTTCCAGGGACTCTTCTACGACGATTCCGACGTGTACAAAATGCTGGAAGGAGCCTCCTACTCGCTCATGAACAATCCAAATCCGGCACTTGAAGCCAAACTGGATTCCATTATCATGAAAATTGCCGGGGCACAGAAAGAGGACGGATACCTGAACACGTTCTATATTCTTGGAGATTATAATGCCCGCTGGACCGACATGGACAAACACGAGATGTACTGTTTCGGGCATCTCACAGAAGCAGCCATAGCATTTTACAATGCGACGGGCAAGCGCAGTCTGCTGGACGTGGCCATAAAATTTGCCGATCATATAGATGCCACATTCGGGCCGGACAAACGGGACTGGGTACCGGGGCACGAAGAGGTTGAACTGGCACTTATCAAACTGTACCGCACAACAGGCGAAAACCGTTACCTGCAGCTCTCGCACTGGCTCCTTGAACAACGTGGCCTGGGAAAAGGCACATGGGCCGAAGAGTACAGGGATTATTACCAGGACCTGGTACCGGTTAGTGAACTTGAAAAGATAAGCGGTCATGCCGTACGCGCCATGTACCTGTTTACCGGCATGGCAGACTATACCGCTGCCACAGGGGACACCTCATATTTAAGTGCATTGAACCGGCTTTGGGACGATGTGATAAACAAGAAAATGTATATCACCGGAGGCATAGGTTCTTCACAGGCCAACGAAGGTTTCACGGAACCTTATGATCTTCCAAACGAAGAGGCATATTGTGAAACCTGCGCTTCGGTAGGGATGGTCATGTGGAACCAGCGCATGAACATGCTTACGGGCGAATCGCAGTATGCCGACATTCTGGAGAAATCCATGTATAACGGCGCACTGGCAGGTGTATCCCTCTCCGGCGACCGTTTCTTTTACGTGAATCCGCTTTACTCAAAAGGGGACCATCACCGCCGTGAATGGTACGGAACAGCCTGCTGCCCAAGCCAGATCACACGCTTTTTACCTTCTATCGGCGGTTACATTTATGCTCTGTCGGACCAGGCGCTCTGGATTAATCTTTACGTGGGAAGCCGCACCACAGTGAACCTTGCCGGAACAGAAACAGAAATCATACAAAAAACCATGTATCCGTGGGTCGGCAGAGATGAAATCACGGTCAATCCGCAACAAGCAGTTGAATTCTCACTCCGCCTGAGGATCCCCGGATGGTGCAATAACTATACAGTAAGCGTTAACGGTAAAGATGTTTCACATACCACCGACAAAGGATACCTGGTAATCAACCGCCTTTGGAATAAAGGCGACCTGGTAGAGTTCGGAATGGACATGCCTGTCATGGCCGTAAGTGCCGACCCGCGTGTCAAAGCAAATACGGGACGAAAAGCCGTTCAGCGCGGACCCATCATTTACTGTCTGGAAGAAACAGACAATCCGGATTTTGACCGGGCACAAATAACATCCTCGACTGTATTCACCACATCATTTGAACCCGATTTGCTGGGCGGAGTAGCCACTGTTCAAGCCACAACAAACGGAGAAACTCTGAAATTCATCCCCTATTACGCCTGGGATAACCGTGAGGCAGGCAAAATGGAAGTATGGGTAGAATATAAGGAGCAATAACACCATTTCCTGCACCATGAAAATAATTCTACTGACAATTCTTACGTTTATGATAACTTACTGCAACCGTTCCGAACCTGAAGGGTCCCGAGAATCACAGGCGCAGTACACTGTTAACCGGGAACCCCTTCAACCCAGCCCTTACACGGAACTGCCTTTAGGCTCCATTCAGGCCAGGGGCTGGCTTCTCCGGATGCTAGAACGTCAACGCTCCGGAATCACCTCCAAACTGGATGAACTGTATCCCCAGGTAATGGGAGCACGGAACGGATGGCTGGGAGGAGACGGGGACCAGTGGGAAAGAGGTCCTTACTGGATCGACGGGCTTTTGCCGCTTGCATACCTTCTGGACGATGCCGCCCTCAAGGCAAAAGTACAACCCTGGATTGAATGGACCCTGTCCAGCCAGCAGGAAGACGGTTTCTTTGGCCCGTCCACTGATTTTTCTTATGAAAAAGGGTTGCAGAGAAACAACTCAAAAGACTGGTGGCCGCGCATGGTCATGCTTAAAGTTCTCTGCCAGTATTATTCTGCCACAGAGGACGAGCGGGTGATTTCCTTTATGACCGACTATTTCCGCTACCAATTGAATACCCTTCCGCAAACTCCGCTGGGAAACTGGACTTTCTGGGCAGAATACCGCGCCTGTGAAAACCTTCAGGCTGTCCTGTGGCTGTACAACATCACCGGAGACGGGTGGCTGTTGGATCTTGCCCGGTTGCTGCATTCACAGAGCATAGATTACACACATATTTTCCTGGAAACGGACAATATGAAGAAAACGGCGTCCATACACGGAGTGAACCTGGCCCAGGGACTGAAGGAACCTGTAATCTACTGGCAGGTCGAGGCCGATGAAAAATACCTCGATGCAGTCAGGAAAGGACTGAAGGATATCCGCGACTACAATGGCATGCCCAACGGCATGTTCGGGGCCGACGAATTACTTCACGGGAACAATCCCACACAGGGTTCCGAGCTGTGCACGGCAGTGGAACTCATGTATTCGCTGGAACAAATGATAAAGATCACCGGAGATCTGGAATACGCAGACCTTCTTGAAAAAATAGCCTATAATGCTCTTCCGGCACAGATCTCGGACGACTTCACCTCACGCCAGTATTTTCAACAGGCCAATCAGGTTCTGGTCACACGCGACATGCATAATTTTGACATCAACCACGGAGAGACGGACCTCGTATTCGGCTTGCTGACAGGTTATCCCTGCTGCACATCCAATCTGCATCAGGGCTGGCCCAAATTTACCGGAAACCTCTGGTATGCAACACCCGACGGAGGGCTCGCTGCACTAACCTACGCCCCTTCTCAGGTGAGGGCCCGGGTCAGCGGGGGAACAGAGGTGCAGATAACGGAAGACACCCATTATCCGATGGATGGTCATATTTGTCTGACTGTCAATTACCAGGACAACAATACAACAGCAAAATTCCCGATAAAGCTGCGTATCCCTTCATGGTCCAAAGGCGCCACACTTATAGTTAATGGAGAACCCGTTTCCAATACGGAACCCGGAACAGTTGCCGTTATAGACAGGACCTGGCAGGACGGCGACAGGATTGAACTGACGCTGCCCATGGAAGTAAGCGTACAGGAATGGCATGAATGCTCCGTTTCGGTGGAACGCGGACCGCTTGTCTTTGCCCTCAGGATGGGTGAAGAATGGGTACGCAAGGAATTTGAGGATCCTGCCTCGATATACGGACAGACTTACTGGGAGGTATATCCTCTTACCAAATGGAACTACGGACTAATGAAGTTCGACCGCAGGAACCCATCCGAAGCGTTCCAGGTGCTCATCGACGAGGAAAAAATGGCCTCGGACTGGTACTGGAATCCCGAATCGGCTCCCGTAATGATTAAGGCCAAAGCCAAGGAAATTCCTTCGTGGAAGCTGTATAACCACATGGCAGGTCCGCTGCCGTACGGGAAAACGACCTACGGACTGGGAACTGAGGATCTTCCTGAAGAAACGGTGACACTAATCCCCTATGGATGCACCACACTCCGGATATCCGAGTTTCCCGTCATCAATGAAAAAGACTGAACACAAACTAATATTCTTAATCTATGTCTAAAAGAACTCAAAAACAACACTCACGGAATAAGATCCGGTGGGGTTTGTCGTACGGAGCGCGGCTGCTTGCCGTATGTACGATAGGTCTCACAGCTTGTCCCTCGGGATGGGTCCGTGCAGTAGAAATCCCTGTTTTACAGACCCAAACCAAACAGGTCAAGGTAAGCGGCACAGTCCGCGACGATATAGGGGAACCGCTCCCGGGAGCTTATATCATTGTACGCGGTTCTACCCGCTACAATACCACTACCGACGCAGACGGGAATTTTCAGATCACGGTTCCCGATGGTTCGGTACTGGTATTCTCATACCTTGGATATATTAACGTAGAACAGGCAGCAGCAGACCATATGGAAATTATAATGGAACCCGATGCCCAAAAACTCGATGCTCTAGTTGTTGTTGGTTATACCAAGCAAAATATGCGCGATGTGTCGGCCTCTGTTGCCAAGATTGACATGCAGGCCATTGAGCACAACACTTCGGTGTCTCTTGCCTCCATGCTGGCAGGACAGGCTGCAGGTATTCAGACCGTTACCAGAAGCGGTGTTCCGGGCGCATCCAATACCGGGATTGTTATCCGCGGTAACAACTCCCTGTCATCTTCGAACGACATCACGGGGATAAGCAACCCTCTTTACATTGTGGACGGTATTCCCATGCCGTTGCAGGATATTGCCGGATACAACGTGACAGATAATGACTTTCTGTCTTCACTGAATCCTCAGGATATTCAATCCATAAACATCCTCAAGGATGCAGCGGCTACCGCCATTTACGGTTCCCGCGGTGCCAACGGAGTAGTGATCATTACCACGCACAAGGGGACCAGCGGCAAGGCACGTGTTACTGCCCGGGTTAACGGCGGTTTCATCTCCAAGCCTTCAAAACTGCCCGTTTACGTAGGACAGGAAGAACGCGAGGCCAAGCTGAACATCATGAACCAGACCCTCACCAATCTGTACGGCGACATGCCCTGGTTTGACGTTCGTCAGGCCGCCCTGCTGGAGATTCTGGGTTATGCCGTGCCGGCCGTTCTGACCGACAAATACAATCCGGCATTCAACAATGCCTACGATTATCAGGATATGTTCTACCAGAACGGAAGTACCCAGAACTACGATCTATCAATGGAAGGGGGAAACAGCACCAATTCATACAGAATAAGCCTCGGCCATTACAACGAAAAGGGAGTTCTGGTGGGTTACGGGCTTTCGCGCACAAACCTCAACGCCAGCCTGGTTACCGATGTGAATAAATATTTCCACAATGAACTCATCATCAGGTATTCCTATCTCGACCGCCAGGGTGGTCTCAACGACAAGATGAAGGCCATGCCTACATCTCCCACAGAGCTCCCGTCTTCGCTGTTTTACAGGACTCCCGAAGAACTCAGGCAACTGAGCGGACAATTGGGCGATGCTTACAATAAAAACCAGTCACACAGCCTATCTCTCGGCGAAACGTTACGCATCAAATTCATGGAGAACCTTACCCTGGACAACCAGGTTTCAACCATCCTCGACTTTGGAAAACGTGACTATTTCATTCCTTCAACAGCAACTACCGATTTCAAGAGCGTGGCCTATTCCTCGGCCAGCATAACCATGTCCATGAACGCCAACTCGGTGCTTAACTACAACACTACATTCGGGAAAAACGGTGACCATGGCGTTATCGTCCTGGTCGGTGTGGAAGCCAACTCAAACGACCTGAATCAGTTGCGCGTAGAAGCCACCAACGGGATGTCTGATTACCTGAAAGTGGTGCAGGGATTCAAAAAAGAAGATATTGATGCCTATTCAGACATGGTAAAAAGCAATATGCTTTCATTCTTTACGATGGTTTCGTACGGTTACAAGAATAACAGATACAAAATAGAAGGAGTGTTCCGTTACGACGGATCTTCCAGATTCGGTGCCAATAAGAAGTGGGCCAGTTTCCCGTCTGTCAAGACACACTGGGCCTTTTCTGAAGAGCCCTGGATGAGCGGCATGAAAAACTGGCTCGACTTTGGAAAGATCAGGGTTTCTTACGGCAGCTCCGGCGAAATTTACTGGGATCCGCTGCTTCAGTACAACTCACTGATTGCCTTGAACTCAATAAGCGGAGGTCTGGGTTATATGAACAGTAACAAGATGGACGTCAAGACCTACGGAGGTAAACTTTCTCTGGTATCGGATTTTGACAAAATAGCCAATAAGGACCTGTCCTGGAGTCGTTCAAAAGAAATCGACTACGGTTTGGATCTGGAATTGTTCAATCACCGGATTGTCGCTACCGTAGACTTATATTCAAAATACCTCTCGGGACTGGTATACACCTCTACCCTTCCTGCTTACGTCGGATTCAACAAAGTATCTTCCAACCTGGTGGATATGGTCAGCAACGGTTTTGAAATATCTCTGACCACTTACCTGTTCCCCCGGACAAGCGCCGTTCAGTGGGACTGGACACTTAATTTAGGAAATAACCGTACCAAAATAGCCAAAATGGGGAACGGCGGAAAAGACTACATTAATGTAGACGAATACTATGCTTTTTCTGAAGGAGCTCCGGCTTTTCAGTATTACATGTATGAATATGCCGGCACGCTGGATAACTATTCGGACCTTCCGGTAGATCCCTTTACCGGTCGTGCACTCCAGTATACCGGAGCCGATGCCGGTCTGGGACGTAATCTCCAGGGAAGGATATTCCCGGGCATGCCCATATTCACCGATGTAAACGGCGATTTTTATGTTGATGGCAGCAACAGCACCACCGACCGCAAGATTATTGCCGGCAAGACTCCGGAACCAAAGATCGTAGGCGGTCTGCAGACCGGGTTCCGTTACAAGAATCTGGCAGTTAGGATCAACACATCGTTTGCATTCGGACATTGGATTGTCAACTCCACCCTGCAGCAACAGTTGAGCCGTTTTGACTCTAGTCAGGAATTTTTCCAATATGCCCTTTACAAATTCGACGAATCTAAATTCTGGACCAAACCGGGAGACGGTTCGTATTATCCGATGATCTACGTGGACTATATGGACGGCGGGTCGGCCCGTTCTTTCAGGATGTCTTCGATGTTCCTCGAAAGAGGCGACTACTGGAGCATTGATAATATCACCCTGTCCTACAATCTGCCGGGCAAATGGGTGGACTCAATAAAAATGCGCGCCATAAACGTCAATCTTACCGGCAGTAACCTTTTCATGTGGAAGGCAAGCCAGG
>JAEAME010002379.1_pt1 | contig 11103 bp, 10 predicted proteins | sample 8958731 | NCBI WGS metagenome assembly JAEAME01 (sample SAMN16933194, study PRJNA681113) | bioreactor sludge metagenome | isolation source: anerobic bioreactor sludge (Control) | place: India:Bengaluru | collected 2018-10-24 | reverse complement strand
GGGAAAAAGTGGTTTTAAAATTAGACAAATTATCCCAAACTGAACGACATCCAAGCCAGATGGATGACGGCAACTCGATCAAATTGACCGGTTTTATAGATCAAATTTTTCAAGTTGTTTTAAAACATAATCTCGAATTTCGTTGACAGCAGGATAGGTGCCAACTAATTTGCTATCTTCGATGATCGGTCTCAACATGTTTTCATAATCCTGACCGCAATTGCAAACTGGCGTTGGCTGCCAGCCATAAGGGATCACAATCGTCGCGAAGCAAATAGGACAGCGAAATATAGCCTTTTTCCCGGATGGCTTACCGCGCTTGGCAATCGGCTCGCCTTCGATAGCGACGATATCCAGCGCAAAATCTAATACCGGGGAATTAGAGATGGACGTGCCAACGCCATAAGCGTCAACAACTTCATTAAGTTCTAAAATTTTATATTCATCAATGCCGCCGGAGACGAGAATTTTCACGTTTTGAAATCCCCTCAAATCCAGTTCCCAGCGGACCTCTTTGAGAATACTTAAAAAATCGCCGCGACGATTGCCAGGGGTATCCAGGCGAATTCCGAACAGATCGGCTCCCAATGCTCGTGCTACATTCAACGCTTCAAATTTCTCGTCGAGGAAAGTATCGATTAACGCCACTCGTTTGACTTTTTTATCGATGATTTCGTTGAAAGCTTTGACGGCAGTTACCGTGTCGCCGAGGATTAAAATTAAAGCATGGGGAATCGTACCGCTGGGTTCCAGCCCCAGCAATTCCGCGCTCTTGACCACAGCGACGCCATCGCAGCCACCAACATAAGCATTTCTCTCGATCATCGGCGCAATACTGGGATGCATCCGTCTGGCACCAAATGAAATGATCTGTTTCTGCCCCGCAGCAATTCGACAGCGGGCAGCTTTAGTCGCAATCCCTGATGCCTGGCAGAGGAAGCCCAACAGCGCAGTCTCGTAAACCGCAAATTCCAGATAGGGTCCTTCGATGACCATCAACGGCTGATTCAAATCAAAGATTGTTCCCTCGGGCATTGACCAGACATTGATATTCAATCCGCTTAAAATTTCCAGACTTTCTTCAAGCCCAGCCCAGACGCCCCAGTGATATTCGCTGGGGAAATTTTTAAGCACAATTTCAGCAGTGACGTGTTTATTGATCTTTAATCTTTCAAGTATCTGTCGGGTGCGTTCAAAATAGACATCGCTGACCAGTCCTTTTTTGATGTCTTCAAGCGAAGCGATTTGGAGCATGGGGTTTTGTCCTTGTTTTCATATTTTTTTTAAACACTAAGACACCAAGCTGCGTAAGAGCCACAAAGTTTTTATATTGATTCTCATATAATAATGCTTATTAACTGATTTCATCGTTCCGAGCGATTTAATCAGTTTAAGCGCTTTCAGCATTAAATAATCACTCAGTTTTCCCTCGCAAGAATATCATTCGTTTGGCAGAGGAAAATTTGCCTGACTGCAATTGGTAGAAATAAATTCCGGCTGCGACCAATTTGCCTCGATCGTCTCTTCCATCCCATTCTCTTCGATAGGTCAAGGGTGCTAAAACGTCGTCCACAAGCTTTCGCACCTGCTGTCCGCGGAGGTTGTAGATGACGAGCTTAACATGCGTCGGCTGGATAATATCATATAAAATGGACGTGGCGTCAGAAAACGGATTCGGATAATTCTGATAGAGACGAAATTCTTCCGGCGGATTTATAGTAGTAATGGATGAATCAAACGCAAAAAATTTAAAATAAGCATCTGGCGCTTTGTGGGGATGGAATTTCCAATCGCCATTGACATCAACGGCAGAAAAATAAAATTTGATCTCGGTTCCGGCTGGCGTGAGCGGAATCCACGCCTGGTATTCATTTTGTTGGGGAGAGGATTCCAATTGAATTGCCGTAAAATCTTTATTGGATGCGGAATAATAAACAAGCAGAGAATCACTGATCAAATCACATTTTGAAAATATTTTTATCTTCACCAGATGCCCCAAATGTTCATTGGAAAATATTTGAGGCGTGGCACTGAAAAAAAGTCCATGGTAAAAAATAGCTTCATAGGCATTTACCAATCCCCAGCCATAGTCGTTATCAGGATTCTGCGCGCGATCTGCTGTTTCTCGAAGTGCTTCTCTCACCTGAAATGGAGTTAAATAGGGATGTGCTTGCAAAACCAATGCAGCAACACCAGCCGTTAGTGGACTGGAAAATGAAGTGCCATTAACCCATCGATAACCATTTGCAGTTAACGGTTGCGCAGAATAGACATTCGAACCCATTGCGACTACATCAGGCTTGACACGACCGTCGTAAGTTGGTCCCCGGGAGCTAAAGCCAGCCAGCTCGCCAGTATTATTAACTGCCCCGACAGAAATCACATTGAAGCCATCGGCCGGGGCGATCATATGCAACCAGAGATCATTGCCTTCATTTCCCATGCTATTGACAATGACTACACCTTTTTCCACCGCTTTATCGGCTGCGATGGTTGTCAGCGCGATTTTGCCATCCATATCTTCATAAGAGTACCAGTTATAATAACCCAGGGAACTGTTCACCACGTCAGCGCCCATCGACTCTAACCATTCTATGCCAGCCACCCAATAGTCTTCCTCTATCGCAGTTTCGGATCGAACATCTTCGGTTTTCGCCAACAAAAAAGACGCGCCAAAAGCCGGACCAATGATTCGTCCTTCTTCAAATCCACCTAAAACAGAAAGCGTGTTGGTGCCGTGGTTGTGTTGGCTGGAAGCATCGTTGTCATCTGGCTCGTTTTGGGTCGTACTGTCATTATTGATAAAATCGTATTCCGCAATCACGTCAAGCTGAGCGAACGCTTCGTGTAATTTATAATCAAATCCGGTATCCAACATCCCCACAATGACGCCACTGCCATCGAGCCCCAGGTCATGTACCTGCGGGACACGCATGATTTCATTCTGATCCAGCGAAGAGCCATAATCAAATTTATAAAGTTGAGGTTTGGCAAGAAAATCGCCGGAGTGCTGCTGCGGAAAATCCTTTTTTCGCTGCGAAACCGGTTTGATTTGACTGACAAAGGATAGCTTTTCTACTTGATTGATTTGTTCGGTTGTCAATCGAGCACTGATTGCATTGAGCCAGCGGGATTGAACGATGGATGTTATTCCGTTTGAGGACAATTTATCGAGATAAGGCTGAAATAACGGAAGATCATCTTCATTTAGCAGATCATCTTTGTCAAGCACTTTCTCACGACGGAGTAAAGCTCGCCGAGATAATCTATCCTTTTCTTCAGCGATCAAATTAATTTTTTGATGCGCTGAATAGCCTTTATCTTTGAAAAATATCCAATACTTTTGTTGACTCCAGCCAATTGCTGGAATAATCAACAACGCTAAAACGATTGTAATTAGTCGATCTCGCATGCCTCCTCCACATATTTGACTTTTACCCACCCATCAAGACACCAGGAAGATAGAATCGAAAGTTATAATAATAACAATCTGCAAATGAATTACGTTCCATTTTTTCACAATTCCACTCGAAATGTGCGGCTTAAATTTTCAATTGCAAATTAACATTATTTTTTTTAACTTCAAGGTGCGATCTAAATAATCGAAGTTTTAATGTTAACCGTTTTGATTGAAATGAAATTTGCCGAGATAGCCGTACCCGTACCTGTTCGCCAAACCTATACTTATGAAATTCCGCCGGAGTTGGAGTCCACCATTCGTCCCGGCTATCGCGTCATTGTTCCGTTGGGCAAAAGAAAAATCACTGGCTACGTGGTCTCCATGATGATTGAAAGTGACCGTGCTGATCTCAAGCCAATTTACGATTTGCTGGATGATAGCCCAGCAGTATTGCCCGACTTAATAACGCTGGCAAAATGGATTTCAGAATATTATATTTGCCCGCTGGGCGAAGTAATCAAAGCCATGCTGCCCGGCGGCATCAATCTCGAATCACATTTTCGCATCCGGCTCTTGAAGAATTCACAGGAGATTCAAAAATATATCGCGGAGAATCGTGTTCCGACGCAGGAAAGGATACTTAATCTGCTTGTTAAAAATCAAGAAATGACGGTGCAAGTTATCCGAAAATCGATTCGTAAATCCGGTTTAAATTTTTCAATCACTCGGTTAGCTGCCGCAGGTCTGGTAGCTCGTGAAGCCATCCTCTCGAAAGCGGAAACAAAACCTAAATTTGAGAATTGGATCAAGCTTGCTCCAGCTTATGCTGAGAATTCAGACGTTGAAAAAATCATCAACCAGTTGTCTCAAACCTCGCCTGCCCAGGCTTTATGTTTCAAAATTATTGATGAACACAAAGAAATTTCTCAGCGCGATCTATTGAAATCAGGAAAATTTAGCAGCCATGCAATCACCGCATTGGCAGAAAAGGGATTTATCGAAAAATTTCCCAAAGAGGTTTTTCGTTCCTATTATTCGACATCGGCGCCCCGACCTCCAGAAACTTTCATACTGAACGAATATCAGAAACGCTCGATCTTTCATGTTGAGGAAGCGATCCAAAATGACAGTTTTAAGACCTTTCTAATTCATGGTGTTACAGGCAGTGGCAAGACCCAGGTTTATATCGAAGCGTTAAAGCGAGTGCTTGAAAAAGGAAAAACAGGCATTGTTCTTGTGCCAGAAATTTCACTGACGCCGCAGACGGTCAGTCGGTTCACCGCGAACTTTCCCAATCAAGTGGCGGTACTCCATAGCCGAATGTCGCCGGGCGAACGATATGATTCCTGGCGAAAATTGAAAAGTGGAAATTTCAAAATCGCCATCGGTCCCCGGTCCGCCATCTTCGCGCCACTAAAAAACATTGGCCTGATCGTTGTGGACGAAGAGCATGAATCATCATACAAACAATTGGATACCCCGCCGCTTTATCACGCCCGAGATGTGGCTGTTTATCGGGGTAAGCTCAATCAAGCCGTAGTGATGTTGGGTTCAGCTACACCTTCGCTGGAATCTTATTTCAATGCAAAAAACCAAAAATACCATCTTCTGGAACTGCCACGAAGAATTGACGATATTCCCATGCCCCAGGTTACGATCGTGGATATGTTGCAACAGCGGAAACGTTATCCCGGGAAAAATGTATCCATATTTTCCAAAGCGTTGCAGGATAAGATTATCGAAAAATTGGATCTCAACCAGCAGATCATTCTGCTGCAAAATCGACGTGGATTTTCAACCTATATCAAATGCAAAGATTGCGGATTTATTGAGCAGTGTGAGAATTGTAACATTACACTGACCTATCATTTGACCAATCATACGGTCCGCTGTCATTATTGCAATTTTACTAAAAAAGCGCCGCAAGTCTGTCCCCAATGTGGAGGAGCTGATATATTATTTCAGGGGATTGGCACTCAAAAAGTGGAGCAGGAAATCAACCAGATTTTTCCAGAAGCTCGTGTGGTAAGAATGGATCTGGATACGACTGCCAGAAAATTCGCTCATGACCGAATATTGGGAGATTTCGGCGCCGGCAAATACAACATCTTGCTCGGAACTCAAATGGTAGCAAAGGGGCTCGATTTCCAAAACGTAACACTCGTTGGAGTTATCTCAGCAGATACTAGCTTATTATTTCCAGATTTCAGGGCATCGGAGCGGACTTTTCAACTGCTCACCCAGGTCGCCGGCCGCGCCGGCAGAAAAAATTTTGTCGGAGAAGTTATCATCCAGACCTATTCACCCGATAATTTAAGCTTGAAATTTGCTCAACAGCATAATTTTAAACAATTTTTTTTCACTGAATTGCCACTCAGAAAAGAGCTGAATTACCCGCCCTGGGGACGGTTGGTTCACATTCTGATCAAAGGAGAAGACGAGGCTAAAGTGAAAGCCGGGGCTGAAAATTTTTCGCAATGCCTAAAATTTCCAGCAGAGCTGGGAAAAATCCTGGGACCCGTGCCGGCCCCTTTATCGAAAATCAAAAAAAATTATCGCTGGCAGATCATCATCAAAAGCAACAAGCTAATAGATTCGTCAGGGAAAATTTTGAGAAAATATCTCTTAGAGGCGCTTGCCCGGTATAAATCCCAACGACAATTGCGGGGAATCAAGATTATAATCGACATCGATCCCATCTCGTTATTATGAAAGTTACTTTCTTGAAAAAAATAAAATTATGCTTGCATAAAAGTAAATTATAAATTATATTAGTCTGAATTTGAAACCGATGTAGTTCTGATCGGTGGGAGGATCGATTTATTGCGGTATGCTATAATTTCGGATATTCATAGCAACCTCGAAGCTCTACAGGCAGTCTTGAAGACCATTCAAAAGGAGGGGACTGATAAAATTGTCTGTCTGGGTGATATTGTCGGCTATGGACCTAATCCTAATGAATGTATTGAGCTGGTTCAACAGCAATGTGATATAATTATTACGGGAAATCATGATTTTGCCTGTATAAAAGATACTGAATTGTATTATTTCAATCAATATGCGGCACGGGCGATCGAGTGGACAGTGACAGTTCTTTCAAAAGAAAATTTAGACTATTTAGTTAGTTTGCCATTTGTCGATAGGATTGAAAATTATGTTCTGGTTCACTCCAGCCCGTTCGAGCCGCAGTCATGGGACTATATTCTTTCAAAGGATGATGCGGTATTTAATTTTTCACAGTTTGATAAATATGATAAGATTTGCTTTATTGGTCATTCGCATCACCCCATTATATACATCGAGAAATCAGAAAATAATAAATTAAGTTATAGTTATAAAACGGTTGCCAATCTTCAGCTTGAAGAAAATGAGCGATATATAATTAATGTCGGAAGTGTGGGGCAACCCCGGGATGGCAATCCAGATTCAGCGTTTGGGATCATCGACACCAGCACGCAAACATATCAACTGAAAAGAGTTCGATATGAAGTTCGTAAAACTCATCAAAAAATGATTTCAGCCGGATTGCCAAGTTTTTTAGCAGAAAGATTATTAATAGGGAAATAATATAGAACGCCAAAAACGGAGAGCATCAATGAACCTGGGACATGGTGGCAACGGACAATCGATTGTATTGTCGGGCGAAATGTACAAAGCGATTTCAGAAATTTTATCGGAACTGGCTTCCAAAACACGGTCGCGAACAATTATTTTTACAGATATGAATGGACATCCGATCACCCAACGAGGCACTGCGGCTGATATTAATATTTCGAATATGGCGGCTCTTGCTGCGGCAGGCTTTTCAGCCACGGCGGAAATCGCCAAGCTGATTGGTGAAAAGAAGCAATTCAAATATATTTTCCATGAGGGTGATAACTATAATGTCTATTTTTCCAATGTGGGGGACAATTTTTTACTCATTCTGATCTTCAGTGCGCAGACCGCGCTGGGAATGATCCGCATTTATACCAAGCGCGCTATCGATGCGTTAAGTGGGTTAATTTACGCCGCTAAAGATGAAGAACAAAAAGCCACCCAATTTGTCGATATTGATTTCAACAAATATCTGAATGAAGAACTCGATAAGGCTTTTAAGTTTTAAGTAATGAAAAACAAACTGTCAGTTTTCCAGCATTCGAATCGCATGAATAATTATGTTTATCAATTGGGCTCAGCAAGAAATAACGTTAAAAATCGTTTATTATGGTCCCGGGTTAAGTGGAAAAACGACCAACCTTTCTTACATCTATAACAATATTAATCCTTCCTTAAGAAGTGAATTAATCACACTTAAGACGAAAGAGGAGCGCACCCTTTTTTTCGATTTTCTTCAATTAGAATTTGGAAAAGTTTTAGGCAAAAAGCCTCGGGTCAATCTTTACACTGTCCCCGGTCAGGTTTATTACAAACAAAGTCGGAAAATCATTCTTTCCGGTGTGGACGGAATTGTGTTCGTCGCCGATTGCCAGGTTGGGAGAATGGACGACAATTTGGATACGCTATTCGATCTCGAAAACAATTTAATTTCGATGGGACAGACTTTGAAAAATATTCCCTTCGTTATGCAATTTAACAAATGGGATTTGCCGAACATCTATGATTTGGAAACGCTGCAAGAACGACTGAATTTTTATCGCGTGCCACATTTTAAAAGTATAGCTACGAAGGGAGTTGGTGTTTTCGAGACTTTAAAAACGATAATTAACCAAGTAATCAATCACATCCATCAACCAGCAAAATATAGGAAAATGACGCTATGAAGCACGACTCAGCACCTCAGGAAAGTATCGAAAATTTCATGAAAGAGGTAATTGAACTCGGAAATTATGAGATGGCCTATCTGCTATCGCAGGAGGGCTTGCTCCTGGCTCAAAGCAAATCCGCTGAAGTTATCCCGGAGGATCGATTGATTGAAATGGCGGTATTATTTCAGGAGATTCAACAAATGGCAGATGTCATGGCCGGCATTGTTGAAATAAAAGAATTAACCATAGAAGGTTCGAACAAACGGAAAATAATTTTTCGCATCTTCAATGCTTTTGGCCAGACCGTAACGCTAGCTTTAATAATTCCTCCTGAGAAAAGCTATCGGGGATTGACGAACCGCTTGGTTAAGTTAATTCAAAAAGTATCAGATTAGAACTTGAAATTAATCAGAATTTTTTATATTGTAAAATCGCATCTTCTTGACTGATCGGGGGGATGCGATTTTTTTTCAAATCATTTTCAAAATGCCAAGATGTGGAGACTCGATGTTGGAACAATATTGCATCTAAAGTCCAACATTGCATTTTAAATATGCATTTATCCAAAAACATCGCTTCTGAAAATCAGGAAAAAAGTTATAAAAAAATAATTAATTCCTGGTGCATGTACGACTGGGCTGACTCGGCGTTTGCCACCACCATCATGGCAGCTCTGTTTCCGCCGTTTTATAGATCGCTAGTAACCAGTACCGGGTTAGCTAACAATGATGCTACTGCTTATTGGGGATACACCACTTCCATCGCGCTGGTGATTATTGCGCTTATCGCGCCAATTTTAGGTGCCATAGCTGATTATACCGGAGGCAAAAAACGATACATGGCATTTTTTGTATTGTTGGGACTTTTTTCCACTGCGGCGTTTGTTTTCATCGGCACTGATACCTGGTTATTAGCCTCGATCCTTTATATTCTGGGTAATTTGGGATTTTCTGGAGCAAATATCTTTTATGAATCCCTGTTGCCACACATTGCCCAAAAAAATGACATCGACCAGGTCTCAACCAAAGGCTACGCATTGGGTTACGTGGGCGGAGGAATCTTGTTGATCATCAATGCCCTGTGGATTATGAAATACAACTGGTTTGGTTTACCTGATATTGCATTTGCCTTACGCGCGTCGTTTTTCAGCGTGGCACTCTGGTGGGCGATATTTTCCATTCCTTTTTTTTTATATGTCCCGGAGCCTCAAATTGCCAAAGTCACCCGATTCTCTCCGAATATTATTAAAATAGGATTTTCAAGATTAGCCACAACTTTTCGAGAGATCAAACGATATAAGCAATTGCTTATTTTTTTGGTTGCGTTCTGGTTGTATAATGATGGCATTAATACGATTATCAAAATGGCGACTGCCTACGGTGATGAAATTGGCATTCGTGTAACAGACATGACGATTGCGTTGATCATAACACAATTTGTAGGCATTCCATTTTCATTCTTTTTTGGTACATTGGCAAAAAAATTGGGGACCAAACGATGTATAATTTTGGCACTGAGTGTCTATTTATTAATTAGCGTTGGCGGTTATTTTTTACGAACTGCAACTCATTTCTATATCTTAGCTTTTATGGTCGGGACCGTTCAGGGAGGCAGCCAGGCACTTAGTCGCTCGCTATTTGGGACGATGGTGCCGAAGCATAAAACAGCAGAATTTTTCGGCTTTTTCAGCACCAGTTCTAAATTTGCCGGCATTGCTGGTCCCCTGCTCTTTGGCATCGTCAGTCAAATGGCGGGGGAGAGTCGATTGAGCATTTTGTCTCTGATTATTTTTTTCATCATTGGAGGTGTTGTGCTTTGTCAGGTTAATGTCGAGGAAGGCATGCTTGCAGCGAGAACCGCCGAAACTGGATAATTCCGTAATTGAATATAGCGGATTGGGAGCAAATTGTAATTGACTGACTACCGAATCTCAGATCGCCTGATCATCTGTTCACCCTTTCCAGCGCAAGCTATTACATTTTTAAACCTTTTGATTTCAATTTGAAAGCCACACGTAAGTGCTTAATCAAATTGTATTAATAATGAGACACTGTATCTGTTCCTAATACAATTTTTGATACTTGGCGACCTTGCATTTCAAATCAGTAATTACACATCTTATTAATTATATGCTAATTATTCCATTTCTTTTTTACTGGCATAGTAATTGCTTGATTATTAGGTAGATTCAAGATGACAATTGAAATGTTCGTTACCTAATGAAAGGGATGGTCATGAAAACGAAGTCTTTAAAAGTTATTATAACGATATGTCTGATCTTTATGGCTTTTTATTCTGCGGTTTCAGCTCCAAAGAATGAATTAACAATGAGATTTATTAAGGTTCTCAATATAAATTCCCAGTCGAATATTTTCGAAAGAATTCCTGGTGAAACCCAGATTACTCCATTGTTCATCAGATCATCTCAAAAAGGCCACATCGATTTAACCATGTTGATCGCTTACGATCAGCGAATAACTAATATGGCGAAAGAAATAATTAATAAAACAGTGACTCCACTTATTTTTTCAGTGTCAACCATGCCATTTGTAAATGACAATTTTGCGCCAGAAAGCCTGGTCTTTGAACAAAGTGGAAAAAAATGGTCTCCAAGTAATCATCCCGATACCATCGATATGTTCCCCATCGATGATAATGTGCCATTTGGCGGACCAATTTCGGATACCCAGATCCATCAAGGTGTTATTATGCTCCCGACCTGGTTTGATATGAATCAACCCATTGAGATCAACTACAAGAATTTCAGAAAGATCTGCCTGTTAAAATAAATTCCCCCTTTATAAGTGCCCAGAAAAAACGGCGATGTTCTCGTAACGGAAATTTCTTATGAGGGCATCGCTTTTTTATTTTGAATTATTAGGATAATTTTGTATATTTGCTCACTAGTGTCCCAATATTAGCTAAATAAATCCAATTGGTTACACGGCAATGTAT
>JAEAME010002378.1_pt1 | contig 11104 bp, 6 predicted proteins | sample 8958731 | NCBI WGS metagenome assembly JAEAME01 (sample SAMN16933194, study PRJNA681113) | bioreactor sludge metagenome | isolation source: anerobic bioreactor sludge (Control) | place: India:Bengaluru | collected 2018-10-24 | reverse complement strand
ATGAGAAAATGAAAAAATCGAAGCAGTTGCCTAAAGCGGCAGGCAAAGAGGATCGCAAAGTCGGCATCCACGACGGCAACAAAATCCTAACAATATTTTTCAATAGCGGCTGTATCGGTAATTGGTGGGGTGATGATGATCGCTTGCAATCGGGAATTTGGCCGAAAGGTTCGGGGCATAGCTATTTTGGGGAATTTGCGCCGGTCATCGGGGCTGCAGCTCGTGATACTTTTAACATCACCCGATACATTATTAGTGATGGACTGCTTTCACCCAGTTCGCCAGCCGATATTATCAACGATAAACGAGTTGCTTTTGAACCGTTACCGGGCTATGCTGATCCGGATCAGGATTATGTGGCGATGAGTGATGCCCTGGATAATGATGGACCTGATGGCGCTCCGAATAGCAAAGACGATGATGGCAAGCCCGATAGCTGGCCCTGGGTCTGGCCCGATCGCCCCGAATGGAAAGATCCTCGTACCGGGGTACCCTTCTGGAACGGTCAATACGGCGCTTATAGCCGAGCCGATCAGGAATCTTATTTCCGGATGAATGATTATGAAAATGATGAATTTGCTTTTTTCCCTGATCCTGACGACCACAGCAAACGTGGATTAGCGCTGGAAGTTGAAGTGCGTGGCTACCAGTGGGCTGATCCACTCGCTGAAGATATTTTGATATTTACCTATTGGATAACCAATACGGGTAAAACGCCTTATGAAAAAACGGTGTTCGGAATGTACGGCGATGCTGATATTGGCGAGGGTACTCCGAATAATAAAGACGATATTTCTGAATTTAATGAAAAGGATGATATTGTCTATCAGTATGATCATGGATGGACCACTGCCGATGGAGGCTATAAGACCGGTTATTTTGGATGGAAATTCCTCGAATCGCCGGGAAACCCCCTAGATGCAAAAGATAATGACCTCGATGGATTGATCGGCGCTAGTGGCAATCTCTATGACGAAAGTCAGGAGGATGGCATTGATAACGATGGCGACTGGGACCCGGATATCGATGACGTCGGCAGTGATGGCAAAGGCCCGGATCATCCCGAATATGCCGCTCCTGATGCGGATGGGACTGAGAACAATGGCGCTCCAGATCGCGGTGAGCCAAATTTTGAATATACCGACAATGACGAATCTGATCAGATCGGTCTGACCAGTTATAAGAGTACCGGCTGGAAAACTGGTATTGATATATCAGTAGATCCGCTGACCTGGTCTCATATGGTACCAGGGATGTTTGATAAGCCCATCAGCTATCAGGACATTGTGATGCTATACGGCTCTGGCTACTTTGAATTGCCGCCAAAACCAGACCAGAACTCACGACGCAAATTTGCAGTCAGCATGGTAATGGGGAATGACCGGGATGATCTGATCCGCAACGCGATGACCATGCAGCAGATTTATGACAATGATTACAATTTTGCTCGCCCACCGTTAAAACCACGTTTGTATGCGGTTCCGGGCGATCAAAAGGTCATCCTTTATTGGGATAAGGTAGCTGAAAAATCCCGCGATCCGGTTTATGGCTATGACTTTGAAGGGTATGTTATTTATCGATCGACCGACCCGGGATTTTTAGAAAGCAATATTATAACGGATACCTATGGCAATGCGATATTCAACAAGCCGATCGCTCAATTCGATTTAGCAGATAGCCTGACTGGTCCCCATCCAATTGGTTTATATGGACTCCAGTTCAACATGGGAGAAGATACTGGTCTGGAATATGTCTTCGTTGATTCGGGTCAAACCTGGGCTGGCGCAGTTGAGAACGGACAAACCTATTACTATGCGATTTGTTCTTATGATCGCGGCTATGATGTGGACTTTTATGATCGCGGTTTATCTCAAATCGAAAATCTCCAATCCCATTCACCGGCAATCTGTACCAAGAGAATCAACATGGATGCCAGTGGCGCCGTTACTTTTCTGGATGTGAATACGGTAATGGCTACTCCGAATGCCCCAGCCGCGGGATTTATTCAGCCGACCAATTTAAAAGTTGAAAATCAGATGATAAAAAGGGTCAGTGGCACCGGAACCGGCGAGATCATGGTGGAGCCGCTGGATCCAGCAAAATTGCCAGCAGACGGGCAGTACCAGATCACTTTCGATGATTTTTCACAAATCGAGCCTCCAGATACGACTTTGTACGTTAGGGACCTTCGGATTTACACTGATACGGTCGCCGTTGATACCAATTACGCGCTGCTCGATCATAAACACCTGGTTCCGTCTTCCGTGGTAGTAAAATTGTTGGAAGATCCTGGCAGGGAATTCAAAATCGATGTTGATTATGAGGTCGGATTTGAATTGGGTAATATCCGTGCCCTCTCGGGTGGAACATTGCCATATCAGGATAATGGCACAGTCCACTACATGAGCGTGAGTTACCAATATTATCCCATTATCAATAGCCCCTACATTTATGGAGAGGGCGCCAACGAATTTTTTGATGGTCTTCGACTGTTTGTTTATAATGATCCATTATATGTCAATCAGGAACGAAGTCAGTGGCTCACTGGTGATTCATTACAGCATTATATGGCTAAATATGGTTTAATCGGAGCTGATGACCCTATTCCAGAGCAAAATTTGAAAACTCCAAATTATACATTTAATGTCGCCATTTATACCAATAATCCAGTCCCAGTACCATACGATTACCACATTGTTTTTTATAATTCAGTTGTCTCGAAGTCCGTAAATAATAAATGGTGTAATTTTAGAGTATTCAATATTACAACTGGAGACACATCGAGATTTGTTTTTGGAGATGTGAAAACCGATAGCGTTGTCACTGATGAAGACGAAATTACCCCCATCATCATGCTGAATAATCGCGCTCGAGGCACGTGGCTGGTTAAATTCTGGGAGCCAGAAGATATTATTATCACCAGGGATTCTTTGGATGCCAGTGGTAGTCCAGTCATTAAAGGTGAAGATACATTACGCATAGCCGTCGATACGGTTTTTGTTGAAAAGATTCATCCCAAGCCGGGCGACATCTTTCATCTGGCAGTTGATAAGCCTTTCACCCACAACGATATTTTTGAATTTAACACCAATTCTTATGCGACGTATTTCGATAAAGAAGAAGTTCAAAAACGATCGGAGTTAGATCAGGTGGCTGTGGTACCCAACCCCTATGTTGTCACTGCCTCATGGGAGGTACAACATTTTTATTCCTCAGGCAGGGGAATTAGAAAATTAGATTTCATACATTTACCGCCCCGCTGTACCATTAAAATCTTTACAATACGCGGCTATCTCGTCGATATTATCGAACATGATAGTCCGGTGACCGATGGCGCAGAGTCATGGGATCTGTTATCGAAAGACGGGATGGACATCGCTTATGGCGTCTATTTCTTTCATGTATCAACTCCATCGGGCGACAAACGGATTGGCAAATTTGCGGTCATTAAATGATGAGGAGGTATTTCCTGATGAAACTAAAGATAGTTTTGCTGTTTATAGTTTTTTGCTTTTTTACAATAGTGAATAATGTTGTCGCTCAAGAGGAAGAGAATGTGTCAAAAGTCGGCACGACAGCTGCTTCGTTTCTTGCAATTGAAACTGGCGCCAGAGCGATTGGTATGGGCGGCGCTTTCGTAGCAGTTTCAAATGATATTACCAGTCTTTACTGGAATCCAGCAGGTCTGGCTCGGCTTTCCACTTCTGGCGAAGCAACCTTCAGCCACACTGATTGGATTCTGGATGTTAACCATGAGTATGCGGCTGTCGGATTGTCATTAGGTTCCTTCGGGGCATTGGGTCTCAGTTTTTGCGCGCTAACCATGGGCGAAATGGAAGTCCGAAGCCTGCTTTACCCTGAGGGTACTGGTGAAAAATTTGCCGCCAGCGATTTTGCCATCGGCACCTCGTACGCCCGTAACCTGACCGACCGATTCTCCATCGGATTCACAGCTAAATATATAAATCAAAGCTTGTGGCACATGAGCGCATCCAGCTTTGCCCTTGATGTTGGAACTATGTTCACCACCCAATTTAATGGCATGAGAATCGGCATGAGTATTTCTAATTTCGGAAATAAAATGAAGTTGGAGGGCAGCGACACCCAGGTTCCCATAGATATTGATACTCAAAAATACGGCAATAACAACAAAATCGTAGCAAACATGAAAACCGATAGCTGGTCTTTGCCGTTATTGTTTCGGTTCGGCGTGGCGATGGATGTAATTAAAACTTATCATCAGCGATGGACCCTGGCAATAGATGCCATGCATCCCAACGATAACTCCGAATATCTCAACCTGGGTACTGAGTACGCTTTGAATGAAAATGTTTTTCTTCGGGCCGGATATAAAAATCTGTTTATGATCGATAATGAAGAAGGCTTGACTGCCGGATTAGGGGTAGCATATAAATTTTATAGCAATATAACGTTGAAAATCGATTATGCGTATGCCGATTTCGGCGTATTGGAGAATGTCCAGCGGTTGAGTCTCGCGCTGGAATTTTAATTACGAGCTATTCTTACCCGCTGCGATGCGAAGCCATTCTGATTGCTAAATACTTCGTATCTTCGTGGCGGCATAAATAACATATGGCTTCAACAATCAAATCAACCACCTAACCAAAGGAGGGTGACATGATTAAAAAAATGTTGCTACTGGTTTGTGTAATGTTATTAGTAGTCGGAACGTCTCGGGCACAGTGGGTTTGCTTATATGCCACCTACGATGACGATGTCAATGGCACCGGGCATAATACGCCAGGTGTCGCTGTGCTGGAGGAAGACAAATTTGTCGCCATTGTGCTTACAGCGGGAAGTACAGATCAGACTGTTCCAGCTTTTTGGGCTGTTCCCCGGAATTTCCTGATTGCTTACGCTTTCGCCGATTCTGCTGTCGGACGACTGAATACTTATGGGTATGGCGGCAGTGTAACCAGCGGGGTTTACGAAATCTGGGATGCCGAATACAGTGTAAGGGGCGCCTGGCGAGCAACCTTCGGTCCGGCAAAAAACCTCTACGTTGCTAACAACGACACCATCAGCCATTCCATTCTGGTATTTGTCTATGACGATTTCTTTGGTTTGCAGCCAACCGCCTATCGAATGGGAACTGGAAGCGCTTATATTTTCGATGTCGATGTCGATGAGGCTGGGTATGTTTACGTCCTGGCCAATGGCGACACGCTGGAAACAACTGATGATGTCCGAATTTATAAGCCAATCGGCGCCGAAGGAGCGACTTGGGAAACGACCCATAATGATGCCCCGATTGCAACCATCGACGTCGAGGGAAAGGGCTTCTTCGGTGGCATTGCCGTCAGCAAGGACGGGAGCCAGATTTTTGTGTCCAATAGATGGGAAAAGAAAGTACAAAAATTTATTGGCTCACCAACGACTGGCTATACGCTTGATGCCGGATTTAATTTTCAGCTTGCCGAGGATGATACCCTTCCCAACGGATTGCCACCTCAAGCGCTGGGTTTAGCATTTTACGACAAGAATAACCTGCTTGCTCTGGCAGTACATCGTCTTTCTCCCGGTTCCGGATTAGCAAATGGCTATAATTATGGCAAAATTCACATCATCAATCCCTTTACTGGCGGTGGCCTTGACACGATAGATGTCGCCATGTGGAATTACATCCAATGCGATAGCAGCTATACCAACCGCGGTGATGGGACTACTCCAGGCAATGCTTCAGCCTATGCTTCAATCTATGACGTGGATTGGGATGAAAATGGCAACCTTTACAGTCAATCGTATTATGGCTGGACTATCGACAAGTGGCACAACGATAATTTACCGAACATCACCAGCGCAGTTAAAGGTGAAAGGGGGAATAAGTCTGTTCCCAATAATTTCGAGCTGGAACAGAACTACCCCAATCCGTTTAATCCAACTACGTATATTCATTACGCGATTGCCAGAACTGCCGATGTGTCGCTCCAGATTTTTGACATCAATGGACGAGAAGTCAAAACGCTGGTTAATGAAAACAGGACAACTGGCAAATACACCGCAAGGTGGGATGGTACGGATCAAGCTGGCAAATCGGTCGCCAGTGGAATTTACTTTTATCGCTTGAAATCCAACGAAGTAACGATAACCAAACGGATGGTGCTGTTGCGATAGTTTTAATTTATCGCGAAAAAAGCCCCGATTGATTGTATGATTGGGGCTTTTTTATTATGCTTTTTTTTGCATTTATTATGCTAAACGATTACAAGTCTGTTTATCTAAGGATAATTTTTTAGAAAGAATTAAAAAATATGAAAAAATTCAAAATCGGCATCGATAGCTACAGCATCAGACCATTACAATTATCCCCGTTTCAAGTGCTGGATTGGGCAAAGAAAAATAATGCCGATGGCGTTCATTTCACCGAACTAAATTTGAAAGAGGGGCAGGTGGTCGATCAGCCGTTTCTAACAGATTTATCCCAATATGCCAGAGAAAAAAATCTCTATCTCGAATGGGGTGGTTTCCAGCATATTCCGTTCAATACGGCAACCTGGGAGCGAATCGATCTGGAAAAGGTTAATCGCAAGGTGGCTGAAGAAGCCAATACCCTCGGCGTTTCTGTCGTTCGATCCTGCTCAGGCGGATTGATGCGCTGGCAGGATAATTCGCCCCAAACCGAAACGCTGCTTCGGGAGATGGCAAAGAGCTTGAAAGCTCAGCGACAGATGTTACGAGATTTCAAGGTCATTCTGGGCATCGAGCTGCATTTTGAATTTACCACGTTTGAATTGATCAAATTATTCGAAATGTGCGAGGCCGAGCCAGGCGACTACCTGGGCGTCTGCCTCGATACGATGAATTTATTGACCATGCTGGAAGATCCCGTAATGGGAACCGAACGGATTCTGCCCTGGGTGGTTGCCACGCATTGCAAAGATGGTGCGATTTTTTTGAACGAACAGGGATTTGTCTCCATGACCTGTGAGGCAGGAACAGGCGTTGTCGATTGGGAAAAGATTTTGATAAGATTGGCGATCCTGGATCGGGAAGTGAATTTATCCATCGAAGATCATGGTGGCAGTTTCGACATTCCCATTTTCGATTCCACTTTTCTCTCAAAATTTCCTGATTTGACCGTGCTGGAGCTGAGCCGCTTGTTGAAGCTCGCGGAGAAAAGCAGGAAGATGCTGGAGGTGGGTGAGATCGCTATTATGCCGAGACCCGAATGGCCCAGGCATTGCGAACAGAGGATGATAAATGGGGTTCGTAATATAAAAGAAATTGCAAACAGAGCATGAGTTTAAAATTGACGTGATTGAAATGCAGGGATTTTTAATCTTTGATTGTTTTTAAAATTGAGCAATTTATTTTGAAAAGTGAGATTCTAATTTTGCTAGTTCTTCCAATACAACTCCTAAATCATCAAGCGGCATTCCTGTAAGCGGTGAATCAGTAATTTTTCCATCCAGCGCATGAAAATGGTGGGGGAAGGTTTTTATTTGTGGAAAATGTTCTTTGTTATCCCAGCGGCAGATTGGCTCGTCGCTGAATAGTTGATAGGAATAATCGAAATGTTCCTTGGTATAATAAATTCTGATTTGAAAAGCAAACGAGGAAAAAATATTATCCTGATTTTGAAAGCAAATTGTTCATTGGAGAAGAACGAGGTTTCTACTATCCTGGGCTCATCACAAAAATCAGATTTATTGATCAGATAAACGAACTCTGCTATTAACTGGTGGAATTTTATCATGCCTCACTTTTCCTTCTCAAGCCGAGCCAGCTTTCTAACATTTCAGCGGCAATCTTCCAATCGAGGGCATCTTCTTCCTCCACCATGATCCTTTTTTGAAGCTGTTTATCAGCTCCCACCTTTTTGGCGTGATCCGATAGATATTTATTGAACTGGTTATAATTCATGCCGTATTTTTGTTCAAATTTTTTGATGATTTCCTGGTAATGCTCGATCTGATGAAGCGTATAATCGACCATTAAATTTCGAACGGCTATTTCGGCATTTTCAAATAAACCTTTTTCAACGAGGGGATGGACAATTTCTGCAAGATTTTGGGACATTTTTTATCTCCATCAATTTGATTCGTCGAATCGATTGACACCATTAATGCTAAACTTTCAATTAAAATTTAACCAACTATATTCTAAAATGCAAGCAAATTTTCAGGTCCTTCAAGCTTTCCTAAACCTACGAGGTTTAGGAAAGCTAAATTTGAACAAAGTGCTTGACAGGGACGCTATTTTTTTATATTTTTATAGGTGTTCCAATAACTATTTATTAACAAGGAATTAATCATGTCAAACTATATTGATCTGACCAGAAAACATGCTCGCTTCAAATTCAAAGACAAACATGCACTATTAAAAAAAGCCGAAGAATTAGGCATCGATCTCCCTTTTTCTGATGACATTCAAATTTTATTTGAATCAGTAACCTTCAATGGCAAACAAGCTCCCAATCGCTTCGCCGTTCATCCCATGGAAGGATTTGATTCGGAGCCAGATGGCGCCCCTGGTGAGCTTTCGTTTCGTCGCTATCGCCGATTTGCTTCAGGTGGCAGCGGCTTGCTCTGGTTTGAAGCCACGGCCGTTGTGCCCGAAGCCCGCTCCAATCCCCGACAACTGTACATCCATAAAAATAATGTCGGTCAATATAAAAAGTTAGTTGAAGCAACTCGAAGAGTCGCTCAGGAAAATTTCGGCAGCGATCATCATCCAGTGCTCATTTTGCAATTGACCCATTCGGGCCGCTATTCCAAACCATCTGGCAAGCCGAAACTCATTATCGCTCATCACAGCAAAATCCTGGATCCGATTCATAAGTTACCTTCTGATTATCCCTTGATTTCAGACGAAGAGTTGGATAATTTGCAGGAGGTTTATGTCGTTGCGGCGCAACTGGCAGCCGAAGCGGGCTTCGATGGTGTGGATATCAAAGCCTGCCATCGCTATCTGGTCTCCGAACTGCTGGCATCGTTCACCAGGGAGAATAGCAGGTACGGCGGCTTATTTGAAAATCGAATCCGATTTCTTGCCGAAACGGCTCGAAAGATCAAAGCCAATGTGAAAGGAATTTTTGTCACCAGCCGACTCAATGTTTATGATGCCATGCAATATCCGTATGGCTTCGGCGTGGATAAAGATGATTATATGAAACCCGATTTGAGTGAGCCGAAGGCATTGATTCGGGAGCTTATGAAAATAGACTATCCGATCATCAATCTTAGCATTGGCAATCCCTATTTCAATCCGCATGTTGGCAGACCGTTTGATTTTCCCGTGGTGGGTGTAAATCCGCCAGAAGAACATCCGCTGTTCGGCGTGGTTCGGATGTTGAACATCATCGGAGAAATTCAGCAGGAGTTTCCTGATCTGCCGATCGTGGGCACAGGTTACTCCTGGTTGCGACATTTTTTTCCGAATGTTGCGGCAGCCATTGTCAAACAGGGCAAAGCCACGCTGATCGGTCAGGGCAGAGGGGCGTTTGCCTATCCCGATTCAGTCAAAGATTTGATGGAACAAGGAGCCATGGATCCGCACAAAGTCTGTGTGGCATGTTCGGCTTGCAGCCAGATCATGCGGGATGGCGGGAAAACGGGATGTGTTATTCGGGATAAGGAAATTTATGCCGAGGAATATAAAAAAGCCAGACGGCGGGCCGCCGATACACTGAAACGAGAGTCGGAGCGGTGTCGGGATTGCGATTCGCCAATGTGTCAGCTTGCCTGTCCCGCAGGATTGGATGTGCCTGGCTTTATCAAAGCCTACGCTGAAGGTAATATTGAAAAAGCTTACTCGATTCTCTCTGAGAAAAATGTGTTTCCCGAGATGTGCGCTCTCATCTGTCCCACCGAAGTCCAATGCCAGGGCGCCTGTCTGGAACGAATCATGAACGATGCGCCAGTCATGATTTCGGAAATTCAGCGAGCCATTGCCCGACAGGCGAGGGAGCTGGGATTGACCACGATCAGAATTCCTGAACAATCTTCTAGCAAAATGGTGGCAGTCATCGGCGCTGGACCTGCGGGAATTGCCTGCGCCGCCAAACTGTTGCAGCTTGGGCATCACGTGGAAATATTTGAAAAGGCGAAAGTGATCGGCGGTATTCCTGGCACGACCATTCCGTTTCAGCGCATTGATGCGGGACTGGTCTTCGAGGAAGCGAACAATCTGTTCATCGAAGCCAGAGAGAAACAAAGATTCTTGCTTCACACCGATTTTCCGTTGAATGAAAAGAATAATCTGAAATCGATCCGTAGCCGATTCGATGCCGTATTCCTCGGCTTCGGTCTTTCCGTTTCGATGAATCTGCCATCAGCGACCTCCCGTCCCGAAGGAATTGAAGATGCGCTTTCGTTTTTGAAGCGGATGAAATCGAAATCCGATGTATTCGTTGGGAAAAGAGTGGCCGTATTGGGCGGCGGCAATACCGCCATCGATGCCGCCGTAGTGGCAAAGCAGGTTGGCGCCCAGGATGTTTATATCGTCTATCGTCGCTCGTTCAAGGAAATGCCAGCCTGGGCAAAAGAACGAGATGCGGCATTGGAACAAGGCATCCATTTTCTGATCCTGTCCCAGCCATTGGATTATGTAATGGATGATGGACGCTTGAAGGGATTAAAAATCGCCCGCACCGAATTGGGCGAGCCTGATGCCAGTGGTCGCCGAAAGCCCATCATTGTTCCCAATAGCGAATATATTTTCCCCGTCGATCACGTCATCGAAGCTATTGGCCAGCGGATCGATGATGGGACGAAAAAGGCGCTGGGGAATCTGCGATTGGATAACAATGGCTGGATCAAAGTGGATGAACATTTCCAGACTTCGATTGAAAATGTTTTTGCTGGCGGGGATATTATCAATGGTGGAACCACGGCGGTGCAGGCAGTGGCGGAAGGGATGAAGGCGGCGATTGAAATTGGTAATCGGTTGGCATAATTTTTCACTTGATTCTGTTACCATTATCGTGTACTTTAGAAAAAGCCAGATGGACTCCACTTTCAAAATGGAGTCCATTTATCTCTTTTAAATAAGGAGCGCTTATAGTGCAAAAATCCCAGTTCAAAATCAATGATATCGCCATCCCACTCTACTCATTAAATACGCTCATCATCGGCAGCGGTGC
>JAEAME010002376.1_pt1 | contig 11106 bp, 6 predicted proteins | sample 8958731 | NCBI WGS metagenome assembly JAEAME01 (sample SAMN16933194, study PRJNA681113) | bioreactor sludge metagenome | isolation source: anerobic bioreactor sludge (Control) | place: India:Bengaluru | collected 2018-10-24 | reverse complement strand
CCCCGCGGCTTTGGCAAGAGATCAAACCACGAAAAGCAGTAACGGGATCGAACCACGAAAAACACGAAACCCACGAAAGGAATCCAGTTTGATTTCGTTGTCGCATGGGGCGCCACATCCATCCGGCTTGACGCTGTGGATATCCTGGGTACAATGGTTCATAAGCTACAGAAGGATAAGTAGGAATGTCTCGCTTCCGCATTGTGGTCGAGAAGGCAGACGGGCGTTTCTCCGCCTATTCACCCGATCTCCCCGGTGCCGAATACGTGGCGGTACTGACCTGAGGCCGAGAGCATTCCTTGCTCGGGAGAGAGAAAGGAGCAGCAGCCATGTTTGACCGGATCGCCAGACCCGATGTTCCCAAACTGCGGGCCACCGGGGATGTACCGGGCTTGATCAGAGCCCTGAAGTACATAGGTGAGGAGTATCGCGCGGAGGCCGCCAAGGCACTGGGGGAGATCGGCGATGCCCGTGCCGTGGAGCCGCTCATCGCCGCGTGCATGGAAAGCAGCGCGAAGGCCGACCGGCTGGTCATGAAGATCGGCAAGAGCCCAGACAAAGACCTCGCCCTGAACATGGCTATGCTCCGCGCTATTGGCGAGTTCATGAGCCAGGCTGGCCCCACGCTGAGAAAAATCGCCGACACCCGTGCCGTGGAGCCACTGATCGCTGCGCTCTCGGGCGGCGATTCGGTGAGCAGGCTGGCCGCGGAGTTGCTGGGACAGATTGGTGACTCCCGCGCTGTGCCGCCGCTCATCGCTGCCCTTGCGGACAGCCGGGAGGGTGTGCGCAGGGAAGCCACGTACGCGCTAGGAAAAATCGGCGACGCTCGTGCCGTGGAGCCGCTCATCGCTGCGCTCGCGGATAGCAGCGCGTCTGTGATCTCCGGGGCGGCCGGGGCTCTGGCGCAGATTGGCGACGCTCGTGCTGTGGAGCCGCTCATCGCTGGGCTCGCGAACCGCCGGGAGGATGTGCGCAGGGAAGTGATCTTCCCGCTGGCCAAGATCGGCGGCGTCCGTGCTGTGGAGCCGCTCCTGGCAGCGCTATCCGATGGAGAGATCTGGGTACGCCGGTGGGCCGCCGACGCCCTGGGCACGCTCGGCGATCCCCGTGCGGTGGAGCCGCTCATCGCTATGCTCTCCGATGTGCACCCCTGGGCGCGCAGCTCGGCCGCCTCGGCCTTGGGCACGCTCGGCGATCCCCGTGCGGTGGAGCCGCTCATCGCTGTGCTCTCCGATGAGGACCCCGCGGTGCGCGTGGCGGCTGCCTTCGCCCTGGCCGCGCTCGGTGACGCCCGTGCCGTGGAGCCCCTTGGTATGCTACTGGGAGACAGCAGCGATGCTGAGTACGCCCATGACTTCGTGGTTCCGGCTCTCAAGCAAGTCGGGGGGCCACGTGCGATGGAGTTGATCGCGTCATGGGAGCAAAAAGAGGCACAACGCGCCGCCGCGGCTGCGCCAGGGGAGAAGGTCAGGCCATACATCGGTGCAGTAGGTGAGCCCTATTGTTCCGAGCAGTGCTACGCTCAGGGGGGGCGATACGCTGTGGTCGAACGCATCACGGGCAAATGCAGTTTCTGCGGCAAACCCGTGGCGCGGCCACAGGCGAAGGGTGCCTCAGACTGCGCCATCATCCCCTATGAGGGCAAGGCACTGCTCATCTGCCCGGACTGCATCGCTGCTGCCACGAAGTACTTTGGCACGTACCACAAGTGCTGTGCCTGCCAGAAGGATATCTAGCTCCAGCTACTGCACACGACCACCTGGAATTGCCGAACCAAGGCCGCAGGATTGGCCAGGCGCTGGCCATGACAGAAGAAACCGGGTTTCTCCCAGAAACCCGGTTTCTATATCCTCATTTCGTGTTTTTCGTTACTACCCCCTCTTCGGGGTGGGTTTCGTGGTTGGTGTTTCCTCCACCTCCACGAACTGGCGCTCGTAGAGCTGGCGGTAGAGGCCGCCCAGGGCCAGCAGCTCCTCGTGGCGGCCGCGCTGGACGATGCGCCCGCCGTCGACCACGCAGATGAGGCCGGCGTGGCGCACGGTGCTCAGCCGGTGGGCGATGACGATGGCCGTGCGCCCGGCCAGCAGACGGCGGAGCGCGTCCTGGATGAGCACCTCGGTCATGGTGTCCACGCTGGCGGTGGCCTCGTCCAGGATCAGGATGCGCGGGTCGGCCAGCACGGCGCGGGCGATGCAGATGAGCTGGCGCTGGCCCACGGAGAGGTTGACCCCGCCCTCCAGTACAACGGTGTTGTAGCCGTCGGGCAGCCCGGCGATAAACCCGTGGGCGTTGGCCAGGCGCGCCGCCTCGTGCATGGCCTCGTCCGGCGCGCCGGGACTGCCGAAGCGGATGTTGTCGGCAACCGTCCCCGAAAAGAGGAACGGCTCCTGCGGCACCAGGCCCATCTGTCGGCGCAGGGAGTGCCCGGTCACGTCGCGCACGTCGCACCCGTCGATGCACACCGCCCCGGCACTGGCCTCGTACAGCCGGGCGATCAGGTTGGCGATGGTCGTCTTGCCGGCACCGGTGGGCCCGACCAGGGCCACTGTCTGCCCGGGCTCGACAGTCAGGTCCACGTCCTGCAGAACAGGCGGACCGCCACGGTAGGCGAAGCCGACCCCGCGCAGCTCCACCCGGCCGGCGATGGGCGGCATCTCCACCGCGCCGGGTCGGTCTACGATGTCGGGCGGCGTATCGAGCAGGTGCAGAACGCGCTCACCGCCGGCCATGGCCGCCTGCATCACGGTGTAGATCTGGCTCACCTCGCGAATCGGATCGAAAAAGCGCGAGACATAGGCCAGAAAAGCCACCACCACGCCCAGGGTCAGCTCGGCGCGCGCCACGCCCAGTCCGCCGAACCACAGCACAATCACCGTCGCCAGCATGCCCAGCACCTCCACCGAAGGCAAGAAGACGAAGGAAAGAGACATGGCGCGGATCATCGCGTCGCGGTTCTCGCGGTTCACTTCCTCAAAACGATCGCGCGTGGCGTCCTCCTGGGCAAAGGCCTGGATCACGCGGATGCCGGACAGGTTCTCGGCCAGGTCTCCGACTACCGCGGCGATGCGCACACGCGTGTCGCGGAAGGCCACCTGCGCCCGCCGGGTGAACCAGTAGGTGACCCACACCAGCAGCGGCACGACGGCAAAGGCCAGCAATGCCAGGCGCGGGCTCATCGTGAGCATGATGCTGACAATGCCCACGAGCAGCACCATGTCCGCCGCCAGGGTCACCAGCCCCTGCGAGAGCAGCTCGTTGATCACCGACACGTCGTTGATCACCCGCGAGAGGGTCACCCCGACGATGTGCGTGTCGTGATAGCCCAGGGGCAGCGCCTGCAGGTGGCGGAAAAGCCGCCCGCGCAGCGTGGCCAGCACGCGCTGGCCAACCCAGCCCATGAGGTAGCGCTGGCCCGCCGCGGTCAGGTAGCCGGCGGCAAAGATGAGCGCGAGCAGCACGGCAAAGCGCAGCAGGCCGGGCAGGTCCCCGCCGGACAGCGGGCCGTCGATCGCCATCTTGATGACATAAGGCGCGGCCAGCGCCAGGGCCGTGCCGAGCAGCATGAGGATCGTCGCGGCAACCATCCGCCGGGAGTGGGGGCGCAGGTAGCCGAGCAGTCGCATTACCACCTTGCGGTCGAAAGGCCGGCCTTCGGCATGCTCGCCCAGGCCCTCCAGCGCCTGTCCCGGTCCCATGCGTGGGCCGCTTCCACCGAAGGAGATGCTCACGGGTCCACCTCCGTACTAGACCTCACAGGCTTTGAGAAACCTGTGAGGTCTTGACCGGCTGCCGGCCGCAGTTGTTGCTGGTAGATATCGGCGTAGAGCCCCGACGTGCGCAGGAGCTCGCTGTGCGTGCCGCGGGCGACGATGTGCCCTTTTTCCAGGACCAGGATCATGTCCGCCAGGCGCAGGGTGCTCAGCCGCTGAGCGATGATGAACGACGTGCGCCCGACCATCAGTTGCTGCAGCGCGATCTGGATCAGCCCTTCGGTCTCGGTGTCCACGCTGGAGGTGGCGTCGTCCAGAATCAGGATACGCGGGTCTTTGAGGAGTGCGCGGGCGATGGCGATGCGCTGCCTCTGCCCGCCGGACAGGGTGACGCCGCGCTCGCCGACGCGAGTGTCGTAGCCCTGCGGCATGGCGCGGATGAACTCGTCGGCCTGGGCGGCGCGTGCGGCGGCGACGATCGCTTCCTCGCCGGCGCCGGGCCGGCCAAAGGCGATGTTCTCGCGCAATGAGGCGATAAACAGCGTCGTTTCCTGGAGGACAATGCCCACCTGGTCGCGAAGCGAGCTGAGGGTGACGTCGCGGATATCGTGGCCATCGATGGTGATCCGCCCCGCCGTGGCATCGTAGAAGCGCGGGATCAGGTTGATGATGGTGGACTTGCCGGAGCCCGTGGCGCCGAGCAGGGCGATGACCTGTCCGGGCCGGGCCTCAAAGCTGACGTCGTTCAACACCTGATGGCGGCCAAAGTAGGCGAAGGAGACGTGGTCAAAGCGCACGTGGCCCGCGATGCGCGGCAGAGGCCTGGCGTCCGGTTGCTCGCGCACCTCCGAGACCGCGTCCAGGATCTCAAAGACACGCTCCCCAGCCGCCGAGGCCAGCGCCAGGGCCGGGATGATCAGCCCCAGGCGGCGCACCGGCTGGTTCAACTGCCCGACATAGGTGGAAAAGGCTACCAGCTCACCCAGGGTCAGGTGGCCGCGCAGGGTCAGGTAGCCGCCAAAGCCGATGACAAAGACCACGCCCATATTGGTGATCCAGTCCAGCAGCGGTGGATTGATGGCCTCCAGCCGCGCCGAGCGGGCGGTCAGGTCGAACCAGCGGCTGTTCTCGCGGTCAAAGCGCGCGATCTCGTGGTCCTCCTGGGCAAAGGCCTTGACCACGCGCGCGCCGCGCAGGTTCTGCTCCAGGCGCGTCGTCAGGACTGCCAGTTGCTGCTGGATGCGCAGCGACAGCGGTCTGAGCTGGCGCCCGAAGGACAGCGCGCGCCAGGCGAGCAGGGGGACCGTGCACAGCACCAGCAGAGCCAGCGGCGGGCTCATCCAGAAAAGCACAGCCCCCGTGCCGAGCAAGAGCATGACGCCTTCTACCAGGCGCAGAAAGGCACGCCCGGTCAGAAAGCGGACGCGGTCCACGTCCTGGATGGCCCGCGAGAGGATCTGGCCGGTCTCGGTCTGGTCGTGATAGGAGAAGGACAGTGCGGAGAGCTGGCGATGGATGGCATTGCGCAGGTCATAGGCCACGTTCTGCGAGGCGATCTCGGTCCAGCGAAACTGCACAAAGCTCAGCACGGCCTTGACCAGCGTCAGCAGCAGGAGCGCGCCCACGGAGGTGGCCAGCAGGCGCGTGTCCTGCCGGGCGATGCCGCGGTCCACGATCCAGCGGATGAACTGCGGGGTGGCCACGGCTACCACGTTGGAGCCCAGCAGGGCCAGGTAGGCGCCGGCCGCCAGCCGCCGGTAGGGGCGCAGATAGCTCAGACAGCGCAGCAGGGCGCGTACGCTGCCTGAGCGCGGCAACTGTGTTGTGGATCTCTCTTCCCCTTCACCCATTGCGTCCTGAGTATAGCACCCCTGCCCCTGATGCACAAGTAGGGGCGTTTCGTGAAACGCCCCACGCGGCGGAGGCAGCGGTGGCCGTTTCGCGAACCGCCCCTACCGAGATCATCGAGGGACGTTATCGAGCCTGTTTGCCCCGCCGGTCTAGGACCGGCACAGCAGTGGCAAGAAGATCCTGCCTGTGGTCACCATCAGACGGTAAGACTGCCGGCTCCACCGGCCGGCCTGCCTGCCCAGCACCCTGGCGTACCAGTAGCCGGTCACGTCTGCGACCATACTGACCTGTCTGGGGTCCGGCGTGCTGCCATACGTGGACTTGCGCAGGGACTGGTGAGGGTCGAACAACTCCAGGTCGTAGGCGGCGGGGAGTTCATCGAGCCGCACGATGATCCACTGGCCGGTGACGGCCCAGAACTTGTAGTGGTCCTGATCGCCCTCGGGGCAGATGTACGCCCTGTACTCTGTGCCGGCCGCAATGGGATATGCCTGGGCCAGGCTCTCGTTCGGCTCATAGCCATCCGCCGGGCAGACTGCCGTGACTGTGGCGGTCGCTACTGCCCCCTGTGTGCTGGACGGGGTCGGCGTTGGTGTAGCGGGCGGTGTGCCGGTTGGCGTTGGGGTCAGTGTAGCGGGCGGTGTGAGGGTCGATGTAGCAGGCGGTGTAAGCGTGGGGGTCGATGTAGCGACGGGCGTGAGCGTTGGCGTCAGGGTTGGCGTAGCGGGCGGGGTGCCGGTTGGCGAGGGCGTCGTGGTGGGTGTTTCCGCCACGGTCCCACTCAAGGTCACGCGCAGCTGGTACGGCCCGGTAGCGCTCCAGGTGCCGTAAAAGCCGCGCACAGTGGCCCGGTAGTCACCGGTCTCGGTCGCAGTAAAGATAGCCTGTTCGTTCGTGGTCCCGCTGGAGATGGAGTGGGTCGCCTCCCCGCCGGACGGGTGGAGCAGGTAGAGGTCATAGTCCGCCGGCAGCTGGCCGGAGGCACCGTACAGGGTCACCGTCATCTGCTGCCCGGCGGTCACCCCAAAGCGGAACCAGTCGAGGTCGGTGTCCGGGCAGATATACGCCGTGTACTCCTGCCCGGCCACGATGGGGCAGGCCTGGAAAAAGCCCTCGTTGGGCTCGCAGGCGTCGGCGGGGCACTCGGGCGTGAGCGTGTGGGTGGGCGTCAGGGTGGGCGTTGGCGTAGGCACCGTGGTGCCGGTGGGCGTTGGGCTCGGCGTGTGCGTCGGCGTTGCGCTTGGCGGCGGGGTGGGCGTCGCCGGCTCGCCCTGCGTGGCAAAGTCCCAGTGCCCGCCGGGCGTGGCCCCGCAGTCGTTCCTGGCGGCGACCAGCCAGTAGTAGGTGGTCGAGTACTGCAGGGTGGGCAGGTCATAGAAGGCCGATGCAGTGGTGGCCAGGAACGGAGGCGGCGCTGACGGCCCGAAGTAGACGTCGTAGGACGTCGCACCGGGCACTCCGTTCCAGGTGAGATCCACGTCGATGGGCTGGCCTGTGGCCCCGATGGGCGGCGAAGGATTCGACGGAGCGCCGGGCAAGCAGCACACGGTGGTGAAGGTCCACTCCGGCCCCATGGCGTTGCAGGCCGGGTTCTGGGCCACGATCTGCCAGTGGTACTCTGTATCACACTGCAGCGTCTCCAGGGCATAGCTGCTGGAGGTAGTTGTGGCTACGAAGACCGGGTCCGGTGAGCCAAAGAGGACGTCGTAGTCTGCGGCGTCGGAGGCATCGGCCCAGTCGAGGTCGGCGTCCAGCGGCACGTCGGTAGCGCCGTCGGAGGGGGACGGGTCAGCGGGCAGACCCGGGCAGGGGGGCAGCTCAAACCATATGTCGATGCTCCACTCATCGATGTAGCCGGTGTCTCCCACGGAGCAGTCCTGGGCATAGAGCTGCCAGGTCTGCTGCACGGCGTCGCCATCGAACTCGGTCATAAACCAGTGGTCAACGAACTCGATGTCCTCATCATCTTCCTGGTCGTCGTCGCCGCCCTGGTCCGAGCTGGCGCCGTAGCGGTCCCAGATGTAGGCATAACCCTGGCCCTGGTCATTCTGCAGCCAGACGTTCAGGTCGCCCACCCATGCGTGGTAGATGGCGCATCCGAACTTGACCCTGGTCGCCGTCCAGCCCGGCGGGCCTGCGATCGCGATGGGCGATATCACGACGTCGCCGCACCCGGCCGGATTGGCGTCGGGAATGGGGAGGTCATCGGCGTTGCTGCCGCCCGTAGTGCCCTCGTCGAACGCTATCGCCGGCGCCGCGCGGCCGGATACGCGGATGGCGCGCTCGCCCATCCGGACGGGCATGCCGAGCGCCATCAGGGCCAGGGCGTCGGCCTCGCGGAGCACTAGGTCGCAGCGGCCGAGGGAGCAGGAGTAGCCCAAACGGCGCAGCGCCGCCACATCGCGCTGGCCGCGCACGATGACCTGCGCCTGGACCAGGGCCTCCTGTTGGACAATCCACGGGCCGACGGGCCGGGTGGAGATGGCGGGGTCCGGGTCAGGCCGGCGGGCAGGCTCGGCCGAGACGTGGAGCGGAGAGAACAGGCAGAGGATGAGAATGATGCATGCGGCTGCCGCGAGCCAGGCGGTGCTGGTGATCCGTGGGGTACGTCGCAGCTCCGAGTGCCTCGTCTTCATGTGAACCCCTCCTTGTTGGGTTGGCTCCGGTCAGAATCGGCTGAAGGGATATGAAGAGACGCGCGAAAACCGCTCTCGCAAGGCCTGCCCGGCAGGGGATCGCGGTGCCTCGCCGCCGGTGATCAGGGCGGCGCTCACCAGTGGGGTGTGGGACAGCAGGCGGGTCCCATGCGCGTGGGCCTGGACGGTTGCTGTACCTATTATAGCGGAGTCCGCGCCGGGTGTCAATGGGCGATCTAGGCTCGACGAGGAATTGCCTCCCGGTTGCAGGGGCGTTCAATTGAACGCCTCTACGCGCTGCGCCCCCTCCGTTGGGTGGGAGGATTGCGATTCCGGCCGGGGGGGGGTTCACGAAACGCCCCTGCGGGTTTGACAGGGCCGCGGATGGAGGTATAATGGGAAACAGGCTGGACTCCGGCACGTCCGGAGCAGGGCCACGTCGCAGTGGCCCCCATCGCATGCGCTCAAGCCCGACTACTGCGAATCGATTCGTGCTCGCATCTCAGTGGCCGGGTTTTGTTTTGCCCGGCCCGGTACGGACGAAGGAGGCTTGCGATGAAGCGCGCAGTCCGGTTCGTCAGGATCGCCCGGTATTTCCCTGACCTGCTCGTGGTGATGATCCTCTGCCTGCTCCCGTTGGCCAGCATGACCCCGCCGGCCAGGGCCCAGACAACCCTTTACCTGCCCATCCTATTGCGAGCGTGGCCCCCGCTGCCGGAAGCGCCCGCGCTGCTGCCCATCGACAACGGCGACGGCGACGGCAGCTATGTCGTGCGCTGGAACACCGCCGCCCGCGCCGACAGCTATGAGCTGCAGGAAAAGTACCAGACGCAGGACTGGTTCGGGGCCTACCTGGGCACAGGCACGCAGGTCGACCTGAGCAACCGCCCGGCTGGCCAGTACACCTACCGCTGCCGGGCCACCAATTCCTGGGGGGAGGGGGGCTGGAGCAACGAGGTCGGCGTCACGGTGCAGGGTACGCCGCCGGGCAATGTCTCCCGGCCCTCCTGCACGCACGTCAACGCCGGCGGCAAATCGGTGGTCCGGGTGGTGAACGATTGTCCGTACGTTCTCTACCTGGATTTCACGGGCACCCAGCCGCTGACCATGGAGCTGCCCAAGTGCGACGTCTGCTCGGTGTACAGCTTCATGGGGCCCATCTTCTGCCCCACAACCAACCGCCCGCAGCAGGACCAGCAGCTGGAGCCAGGGAACTATCGCGTGTTCGTGACGGTCAGCGATCCCAGCGTGCGCCCGTACACCGGGCAGTGGACCCTGGAGGGCGACTGCCGCTACTTCATGTGCTTCTACGTCCTGCGCAGCGCACCGCCGGAAAGGCGGTCGCGCACAGATCTGGTCGCCGGTCCCTGCAACTAGGCCAAGATTGCTTCGGCCGCGCAGCACCTCGTACTGACGCACGCGGCCGGTCTGGCAGCCCTGGTATTGCGTTCACCGCCATTTGGACTATAATGGAGAGGAAACCGCCACAAATACTCGAATAGCTCAATGAAAGAGAGGACCATGCCATGAAGACGCGCGTTGTCGCGCTGTGCACCGTTGTGCTGTGCCTGGTGGTTGCCGGAGCGGTAAGGGCGGCCCTGGTCGTGCCCAACGAGATCCAGCAGCCGGGCACGCAGCCGGGGGAAGTGGGCAATCTGGAAACGCCGGACAAGTGCGACAACTGTCACGGCGGCTACGATGAGGCCGTGGAGCCCGCCTACAACTGGCGCGGCAGCATGATGGCCAATGCCGGCCGGGACCCCATCTTCTGGGCCACGCTGGCCATTGCCGAGCAGGATTTTGATGGTTCAGGGGATCTGTGCATTCGCTGTCACAGCACCGGCGGCTGGTATGCCGATCGCTCCACGCCGACCGACGGCTCGGGATTGGCGGCTGCGGATAGTGACGGCGTCGACTGTGACGCGTGCCACAAGATGACCGACCCGAACCAGTCGGAGCACGCCGGAGTGATGAACGTGCCCTTCGTCGCTAATGACGGAGGGACCCCGGCCGTGGGATACTATGGCAGCGGCATGGAAGCCCTCTATGCCGGCAGCGACAAGCTGGGCCCATACACCGATGCGGGGGCGAAGCACCAGTTCCTACCATCGCTTTTCCACCGCGACGTTGACTTTTGCGGCACGTGCCATGATGTCTCCAACCCGGCCGTCGGTGACCTGGCCCACAACCACGGGACGCAGGAAACGGCGGACCCGGTGGAGGCCAGCGGTGTCCCCGGCTCGCCCGTGGATGGCAAAGCCGCGTTCGACAACTTCCCCTACCAGTACGGAGTCGTGGAGCGCACCTACAGCGAGTACAGCGCCGGCGCCCTCTCCAAGACGCTCGTGTCCGCCTACGGCACCCTGCCGGCGGACCTGCAGAACGGGGCGATCGGGGCCGCCTTCGACAGCGCGGGAGGCAACTATGAGGACGGCGCAGCGCGTACCTTCAGTTGCCAGACCTGCCACATGCCGGCCGTGACCGGCTACGGTGCCAACAAGACCGGTATCCCGCTGCGCAACGACCTGCCATTGCATGACATGACCGGCGGCAACTACTGGATGCCCGACGCGATTCTCTACCAGAACGCGCAGGGCACTCTGCGCCTGGGTGGGGGGCTGACGGCACTGCAGACAGCGGCCATTCGGGCCGGCAAGACGCGTGCGCAGCGGCAGCTCGACCTGGCCGCGTCGCTGACTGTGACGGACAACACCCTCAAGGTCACCAACCTGACCGCGCACAAGCTCATCTCGGGCTATCCCGAAGGCCGGCGCATGTGGCTCAACGTCCGGTGGTACGGCAGCACGGGCGCGCTGCTGCGTGAGGATGGGGAGTACGGCGTTGTGGCGTCGGTCAATGGCACGCCGGTCAAGTCGATCGTCGATCTGGACGATCCCAATACCAGG
>JAEAME010002375.1_pt1 | contig 11109 bp, 12 predicted proteins | sample 8958731 | NCBI WGS metagenome assembly JAEAME01 (sample SAMN16933194, study PRJNA681113) | bioreactor sludge metagenome | isolation source: anerobic bioreactor sludge (Control) | place: India:Bengaluru | collected 2018-10-24 | reverse complement strand
TACGTGTGTCGTCCGACACTTTGCCTCCGGAAAGCGGAACGTTGAAATCAACGCGCATCAATACGCGTTTCCCTGTAACCTTTACGTTTCGGATTGAACGGATTTTCATTTTTTTATGGGGTTAGTTTTTTAAGGGTTTATGTTTGGGCAAATATTATCATAGTTTTTTTAAACGCGCAGTTTCCTTGTGAGAAATGCCATTTCTATCGCGGATAAGGCAAAATCCCTGCCTTTGTTGAGTCCTTTTTCCTCCACGCGTTCTTCCGCCTGTTTTTCATTTAGCGCCGTTATCACTCCGAAAATGACGGGTATGCCGGTTTCAAGACCCGCGTCCATCAGGCCTCGGTGAGATTCACAGCAGACGTGTTCAAAATGGGGTGTCTCTCCTTTTATGACGATTCCAAGCGCGATTATGACATCAAAAGTTTCCCTCTTTGCCAGAAGTTTCGCGGTCAGGGGAAGTTCCAGCGCTCCGGGTACGCGGAAGAGCTGTATGTTGTTCTTGCCGACTCCGTTTTTGATAAGGGTCTTTTGCGTGTTGTCGCAGAGTATTTGTCCAAGGGAGTCGTTGAAATGCGGAAGTATGATCGCTATGCGAAGATATTTCTTGTCGCCATCCGTACACGGTTCGGAAGATGTGAGTTTCATTTTTTTACGGTTATTTTTTTATCAGGGATTCCAGGTATCGCGCGATCAAATCTATTTCCACGTTAACATATCGGCCTTTTTTAAGATTGCCCAGGTTTGTCGTCTTAAGGGTCTTTGGGATAAGTGAAACGGAAAAAGATCCTTCGCGTAATCGGCTTATAGTCAGGCTTACCCCGTTTAACGTCACGCTTCCTTTCATGGCAAGATATTTTCCCATGCTTGCAGGGTTGGAAACGGAGATTGTTTTTGAATCGCTTTCTGAAGAAACATCAAGGATTTTTCCGGTGAAATCTATGTGGCCTTGTACAAAATGACCGTCCAGGCTGTTGCCTATCCTCAGAGGATTTTCAAGATTCACAACTGTGCCTTTTTTATATTTACCGATGATTGTTTTACCGATGGTCTCAGGCATTACGTCCGTCTTGAATAAAAATTTAGTACAAGATGTTATGGTAAGGCAACAGCCGTCCACGGCAATGGAATCACCGGGTTTTTTATTCGTCAGTTTGGCCGCAACGGTCAAAACAATCAGTCCTTTTCGTTTTTCTATCTTAGAAATCTTGCCTGTTTTGCGGATGATGCCTGTGAACATGTGTATTTAATGAATATGGCGTGTAAATGGCGCGATAATACTGCGGAAAAGGTGTGGTAATGTCAAGAATCCTTAATTAGACGTTTTTTAGGATCGATTTAGGAAAGCATAACGCCGGGCGGGTAATTTTGTCGTGCGTAATCTTAACCAATATCACATGCGCAGTGTTAATAAAGTGGTTCTGATGGGTCACCTGGCGGCGGACCCTGAACTTAAGGCCACGACAAGCGGTACTTCAGTCGCCAATTTCAAGCTGGCGACCAACCGGGATTGGAAGACATCAGACGGAGAACGTCACGAAGCAACGGATTACCACAGGATAATAGCGTGGAGAAAACTTGCAGAAATCTGCGCTATGCATCTTAAGAAGGGAGCAGGTGTTTATCTTGAAGGTCGTCTTATGAACAGGCAATATACGGACAAAGAAGGAAAGGACAAGAACATAACGGAGATAGTCGCTGATTCCATCAACTTCATAAGTCTCAAGAAAAACAATGATGTTGAGGAGGTGAATCTTGTAGAGGTGCCGGCGTGACAAATCTTTAACCAGGCTTGCGGTGAAAGGCGTGCCGTTACGGGCACGCTTTTTTGCCTATTAAATCGGCTTTTTATACTACATGATCTGGGTTAAAATTCGTTCGTATGCAGATAAGCGTAATCATCCCCACATATAACAGGTCAAAAGTCCTGCATGAATGTCTTCAGGCATTGTTCAGGCAGGATTTTCCCGGCAAGGATTATGAGATAATCGTGGTGGATGACGGCAGTACGGATAAGACCAAAGACGTTGTCGGCAGTCTTATGAAAACACATGAGAATCTTCATTATCATCATCAGCGGAATCAGGGGCAGGGGATTGCGCGAAATAAAGGGGTGGAGCACGCAAAGGGAGATGTGATCGTTTTCATGGGGGATGACATAATCGTCAGAAAAGATTTCCTGACGGAGCACATCCGCATTCATCTGCGTCATCCGGAAGAATCAGCTGCGGCTTTGGGTCTGGTGGCATGGCACCCTTCCCTGAAACTTACCTCATTCATGGAATGGCTTACGAACGGTTCTGCAATCCTTGGCAAGTTCGGAGGACACCAGTTCGCGTTTGAAAAACTGCGCGACAAGTCAGAAGCGGACTATAATTTCTTCTATACCTCAAATATCTCACTGAAAAGGAATCTGGCGGACAAATATCCCTTTGATCCCTCTTTCTCCGGTTACGGTTGGGAGGATATCGAACTTGGATATCGGCTTCACAAGCGCGTGGGACTTAAGATTTATTATAATCCCGCGGCTATCGGCTATCATAAGCACGAAATGACGGAAGACGGTCTGAAGGATAGAATGCGCAGCATCGGAAAGTCGGCATGGATAATAGACGCAAAATATCCGGAGCTGAAAAAGGTTCCGGGTTTCTGGAAAAAGATCGTTTTCCGTCTTATTTCAAACCATATCGCGCTCACGATATTCAGGTTCATCCGGAATTTCAGCCAGGGTCGTTATGGCGCCATTTATTATTACGCTCTTTCAAAGAAATATTTCATGGAGGGATTGAAGCGAGAAAGTTGAAGTCATTCTTTGTTTGTTTTATAATGCGGACATGATTGCTTTTTCCCGAATAAAGAAGATGACCGCGGCGCACCTGCTTGTTTTTTCGTTGTTGACGCTGTTCTCCGGATGCATCGCGAAAGAGAAGACCGCAGCCCCGGTCAAACAGGCAAAGGTATCTCTTGTGTATTACAAGCTTTTTGACGAAGAGGACGTTATTGAGCCCCTGATACAGCAGTATGCGGCCACTCATACGAACGTTTCCATCGTATATAAGAAATTCACGGATCCGGTTGAGTACGAGAATCTCATAATCAATGAATTGGCGGAAGGTGAGGGCCCCGATATTTTTTCAGTCCCGAATTACTGGTTCTTGCGCAACGTGAAAAAGATCTCTCCGATGCCCCAGGCGATGATGACGACGAAGCAGTTCGAGGAGACCTTCGTAAGCGTCGCGAAAGACGATCTTATATTGCGTGATCCGGCGGACGGCGTCATGAAGATCTTCGGCTTGCCGATGACTGTCGATACCCTTGCGCTTTATTACAACAAGGCGGCTTTTGACGACAAGATACCTTCACGAGGCAGACCTGCGGAAACTTGGGAGGAATTGAAGGACGATGTCTTTAAGTTGAGCAAAAAAGACCAAAGTTTTGAAAGGTTTGAGGTGGCGGGTATTTCAATGGGACGCTCCGATAACATCTTGCGTGCCATAGATACCCTTTATCTGCTGATGCTCCAGTACAACACCTCGTTCTACAATGCCAATATCTCAAAAGCCCAATTCGCCTCGCAAAGCCAGATAAGCCCCGGGGGCTTGAGCGTTAATCCCGCCGCGGAGGCTCTGAAACTCTATACAAGTTTCGGTCTGCCCGCCAACAAGAATTATTCCTGGAATTCTTATCTTGCGGATTCAAAATCCGCCGTGAAAGAAGTGGAAACATTCGCCAGAGGAAAGGTGACGATGATTCTTGGATATTCATATCTTTATAATCAGATCCTGTCCGAAATAAAGGACCTTAAAGACAAAGGCGTGAACACGATAGATGAGAAGAACGTGAAGGTGTCGGCCGTTCCGCAGGTTATCGATCCGAAAGTATCCACGGAAAAAAGGGTTGCATATGCCAACTATTATGCGGAAACCGTCAGCCGTACTTCAAAGAATCCCGACGTGGCATGGGACTTCCTTATGTTCATCAGCAGTAAGGAAAATCTGCAGTTCTATAACGAAAAGACGCACAGGCCCACAAGCCGCAGGGATATGATCGACGACCAGATAAAGGATCCGGTCTATGGAGTGTTCGCGGAACAGATCGGATACGCGGAAAGTTTCCCCATTTATGATTCAGCCAGATATTCGGATATTTTCGCGAAGGCCATTGATACGGTCGTCGCCAGCGGATCCGTTACGGATGCCATACGCGCTGCTGAATCAACCATAAACGACATGCTTCCTCCCGGAGGGCTGATACCGCCCGAGCCAAAGGAAACGGGCGGAAAAACACAGCAGTAAACTATGATAAAGCTGCAAAAAATCATGTCGGGTGAGATTGGGTTTATTAAGTTTTGCAGGTTTTTTCTTGCATCCTTCCTTTTTTGCGTTCCATTCCAGATACGTACGTATATCTATGGAGGTTCGTTTTTCTTGAACGGGAATTTCAATCCCTACACGACCTTTTTTATTTATCTTACGGATGTTTTTTTGATCCTGGCTTTCTTATGCTGGGGTATAGCGATGATGCGAGGGGAAAGAACGCAAAAAATTGAAGCGGGGCATCCTGTCGTTACGGCCGGAGTGATCATGTTTTTGATTTTTTGTCTGGCTGGTGTCTTTCTGTCACCGGATAAGAACCTGGCTTTTTTTCTCTCACTCCGGCCCGCTGTGTTTTTCTTGCTCTATCTGATGCTGATAAACGAGATACTGGATCGTGACGAGATCATAAAGTATCTGATTGCCGGGATATTGTTGCAGGCAGTAATCGGCATCGGACAGTATGTCATGCAGAGAGCGTTGGGGCTGTCTTTTTTGGGAGAAACCGCGATTTCAACGCAAGCGCAGGGAGTGGCCAAGATCGACTGGGATGGGATGAAGATATTGAGATCCTACGGGACATTCAGTCACGCCAATGTTTTTGGCGGAGCTTTATTCATGGCGTTGATACTTTCTTTTTATAAGTTCGCGGACAAGATGAAATATCTGTTGCCTCTGCTCGCTGTTTTGATTATGGCGCTTATATTCACTTTTTCCAGAAGCGCGTTTTTCGCACTGGTCGCCGCGCTGTTGCTTTATATGGCCGTGAATGAAGGGAAAATCTCTTTGAAATACACGATACTTGGTTTCAGCCTGATAGTTTTTTTCATCGTTTCTTTTAATCTTGAAGGGATATTTTTCCAGAGATTCATGTTCGGCGGTGATGTTGAGTCCGGAATGGAAAGAATGCAGTATTTTGACATAAGCAAGCGCATGCTCGCCGACAATCCTTTGGGTGTAGGTATGGGCGGGTTTACACTATATATGCAGGATTACAGCGTGGAAAAATTGGAACCGTGGTTTTTTCAGCCGGTTCATAACGTTTTTCTGCTTGCGGCAAACGAGCTGGGGCTTATCGGGGGCGCCTGCCTGATACTTTTCATCGGGGCGATATTTTATTTGCTCGTAAAAAATGTCATGGACAAAAAAATCGGTCAAAACGAGAAAGGCTTTGGGTATGCGATGATCGCGTTATTGGGCGGGATTATCACCATCTCTCTGTTTGATCATTACTTTTTTTCCATTTATCAGGGGCAGGCGCTATTCTTCATCTGTCTTGCGCTGGCATCGATCTTTTTGAAAAAATTTCCGTTCCCGAGCAGGAAGTCATGAGCAGACATGGGGTTTTTCCCTTCAAGCTGGACTTTTTTTGGGATGAGCAGGCCGGATGCGGTTACGAACGCTACCGTATCTTTATCAATGAATATGGTTTCTCCCGGTTTTGATTTAGCGGTTTTTGACGCGGATTCATCGGCGTAAGCCTCCAGGATCTTTAATTTTTTTCCGTTCACCGTAATAAAACAGGATGGCCACGGTGTGTACGCTCGGATGCGGTTTAAGATCTGCTCTGCGGTCAGTACTTTCATGTCTATCAGTCCGTCCTCTTTCTTGATCTTCCGGCAGAATGTAGCTTTTGCATGGTTCTGTTTAATCGGGAAGATGTTGCCATCCCTATAGTCTTTCAGAAGATAGGGGAGCAGTGATCCGCCTATGACGCTCATCTTTGCGCGCAGGGTCACGGAAGTGTCCTCCGGTTCGATCCTTACCCTATGGAGAAGAAGGATGTCTCCGCTATCCATCCTTTCTTCCATCTTGATGAAACTTAGTCCGGTTTCTTTGTCGCCGTTCAGGATAGCTTCCTCTATGGGTGAGGCGCCGCGATAACGTGGTAGAAGCGAGCCGTGCAGGTTTACGCATGCATATCTTGGCACCGAAAGCATTTCTCGCGGTAATATCTGCCCGTAAGCAACTACGACGAGGAAGTCAGGCTTGAGCTTTTTGATCAGTTCAAGCGCCTCTTTGTTGTTTTTCAGCGATGGTGGCTGTAAAACCGGAATACCGTGTTTTAGTGCGGTCTCTTTGACCGGTGAGGGCATAAGTATCTGTTTGCGGCCGACTTTTTTGTCTTCCTGAGTCACAACCGTCAAAACTTCAATTTCCGCGTCAGAAATCAGGGATTCCAGTGAAGGAACGGCAAAAAGGGGCGTTCCCATGAAAATTACTTTTATTTTGTATCCGGACATGTTTTTTTTGGCTACTTCTTGTTTGGGATTATATAACAATTCCGCTTGCAAAAAGAATGCCAATTTATTAAACTCCGTCCCTATATAATCCATTATCGATGCAGGAAAAGTTCCTGGAGGCAAAGAGGCTTATAGACAGGGCGGAAAAGATCCTTGTGATTGCCCATAAAAAACCGGACGGAGACACTCTTGGTGCGGTTTGCGCGATGAATCTGGCTCTTAAAAACATGGGCAAGCAGGTTCAGATGGCGTGTGTTGACGATATATCGGAAAGGTTCCTGTTTTTGCCTGAAATCAACAGGTTCACCAAGGAATTTGATTTCCGGGAATATGACCTGATGATAGTCATGGATGCGGGTGCGTCTTATATGACGCGGTATCACGAGATTTACCCCGATATCTTCAAAGGTGATGTGCCCGTGATAAACATTGATCACCATGCCTCCAACGACAATTTCGGAAAGTGCAATATCGTTGATTCGGCAAGTGCTTCGGCGACGGTTATCCTTTATAAGTTTTTTGAGTTTTGCGAGATACAGATAACTCCGCAGATGGGCACTTCTCTCCTTTGCGGTATCTATAACGATACGGGAAGTCTTATGCATTCAAATACCAACCTGGAAGTCTTCCTTATCGCGGGGCGTCTGGTTGAAATGGGGGCAAGGGTCAACACGGTGGCGAAAAATCTTTTCAGGAGCACTAATGTCTCCACTTTGAAGATATGGGGACGCGCGCTTGAGAACGTTCGCGTAAACGAAGAAGGGGTGACGGTCTCTGTCGTCACATGGAGGGATTTTGAAGAATGCGGCGCCGACAGCGACGATATTTCCGGGGTTGTGGATCTGCTGAATTCCGTGCCCGGCGCGAAATACGTGTGCCTGCTCAACGAGGACAGGGGAGGTAAGATAAAGGGGTCTTTCCGTACGCAGAGAGATGACGTTGATTTGTCCGAACTCGCTTCCAAATTCGGCGGAGGCGGGCACAAGAAGGCAGCAGGCTTCATGATGCCCGGAAGACTGCACCGTGAAGTTCACTGGAGAATCGTTCCCGAAAACAAACTTCCGGAAGGAACATCTCTTCCCGAAACTTCCGAAGTTAAGTTATAATATGCGCGCATAATAAATCTAATGACTTTTAGACGCGTCCTGGCCGTTTTTTTTATCTTCCTTTTCATTGTCGTTTCGTTGCCGACTTATTTGTTTTTCGGTGTTTCCAACAGTTTCATGAAGGCGTCGTTTTATCAGGGGCCGGTTGTCGATGTGTCGTATGATTACCTTCTAAACGCCACGGCGAAGAAGATGCTGGAGAAAGACGAGATCATGTCTGCTTATTTTACGGAAACGGATCTGAAAACGGAAATGACGACGGTTTTTCCGGTGAGTCTGTATCGTGGAATCACGGACAGTCTTGCGACGCAAGTTGAAGGACTTAAGGACAATATGGACAAGCCGCTGACGATATCCCTTAAAGTTTTCAGGGAAAGTCTTCTGACATTCGCGAATAATTTATCTTTCAGGCTTTTTCAGAAATTGCCGATTTGCGTCGGCGGACAGATCCCGGAAATGAACGTCAAGGGGCTTCCTACATGCGTTCCCGAAGGAGCGGAGTATAACCGTATTGCTGCTCCATTTACGCAGAAATTTGAATCGTCCGTTTATTCGGTCATCCCGGAGCAGTTCCAGCTTGATTTGAATTCTCCCGTCGCGTTCGGCGGTATAAGTTTCGCTGAAATCGCCAAATGGTTCATGTATTCGAAATATATCCTTTACGGGCTGATGCTGTTTATCCTTGCGGTCATCGCTTTGCTCATATACGGACCTTTTTCGCTGATCGTAAAATATGTGGGGATCGCTTTCACTTTCAGCGGGATAACCGGATATCTTATGAGTCTGGGAATCTCTTATATGCCTGAAATGCTTTACGCTGATATGAGTATAGGTAAAGAAGCGGGTGATATGAGACAGTTGATCCAGTATCTTGCTTCATATGTGTCTGCGGAAAGCCAGAAGATCGCGTTGATCTTCCTTGCGCTGGGAGCTTTGCTTATTCTTGTACGGGTATTCCTTAAGCGGAGTTACCAGAGCGAAAAGGTGGAATAATTATTTTTGGTTTTGTATGTCGGACACGCTGGAAGCAATACGTGAAAAGGTCATGAAATGCAGAAAGTGCCGTTTGTGTGAGCTGGGTGCGACAAAAGCGGTTCCCGGAGAGGGGAGTGACAAGGCGCAGGTCATGTTTATAGGTGAAGGGCCGGGTCGCGAAGAGGATGCGCAGGGGAAACCTTTCGTAGGGGCGGCCGGCAAGTTTCTCAACACCATGCTTGCGGAAATCGGGCTGGGCCGTGAAGATGTTTTCATAACCAATGTGGTCAAGCACCGGCCGCCCGAGAACCGCGATCCTCTGCCTGAAGAAGTTGAAGCATGCTGGCCTTATCTGGAAGAACAGGTGAGGGCACTGAAACCCAAACTCATCGTGCTTTTGGGAAGGCATGCCATGAACAGGTTCCTGCCCGGGCTGAAGATATCCGAAGCCCACGGGAACGCCAAGCGCAGCCGTGGCATATGGAACGATAAACAGGTCTATCTTCCCGTTTATCATCCGGCGTCCGCTCTGTACAACCCCGGTTTACGGGACACCCTGATTCGTGATATGAAAAAAATACCAATCTTACTAAAGAAAATATGAGTCATCATCGCTATCTTAGTTTTATCGGAGGGGCTGGAGTAGTCAGCTGGCTTGCCTGGATTCTGGTCATAAACAAGCTTGATCCGTTTGAGTCAACCGGACTGGCTCTGGGACTTTTTTATCTCAGTCTTTTCTTTGCGTTGATCTGCACGTTTGCGGTAATAGGTTTTTATTTCCGTGTCTGGCTGAATAAAAACGAGATTTATTACAATCACATAAATATAGCGCTGCGGCAGAGTCTTTTGCTGACAGTAATCGCTCTTGGTTGTCTGACATTTCAGCTTATAGGGGTTTTGACGTGGTGGTCGGGTCTTTTGTTCATAGCCTGCGTAACCATGGTGGAGTTTTATTTCATGGCCAGGGAAGCGTAAGGAGAAGATTTATAAAAAATTACGTAAGATAACAAAAAAGCGCCCCGGTTTAAGTGGGCGCTTTTTGATTTTCATGTTTAGATCCGACTACGTTTTATCTTTCGGCGGAAACGGCGGCTTGACCGCGTGTTTCTTCAAGTCTGCGGCAATCTCCAGGTGTCGTTGCGTAGTCTACGCATGTGCCCGGTTTTGTTGCTTTTTGTCCTTCCTGCCAAAGCATGAGCGCTCTCAATTGTTCTCCGGCTGATTTTTGTGTGTCTTCAACTTTTCCCAGGCGTCCTTCCAGTCCGGTGACTCTGCTTGCAAGTCCTGAAACATCCGGTGATACGAAACCTCTTGCTACACGTGTTTCTGTAGTTGTTGCGGGTGCGCAAGGAATTTTGTCTACCTGTACTCCGTTTGTGACGAGAGCTCCTTCAGGAAATTGAGCTGTAAGTCCATCTTTTGTCTTAAATAAGAGTGTAGGCATGCCTGCTTCCGAAGAAAGGACTTTGTCTCTAAGTTTAGCCGCATCTCGTGCCGGGCGAGCTATATCTCCGAGCAGATATGATACGTTGCCGTTCGCTATTTGCGCGTTTACGTAGATTTTGTCGCCACAAACGACGGGAACAACTTCCTGCGCACCTTGTGATCCGCAGAGTTCTACCGCATGAGTATTCTTGTTTTGATCGGCATAATATGCGTATTGGTGGTTTACACCGCTTTCATCAGCTCTGCCTACGGCTGTTTCCGTACACCATTTGTTCATATATTCGGCGGATGACATCGGAGGTTGTGCTTTTTCCGCTGTTGCAACAGGGGCAGGAGCAGGATCTTCTTTTACTACTGTTGTTGGGACGGCCGGTGCAGCTGATGCGACCGGAGCGGCTGATGGGGTGCTTGATGCGGAACTTGCCATCGGAGCAGGCGCTTCATCGTTACTCTTACATGCGGATGTTGCCGCCAACGCAATAGCAGCTGACGCGGCAAGAAGGGTGCCTGTTCTTCGCGCAATGCGGTTTTCCGTAAGCGCTTCGCCTGTTGTTTCCGAATGTGTCTCTGGAGATGTGTTCATATAAATATATAGTTAAATAAAATTTATAAAGGAGTGAATATTACCGCATATATGAAATTTGTCAAGATTTTTATTTGTTATATGTTTTATTAGGAAAAACCCGTCTCTTTTTGTTTAAATACAAGCGGCTTTCGGATATTACAACCTTTTTACTTTTTTTTCCCGTTTATCGATAATTCGGGCTTTGCACGATTTCCATCTTTCCTAAAGGCCATAGGACAAGCCAGGCCTTCCCTTCAATATGTTCCATCGTCAGGTAAGGCGTGGCGTCTTTGGAGCACGCGGTTCCGCCGATTGTCTCCTTGAAACAGATCCTGGAATCCGTGCTGGAATTCCTGTTGTCTCCCATAACGAAGTAAGAGCCGGACGGGACTTCAAAAATTGTCTTGCTTGCGATGAGCGGCAAGGTATGACCGTTGTTTGTATCATTAAGGTAAGGTTCG
>JAEAME010002373.1_pt1 | contig 11111 bp, 10 predicted proteins | sample 8958731 | NCBI WGS metagenome assembly JAEAME01 (sample SAMN16933194, study PRJNA681113) | bioreactor sludge metagenome | isolation source: anerobic bioreactor sludge (Control) | place: India:Bengaluru | collected 2018-10-24 | reverse complement strand
AAATATATCGTTTCTGTATACTTCGGAAGGATCTGGTTGCATTTCATCTATTTTATCTGCGGTATTGGATGCTGCAGGCGAAAGGATAATATCATGATTCTCAAATACTTTATTGAACTCCTGCATAATTAACTTCCTTACTTTCAGTGCTTTTATATAGTATTCATTGTAGTTTTTATCGGATAAAATATAATCCCCGAAAAGTATACGCCTTTTTACTTCGGAACCGAATCCGCATGTCCTTGTTTTCCTATACATATCATTGATATCAGTATTATCCGCTCTGTATCCGTATCTGACACCGTCAAACCTTGAGAGATTTGAAGAACATTCGGCGCAGCAAATAATGTAATAAACGGGAGTTGCGTATTTTAAAGAGGGCACTGAAACCTCGTCAATTATACATCCTAAGTCTTCAAACTGTTTGACCGCTCCCATAAATGCTTTTTTTACAGGTATAGTATCAACAGTATCAATGAGTTCTTTTGAGAGTGCAATCCTTATACCCTTTATATCTTTTCCTATTTCGGATGTGTAATCACTAATATTTGTATTTACTGAAACAGCGTCTTTTTTGTCTAAACCCGATATTGCATTAAGTACTATGGCCGAATCCTGTACGTTTTTAGTAATAGGTCCTACCTGTTCAAAAGACGGAGCAAAACCTACCATGCCGTATCTTGAAACTGTGCCGTATGTCGGTTTCATGCCTACAACACCGCAGAAAGCGGAAGGTTTTAATATAGATCCTCCTGTGTCCGAGCCAAGGGAATATACCGCTTCGTTTGCCGCAACTGATGCGGCGCTTCCCGAAGAGCTTCCTCCTGCGACTTTACTTAAATCATAAGGATTGCGGGTTGCTCCGTAATATGAGTATGTTCCTCCTCCTCCTGATGCAAATTCGTCCATGTTTAGCTTTCCGAGAAGCACATAATCATTCTTCGTGAGTTTTTCAATAACGGTTGCGTTATATGGCGAAATAAAATTATCGAGCATTTTGGATGCACAGGTCATTTTGATATTTTCTATAGCTATGTTATCCTTTATTGCTCCGGGTATACCGGCTATATATGAAAGCTCTTTTCCTTCTTTTCTTTTTTTATCCACAGCTTCTGCGGTTTTTAAAGCATACTCATGTGTAACCGTTATATATGCGTTAATGTTTTTATCGTTTTGTTCAATACGGTCCAGGTATAATTTTGTCAGTTCGACGGAAGATACCCGTTTGGTTTTTAAAAGGTGCGATAATTCTGTTATTGTATAAAGCATAAAGCCTCCGTCAGTCCATTATTTTCGGAACAACTATATGTCCGGTTAATTTAATATTTGAATCAGAGTCACTTACATCTTCTCTGAAAATATTATTTTGGAAAGAAAAATTTATATCATCAGGTATATTGCTTAAATCAGACTGCTTAATTTCGTCCGCAAGTTTCAGCAAATACCCCATATCCGTCATGAATTTAATTTTATCCTTCTCATCTAAATCAAGCATTGCTATATTTTGCAGATGTTCTATGTTTATACTTTCTTTACCCAATTTAAAACCCCCTCTTTTTATATATATATAATAACTCAAAAATGGGAATATATAAAATAAATATTGTATGTATAATGTAATATTTATATGTTTATAGATAACAGTTTTATTGCATATTGACAACAAAGTATGACACCTATATAATTGATATATTATTATATAAATGAGTGTTATAATGAAAAAATCAGTTAAATCAGTACTAATGCTAGTTGTAATACTAAGCCTGTTTACAATGATGCTACCCGTTTCGGCTGAAACGATAACTGTAAATGAGGAAATTGTGCAGTTTACTTCAGGAGGCGGGGACGGCCCTAAGAATACACTCTCGGGCGAGTTTGCACAAAAGTTTACAGTGCCTGCAGGTAAGACATTGGAAGAATTCATATTCATAGCAGCACCGACATGGTCGCAAGCGGACAGTAGTGTTGACATATTACTTTATAAATGGAATAAAGACTATGACACAACCGTAAGCGGTACCGTATTAGGAACACATCATGAAACAAATCATCCGGACAACAGCGATTTGGTATGTAAGTTCGGAAAATCATTTGCAGCAGGAGATTATCTTGTCGTAATGGACAAAGCATCGGCTACTAACCACATAGGAACCTGGACCGAAAAGTCAATTGACGGTGCAGTTGCTTTCATAGACGGAGTTGAGGCTTCGGGTTGGTGTGCAAGAGCAAAAATACTTGTTAAAACTACATATAATTTAGATGATTTCCCGATTGAATCAGCAGTCAGATTTGATTTCTCAAAAGCTGAAGATGTAGCAAGGGTTACTAACTGCGTAGGTGTTACCGTATCACAGGAAAATAACTTATTAAAGCTTGCTCATGAACAATCAAATGACCCGGGTGTACATATTGCTTTTGCTTCGGCTGTTAATACTCAGATATATAAATACTGTGCAATTAAGGTTAAAAAGAATGCAGGATCCGGCAACAGTTTCCAACTGTTCTACAATTCTTTAGGAGGAACTGCAGACGGTACAAAACTTCTTGCTGTAGACTACCAGGATACTGCTGAGTGGCAGAACGTTATAATTGACCTGAATGCCAATAATGTAGGTTCCTTGGGATATTTCAGATATGATACTTTCGTTACTTCTAATGCCGGTGACATAATTCAGGTTGAGTCAATAAGATTCTTTAAGACTCAGGAAGCCGCAGAAGCATCATTTAATCATCCTAACCCAATGACAGGTGACAGTTCTATGACAGTTGCGGCACTTGTTATTACTATCCTTGCTGCCGTTACGGTTCTTAAAAAGAAAACTGTAAGAGTATAAAAAATATAATCTGTTTAGCTTTAAACCGGGCGATGCCCGGTTTTTTACTGACAAAAAGTATTTTATATTGTATACTAACTATGTAAAAAACAAAACGGAGGATAATTTATGTTGGAACAGATAAGAAACAAAAAAGGTTTTATATGCGATATGGACGGTGTAATATACCATGGTAACAATCTTATACCCGGTGTTAAAGATTTTGTATCATGGCTGTACAAAGAAAATAAGAGTTTTTTGTTCTTAACAAATTCCAGTGAAAGATCTCCGAGGGAACTTCAGCAAAAGTTGGCGCGTATGGGTCTTGAGGTTGACGAAAATCACTTTTATACAAGTGCATTGGCTACAGCCCGCTTTATAGGCAGTCAGGCTCCGGGTTGCAGTGCTTATGTAATTGGTGCACCCGGGCTGTTTAATGCTCTGTATCAGGAAGGAATTACTATGAATAACGTTAATCCCGACTATGTTGTGGTGGGTGAGACAAATAACTATAACTATGAAAGTTTGGTTCAGGCGTGCAGGTTCATAAGAAAAGGGGCAAAGCTTATAGGTACTAACACGGATATGACGGGACCTACGGAAAACGGACTGGTTCCCGCATGCAGAGCGCTAATTTCCCCAATAGAACTAGCTACGGGAAAACTTGCATATTTTGTCGGTAAGCCTAATCCGCTTATGATGAGGACGGGACTAAAAATGTTAGGTGTGCATTCCGCTGAAGCCGTTATGGTAGGGGACAGAATGGATACCGATATTATAGCGGGTATAGAATCGGGTCTTGAAACCGTTTTGGTTCTCACCGGTGTTACATCAAAAGAAGAAGTTGATTTATTCCCTTACAGACCAAGTTGTATATTAGAAAGTGTCGCTAAAATAGCGGAATAAATATATAAAACGGAGGATATCATGGACAATATTTTGGACAAATTTAAAGAAAACCAGGAACAACAAAAGACGGTAGATACGAACAAAAGATTAAGAGTCGGTATCATAGGATGTGGTTGGATTGCAGAGGCACATGTGGTCAGTTATAAACAATGCCCCGACGTAGATATAGTTGCGGGTGCAGATCTTATACCCGGAAAAGCAGAAGCTTTTTTTAAACGTTTAGGTTTAAATAATGTTAAATGTTACCCTGACCACAAGTCCATGCTTGACAGTGAGGAGCTTGATGCGGTCAGTGTCTGTACATATAACAGAACGCATGCGGAATGTACGATATATGCTCTCAAAAAAGGTGTAAACGTTATGGTTGAAAAGCCGATGTGCGTTACACTTGAAGAAGCCATCGAGATGAGACGCGCAGAGAAGGAAAACGGCAAAATTCTTTCGATAGGATTCCAACCCAGGATGGATCCAAACATGAAGATGGTTAAACGTATATGCCAGTCCGGAGAACTCGGCAAAATATATTACATACAGACCGGCGGCGGACGCAGAAGAGGTATTCCAACTCCTTTCGGAACAACATTTATTGAAGATAAAACCGCAGGTATAGGAGCTCTCGGCGACATAGGTTGCTACTCTGTAGATATGGTTATGAATGCAATAGGATACCCAAAACCTCTTACGGTTACCGGTTATAAATCAGATTTCTTCGGAAAGGATCCTAACTATTATCCGGGTCATCCTGAATATGCGGAACTGTTCGGAGTCGATGATTTTGCTGCAGGTTTTGTAAGACTCGAAGGAGACATAATTCTTGATTTCAGAATTGCATGGGCAATGAATCTCGATACCCCGGGAGATACAATCATAATGGGCACAAAGGGCAGCCTGAGAATTCCTTCAACAGAGTGCTGGAACGGCAGTGTGGGAGGTCCTTTGAAGATATATCATGAAGTTGCAGGAAATCAGGTTGAAACGGAGATACCTATGCAGCACAATCCATATGATAATTTTTACTTAAAATGCAGATCCTTTATAGACAGTATTAAGTATAACTTACCCGCTCCGATTCCTTCTTCCGAAATTATATACAATCAGGCTATACTTGACGGTATAGCAAAGAGTGCAAAATTAGGCAGAGAAATCACGCTTGAGATTCCTGAGGTATAATTAAATGAGAAAATATCTGTTACCCCATGAAGGTGAATTTTATAAAGCAAACCTGCACTGCCACAGTACTTTATCTGACGGTAGGTTTACTGCAGAAAAGATTAAAGAAATATATAAGGAAAAGGGTTACCATGTAATTGCATTCAGTGACCATAACAGACTGATCAGTCACATGGATTTGCAGGATGATAACTTTTTACCTTTAACAAGTATAGAAATAGATATAAGTGATATCGGACATCCGGGACCTGCAATGCCAACTTATCATCTGAACTTTTTTTCAAAAGATGCATATAAAGAGAAATTCGTCGATACAAACAGAGTGTATGATGTAGGTGTTATAAACGATTTAATAAAAAGAGCAAACGAAGACGGATTCTTGGCACAATATAACCATCCGAGATGGTCATTCCAGGAAATGCGTGATTTCCTGCCTCTTGAAGGTTTATTCGCTTTTGAAATATATAACCATGGTTGCGAAGTGGAAATGCTTAACGGTTATGCGGAATATGAGTATGAAATATACTGTAAACACTCTAAAAATGTATGCTGTACTGCAACGGATGACAACCATGACGCACATATGGATCTTAATTCTCCATATAATGATTCTTTCGGTGGATTTACGATGATTAAGGCACCGAGTCTTAAATATGACGATATAATAAATGCAATGGAGAAAAGAGATTTGTATGCGTCCACCGGTCCTTATATATATGACCTGTATATAGAGGACGGTTATTTACATATCGAAACATCTCCGTGTAATTGTATTGCGTTACTGACAGATTCAAGACATTGTCATTTGGAAAGAGCCAATGATGATACGATTACTAAATGTTCCTTTAAACTCGATTTACCATATGAGTATATTAGGATTGAATGTGTGGACAAAAACAGAAACAAAGCTATGACAAGAGCATATTTTAGGAATGAAACAGAGTGTTAAAACTCTGTTTCATATAATGTCTTTGACATAATCTGTGCATATAACCTTGCAAGAAAATCATTCGGATGGTTTACATTATTTCCTGACATGTCAAAATATCTTTTAGACTGAAGCAGTTGCTTATGAATTGTAGTTACATCGGCAACTGCTGTTTTTATTCCTTTAAGAGAATTAAGTACAGGGAGATATTCTTCCTGCAGACCATAAAAACCGGCAACCTCCGAATTAGGAAGCATGGTTGATATAAGTATAAACTCACAATCGGGATTTGTCTGTTTTACAGTGTTCATTATACTTGAAATATTATGTTTATAATCCTCGTGCTTTATTCTGCCTGAGCCGTCGTTCATTCCAAAAGCAATAAATACAAGGTCGGGCTTATGCTTTGCCACAAGCTCGTTTGCATTTTCTTCTCCCCATTTGGATGCCGTACCGCCTACGGCAGTATTGATATATGATATATCTTCATATCCGTAAAATTTCTTAAGAGCTTTTATAGTCATTGTACACCAGTCATCGGTAAAAGGTTCGACTCCTATAAAACCACTGGCGTTGGCACCTACTGTGATGCTGTCACCGAAGAAAACGACATTAAGATGCAGCTTATTTTTCAGTTTGCTTATTGTATCGGGTAAGAGTTCACCCTGATAAGGCGGTATGCTGTGTGTCCATTTATCGCTGTGGGTATAACTTACCGCAAGCTGGAGTTTATGCATTGCATCATTTTCACCAAAGTATATGTATCCTCCTCCGGTACGCCCGAAACATCCTCCGGGAATTAAATTATCTAAATAGTAATCTTTGTATTTAACTGTTTTAATGCTTCCTGATTTTAAAATCTGTACCTTCCCGTCATGTAATAAATAGTCTGTACCTTCTTTATATGTTTCCGTAAGTAAACTGTTATTCAAAGATAATATTTTATCCGCTTTATACATTAATGGAATAGGATCAATAGTTCCGTCTTCATTTTCAAGCGGCATAAACATTTCGTTGATTACTGTATTTCCTCCCCAGTAGCTCTTAATATACTTGTCAAATTCGTACATTTTATTACCTCCTTTTTTTTATATTATAGCATAGAAATTTTATGTAAAATATATAATATTATATAAGATCGGTAAGGTGAAGAGTATGATAAACAAAAAAAACTGGGAAGAAACAAAGAAAAGGTATGTTGAATACTGGAACAGAGAGAATCATGACAGGCCTTTAATAAGTGTAAAAGCACCTAAAGAAAGTTGTAAATATATAAAAGTACCCGAGCGGATCGATGACTGCTTTTTAGATCCGGAATATGTAATATCGGCAGGCAGAGCAAGCTTGGAATCTACATATTTTGGCGGAGAGGCATACCCGATACTTTGGCCTAACTTAGGTCCGGATATTTTCGGAGCTTTTTATGGTCTTGATTTAAAGTTTGCTCCCGGTACGAGCTGGGCTATACATAGATTTGCCGAATATGATAATCTTCATTTCATAGAGGATTCATGGTACAAAAAGATAAAAGAAATGACAAAAGCTATGCTTACAGACTCAAAAGGGGACTATTTTGTAGGAATAACTGACTTACATACAGGTACCGACGGACTTGCGTCAATAACAGGACCCCAAAAGCTGTGTATCGATATGATAGACAATCCCGACAGCGTTAAAAAAGGTGTAGATATTCTTTTTGAAGGATTTAAAAAAGTAGTCAATGAAACATATGAAATGAGTCTTAATTATCAAACGGGAAGTACCAATTGGTTAGGAGTATGGCATCCCGGTAAATGGTATGTTACATCCTGTGATTTTTCATGCATGATTTCAAATAATATGTTTAAGGAGTTTGTACTGCCTGAGCTTTTGAATGAAATTAAACACCTTGATGCTTCTATTTATCATTTGGACGGCCCCGGTGCTCTGAAACATATTGATTCTTTGCTTGATATAGCAGAATTAAAAGGCATACAGTGGGTGTATGGTGCAGGACAGCCTTCTGCAAAACACTGGATACCAATACTAAAAAAGATACAGAATAAAGGTAAGCTTATTCATGTATCCGTTACCCCCGATGATATTACTCCTCTCATAGAGAATCTAAGACCCGAAGGTGTTATGTTCGAACTGTGGTGCAGCAGTGAACAAGAAGCAAATGATATATTAAAATATGTAGAAAAGCATTACCATAAATAAATGCATGATTTGTATTTATCATATTTGTCGGATATAATATGCAGAAACTAAGATATTTAAGGAAGTGCAGTATGATATTTATATCAGGAATTTCTCAAAAAGATAAAAAGTTGGATTTTAAACAGGAATGCTTCTGCCCCGAATGTAAAAGGCAGTGTTATCTTGAAGTAGATGTATCATATACATTCTTTTCGGTATTTTTCATACCTACGTTTAAATGGAATAAGAGGTATTATTCAATATGTTCATGCTGCGGTGCTATATTTAACATTGACAAAGAGATAGGTAAGAGCATTGAAAGAGGCGAAAAGATCTTTATACCCGATGACGCTCTCATAAAAGAAAACACATACTACGGTACAAAAAGATGCCGCTCATGTGGTTTTGTTTCACCTTCTGATTATGAATATTGTCCGAAGTGTGGTAACAGAATAAATTAATATTCAATACGGCGTAATTTTGTCATCAAAAGAGATATTTTGAAAAATACAGGAAAAGATATTCACCTTTCGGCACAATAGCTTCTCTGTATCTTTGGGAGATATCAAAAGAATAGACTTTATATCACAGTCTTTATATCTCTGTCTTTTATAAAATTATACATATTTATCACTCTGTCAGGTCTATAGTCTTCCACTCTGTGTCCGTCAAAACCCACAGAAAGTTCAATCCCTGACTTGCGTACTATATCCTGCTGATATTCATTGCTCAAAAACTCAATATAGTAACCATGTTCTCTGTAACTATGTATAGAGTCATAGCTGACATTCATTTCCCAGAATATGCCGCTTGCGGCAAGCCTTTTTAAATACTCTAAAGGATTTTCACCAATAGTTACAATATATCTAAATAAATCTGTATGAGCAATGCCTGTTTTGCATTTTAGCTTTTTCGAGTAACTTATTATGTCTTCCACTATACTTTCTTTTGAATCAATATGTTCGACCAGACAGTAATCAAAATGTGAAATATCCTCATGCTCTTTAAGAGCCAGGTTGCTTATTGTAGCAAGTTCAATGCCGCATAATATTTTAATTCTATCCTTATATACATCCTTAAGTCCTGTTATCTGTTCAAAATATTGAGATTTCCTGTCTCCTATACCATAGTTATGATCACATATTCCAAAAGCTTCTATCCCTCCGTTAATTGCGGCTTCAATTATGACTTCCGGCGCATCTTTTCCGCAGCCTGAATAATATGTGTGTGAGTGCAAATCGTGTATCATGTATACCTTCCTTTTTTTATTTAAGCTTATTCTTTTTAATTAAAACCAGTGCCAGGAACAGAACGGATGCAGAGAACAGTATAACTGATATAACAAGTAATATATTAATTACACTTAAGCTTACTGCATCGGAATCAACGGCAATATATCTAAAATTAAATCTGCTGTTAGGTGCTGTATCCCCCAGATCCATGAACTGCATAACATTACCTGAAGTTACAGAATTATCAGCCCATTTAAAATCAAATGAAATATTTTTATTTACATTGAGTAAGCTCTTATCTAAATTTATACAAAGTCCATTTTTTGTAACGGAATATCCGGCTTCTCCTATGTTTTAAAATGCCCAGGAATTATTGACAAACTTCTCAACCGAAACGGTTTTACCGTTCCGACTTCTGTTTAGTATGTAGTCATATCCTTCCCATCCTGTTTTGTTATTACAGTCTATATCAATGTATAGATTCATCCATGCCGGATCATCCGATGTAATCAGATCGTTTGATGTGGTGATATTAAAATACACATAATCCTTATCTTGATACACCTTGGCGGTATCAAGATCATTTCTGCCGCTGTTATTTATATATCTATACTTATTTGCCCAGGAAGTATGGCTGCGATATGCTACATCATATAACGTATCGGTATATGCGGGGCCTACCTTATCCCAGTCACCCTTTCCGTATGCGGTAATGTTTTTGTTCATACCTTTAAACTTACGAATGTACGATACCATCTGATAATAGTAGTTGTCTCCGTACCCGATACCGTCACGTATCTTCATAGGCTCACCGTCACGGCTAAACTCAGGGTTAAACTGATCTACATATCTGTAGTAAGGAGTATTTGTGTTTCCCGTTATTTCATCTTTATTTTCGGTATCTATGACACCTGCAATCCATTCATTCCATCCTGTTATCATAATAACCGAAGGATTTGACTTTATTGCCTGTTCAAACTGTTTCTCGAAGAAAAGTCCATACCTTGCAGTTCCCAAAGTAAATTCAAAATCCTCTTTACCGTTACCGTAAGGTTTACCCAAGTAGCTTCTGCCCTGGCTTAAATTAGCCAATACTCCCATTGAAACAACGCACTGTTCCTTTTTGCCTGAAAAATCGGTACCCGGCTTCTGCGGGAAAGAACTGTCCATCCAATTCCAGTAACCTTTTCTGTTAGCGGAATCATCCACAATAGCCCAGCTTCTTCTAAGAGTAAACTTTGAGATATCTTCTGCGAATTTTCCGCTTTTATAGTACTCGCTCAATCCGTCAACTGAAGAAAGATAATTTTCAAAATCTGATTTTGTATAGTTTCCTAAAGTTCTTGGGTCAACGGTCCAGTCGTCAAGCAGGGGATTGTTACCTAATATCAAAGGTTTACCTTCCCACCTGAACCATAAATCATTATATTTAGGGTTATTATAGAATTCGGAAATTTTACTGAGCTCCTGTACAATTACATAAGGAAATTCTCCTGTATTGCATACTATCTGAGGTGTAGTACCGCCTTCTTCTCTTATTTGTGCCCATGTATCAAGTAATACTGAAAAATACTGCGGAAAGATCTCGCCGTTTGTGAAATCTAAATATATAAAGTCAACACCTGCATCGGATAACATGTAAGCATGTTTTCTGTAAATCCATTCATCGGAACTCATGTAATATCCAAAATAGGGTTCGGACCAATATCCCGGACTATGCTTTTTTATACTAAGATATTTTTTCAAGCCCTCAATTCCTGTTTCTATATATGTTTTGGTGTGATCAACAATCTCCTGGCCGCCTCTGTGCCATATAAAATAGAATACTCCTACATATTTATCTTTTTTAACTTTTCCGACTGATTTTTCTGTGGGAGTTTC
>JAEAME010002372.1_pt1 | contig 11111 bp, 5 predicted proteins | sample 8958731 | NCBI WGS metagenome assembly JAEAME01 (sample SAMN16933194, study PRJNA681113) | bioreactor sludge metagenome | isolation source: anerobic bioreactor sludge (Control) | place: India:Bengaluru | collected 2018-10-24 | reverse complement strand
TGGGTAAATAATTGCACACCCAACCGGTCGAGTCAATCCGCTACTTTTTTAAAGTAGAGATTTCAATGAGTTACTCACTCTAAAAATTCGTTAAAAGCCTGGCACAATATTTGTCAATGCTAAAAACCAAAAAAAACTATAACTGTACTTAAACTGACCGGTCGCTCCTAAGCGACCGGTCAGTTTAAGCGTGATTGGTCAGTAACAGCAAAAAATATTGAAATTTTTGTTGCAATTGGAAAAATATTTTGTTAGATTCGCATCAGCTTTCCCGAAATTAACACTTACCCTCAAAAGAAGTTTCTATTTGGAAGGAGGTGGTAACAGAAAATTAGAAAATTGTTTTGTTAATCATGTGACATCACTTTACTTAGTCCCTTTAAATTTCTGTTTTATCAAGGAGGAGTTTAAATGAAAAGAAGCATATTGTTAGTAATTTTTATTGCTGTTGCTATAATCGCAGGCAACGTTTTTGGCAAAGTTGACACCCAAAAATCAAAATACGCTTTATTAAGGCCGGTCAATTCTGATGGGAAAAATGAAAACACATTAATCCCCCTGACAGCAAAAGAAGCGAAAGCCCTGTTAAATAAGCCGGCTGGAGTCTATAAATTTAATAGCCCCACTGCTATTATTGATACGCTAATATCAACTCCCAAAGATGCTGGAAGTACTGTCGGACCATATTTTGGTGGCGACGTTGGTGATTCTTTTGCTGTTTATTTTCATCCAGGTGCTGGCTGTAAAATTTTGCAGGTAGGTTTTAATGCTGGCTACTGGCAAAACAGTGCAGATTTGACTGGAACACTCTGGGATGGAATTAATATGTCCCTGAATTTTGCCAATTATGACGGCGGCAGTGAAAGTGGAGTGGACGCCGGTAAATATTTGCTTGGAGAATGGGCGGCTGGAAATGTGTGGACCCCAGCAGCATGGTATGCCGCGAATTATCCGAGTTCACCCGTAGGTAGCGCAATATGGGGAAGTTTCCCGGTATCGATCATTCCTGAACCAAGCGATGCAGAGGAAGTCATTGAAATGGCCTGGTTGGGTACCGAAGCGGACAACCTTGGCAAAGATTTTGCCGTTATTTATGTACCGTATGGCGCTGCAGGCGCCCAGGGTGGGTTTGACGATACGCAAAACGCCGACGGTTTTACCCAAGCGATGCGCGTTTGGAAGTGGTACTCAAGCGACAATAAGTGGTATGTACGAGGTACCATCGGCTTTTATACCTGGTGTCTGGTCGAGTTTTATGAGAATACACCACCAGTGCTTACGCCAGGAGGACCTTATGCAACAGTCCTAACATCGGACGCCAGAACCCTGGAATGCTATGCAACTGATATTGATGCCAATAATGCAGCACAGGCTGGAGTCAGCCAGGCCAATATCGTCTATAGCGTCAATGGAGGCGCCTCGAGCAAGGCTGCGATGAGCCTGGCTTCGGGGACCAAAACCGATGGTCTCTGGAAAGGCGATATTCCGGCTGGTACGCTATCTCCCGGTGATGTTGTAGATTATTATTTCGAGATGACGGACGGCGCTGGACTGACGACTACGTCGGATCAATTCTCGTATGGTTATTTTAAAAAATCGACCGACATCTTATTCTACTATAATGATGCTACTCTATCCTTAGCGACCGCCAATACCTATTATTGGTATCAATCGCCTCACATGCATGATAGCTGGAATGGTGACTCTGATGGCGCTGTTGTTGCTGATCTGCTTACTCCATACGACTACATCGTTCGGATTGATGGTTATAGTCCGGTCAATGTAGATGGCGATGTATTTCAATCCTGGCTGGCATCTGGAACAGCGGAGAAGAAGAAATATTTATTCTGGTCTTCTCAAGAATTCTTAGGCTATGAGACCAATTGGACGGATACAACTTACGCCGCTGATGATTGGCATAATACATATTTAGGTATCGGCGCAGTTAAGCATGATCTGCAATATGCAGATTCTGCCTATGCGGCTTATCCAACGGGTACCAGGGAAGTCAAGGCAGTTGCGAATGATGTCATTACCGGCGCTTTGGCAAAATTATGCGCCGATAGCAGTTTTCAATTACTCTTTAATCCCCAGTATGAATTAGGCAGCTCGTATGAATGGTCAGACGGACTGGAGGCCGGACCAAATGCGGTCGTATGCTTCACTGATGTTCCGTCAGGCAAGGCGAATGGGCTTCACAAAGATGGCGCCACTGCCAAGACCGTCTTTTTTGCCTTGGATCAACTGTCTTTGGATATCAATCCACCTTATACCAATTCCAATTATCATTGGCCAGAAGTTGATGCCAAAGAGACCAGCGTGCTTTATAACTCGTTGGTATGGTTCGGCGCTCCGGAACAGCCAGTCGCTGTTGATGATAATCAACCCGGATTGGTTAATCGCTACAATCTCTCCCAGAACTATCCGAATCCGTTTAACCCGGAAACCAGAATTGCGTATAGTATTGCAAAAAACAGTCTGGTAAAACTTTCGGTTTATAATGTGCTGGGTCAGAAGGTCGCTGAACTGATTAACAAGCAACAGGCTCCAGGCAGTTACCATATAACCTGGAATGCCGGCGATCTCTCCAGTGGCGTTTACTTCTATCGTCTGGAAGCAGGTGACTATACCAGAACGCTGAAGATGATGCTGTTACACTAATAAAATAAGAAATTCAGGGTAAGTGATTTTCTTTAAGCCGTTGGGGAGATGTTGCCTCCCCAGCGGCTTTTTTAATTTAGTGTGCCAGGGATTTGGTATTTGCAAGATAAGCTATTATTCACTTCAAATTAAAAGCTTCGATATGAAAAAATCTATAGTATCATTTTTAACTGCAATTATACTATTTTCTAATTTACCTGGTTTTGGTTTTTCAAAAGATAGCCAATTAGAAAAAAAAATCTCTACCATTCCCGGCGTTGTTGTCGCCAGGCTCAAACCAGGTGCTGAATTTAATACGGTATCAAATGCAATCCAATCCGCCCCATCGTTAAGATTCAATCGTGTTTTTCCTTTTCACTCGAAAGCTTCAGCACTTTCCAGAATATACAATATTTATTTTGATCCAGCCCTTCCTCCGGAAGAATTTGCTGCTGAATTATCCCGTTGGGACATATTCGACTATGTTGAGCCAAAATATCTTTCTTTCATCTGCGAAACCACTCCCAATGATTCTTTGCTAATTTTCCAAAATCATCTCGCGCAAGTCAATATGTTCAAAGCCTGGGATATTCAAAAAGGCGCAGCAACTACTGTCATCGCTATTGTGGATAATGGCACTGATTATCAGCATCCAGATTTATCAGCCAATATCTGGATCAATCAGGCAGAAGCCAGGGGAAGCTCAGGAATTGATGACGATCAAAATGGTTATATCGATGACATGCTTGGCTGGGATTTTGGCGAAAATGATAACGATCCGATCTATGGAACAGATGAATCTTCCATCACCGTCCATGGCACCCACACCGCCGGGATCGCCGCTGCCGTGACGAATAACTTCATTGGAATCTCAGGCGTCAGTTGGAATTGTTCATTTATGCCGATAAAAGTTAGCACTGACGACAATACTTATCAAATTCCTTTTGGCTATGAAGGAATTGTTTACGCGGCAGATAATGGAGCGCAAGTCATCAGCAATAGCTGGGGCAGAAGAGGCCTGTATTCACAGTATGAGCAGGATATTATCAATTACGCCGTAAGCCGAGGAAGTATCGTCGTTGCGGCTGCCGGTAATTCAAATATTGAAACGAATTTCTATCCCGCCAGCTATGTTCACGTCGTCGCCGTGACAGCCGTTAATGAATTGGATATAAAAGCCAGCTATTCCAATTATGGAAAGTTTATTGATCTGTCCGCACCAGGGGGCGACCTAAGCAGCGGACATCCGGGAATTTTAAGCACTGTCCCAATAGCCCGTGGCAGCTACGGCGAAATGTCAGGAACCTCTATGGCTTGCCCGTTGGTTGCCGGGATCATGGGATTATTGGTGAGGCAATTTCCTGATTTCAATCTTCTGCAGTTGAGCCGTCAAGCAGTTATTACCTCGGATCAGATTGATTATTTGAATAGAGAATACCAGGGTTTGATGGGTCACGGACGGATTAATGCTTTCCGTGCCCTGACCGAGGAAGTTCAGGATGAAGAGCCGGCAAAAGTTGATCTTTTTCAAATTGCGGTCTATGATTCGATCTGGGGCAATGGCAATTTTCTGTTGGAGCGAAACGAAACCATCGGCGTCGATGTCTGGTATCGAAATTATGCCGTCAGCCCGGCGCGAAATCTGGTCGTTAGGCTTACCAGCGATGACGCCGATTTGATCATGCAAAAAAATCTAACGACCATCAGTTTTCTACCAGCCGATTCCATCTTCGTCATCCGCAAGCAATTAAATTTCAGAATCGACTCCCGGGCCATGCCTCATCTCGCTCAGCTTATCTTAACTTATTCGATGGACAATGGCGAGGGAGGCTGCGACACGGTTTCCACTTTCATCGGCAAAAGCGCCATTTTGTTTGTTGATGATGACGAAAATGACACTCGCAACATAGATGCTTTTTATACAGCGGTTTTTGATCAACTGGAGATTCCTTATTTGAAATGGGATCACGCTCTGCTCGGAACTCCTCCGCCGAAAACGATTGCTCATTTCCCAATAATTATATGGTCCTGTGAGTGGGCTTTCCCCAGCCTATCACCAGAAGATCGAATTGCGCTGCAATATTATTTGAATCAAAATGGAAATCTGTTTATCTCCGGTCAGGATATTGGCTGGGATCTGGCAGACCCAGCCAGCGATCACTATTCCGAAAGCTCGATTCAATTTTATCGACAGCACCTGCACGCCCTTTATCAGGCTGATGATAGTGGTTCGCAAACCGTGATTGGCGTTCCTGGCTCGATCGGGCAGGGGATGAAATTCAAAATTTATCAGCCCAAGATTGCCTATCATTATCAGTTTCCTGAGTGGATCGAACCAGCGTCTGGTGCCGATTTGGCGTTTCAATATGAAAACGGCAAAGGCGCTGGAATTAGCTTCATTGGAAATTATAAAGTTTTGAACTTAGGCTTTGGATTTGAGGCAATTGACTCACAATTGGAAGAATCTCCCAGCCGATTCTCGCCTGATCGAAGCGAGCTTATGCAGCGAATCCTGAATCAACTGGGACCGATTCAGCACACGCCACTGGCTGACCAGGAAATGGCTCCCGATTCGTTAAATTTTTCTGTTGAACTTTCGCCCCCAATTGATGATCTACAATCGCTGGCGCTGTACTGGAAAACAGATGCGATGACAAATTTTGCTGAACTGCTAATGACTGCTATGGGATCAAATCGTTTTGAAGGCACGCTTAATTTGCAATTATACCAGAGCAAAATGCAATACTATTTTTTGTTGAAAACCCCTTACTATCAGTTTCAACTCCCAGTAACCGGGAAAAACCAACCATATGCTTTTTACATTGGTCTGGATAAAGCGCCGCCGGAGTTTTTTCATATTCCGCTAAAAGATATTTTTGTTCAAACTGACCAGCGAATTGTAGAAGTATTGGTTGAAGATAACATTGCCGTCAATACAAATTCTGTTTGGCTGCATTACGGAACAGATGCCGAAGGCGATAGTGTGTGGATGATTTATAAAGGGAATCAATGGTATCAGGCATCAATTCCACTTCTGGCGGGACCGGGCGATTCGATCAGCTATTATTTTTCGGCTGCTGACCTGGCGGACGTTCCAAATAAAGCAAGCTCTCCCCAATTCTCTTATAAGATTGGAATCGAGGGCTTCGAGTATGGTTTAGATTTCTGGACAGCCGATTCAAATAGCTGGGCTATCGACAATCAAGAAGCTCATTCTGGCCGATGCTGCATCTCCAGCTCTCCCGATGGAAATTATGGTACAAATATGGATAATCATCTGAATTCCAAATGGGGACTGAAGCGAAACCTTTTAAAGGACATGGAATTATCATTCTGGACCAGACACCAATTGGAAGAAAACCGGGATTTTGGTTTTGTTGAAATAAGTCTTGATCATGGCGCCGATTGGCAGGTGGCTGGGAATTCTATCACTGGCGTTTTTGAAAATTGGTATGAGGCGGTTTATGATTTGAGTGACTTTTATATGCCAGGCAATGATACGCTGCTGTTGAGATTCCGATTTAAAACTGATTCCAGGCAAAATCAACCGATGTCGGGCTGGTTTATTGATGATATTGCCATTCGATGTAACAAAGCTTCAAGCATCTCTGATAAAAACATGAGGCAAAAATCCAATATGCCAGCAATGGAAATTTATTCAAATTGGCCTAATCCATTCAATGCTGTAACCAAAATTAACTATCAGCTTTCAATTCCGGGGGACGTAACTTTTGAGATATTTAACCTATTAGGTCAATCCGTTTTTAAGCGATCGGTTGGCTTTCAATCAGCGGGGCAATTCGATCTGGTCTGGAATGGAGTCGATGAAAATGGACAACCCAGCGAAAGTGGCATCTACTTCGGCCGGATCACCCTAAATGGTGCAAAGTCCAATTCACAGATAATAAAGATGATTTATTTAAAATAGTGAGAACCATGGCGCAACCGAATTGGCATCGTACTTGTGTCGGCTGCGGTCAAGCGCGGCACAAAAAAGAATTATTGAGAATTGTTATAAGCCAGGACAATCATCCCGAAATTGATTTTAAACAAAACAAGCCAGGGAGAGGGACATATGTTTGTCCAAATTTAAATTGCGCGAAATTAGCAAAACGGAAACGAGGTTTAGATCGCTCGCTGCGGCTGGAAGTGGGAGAACGGTTTTACAATTACCTTATTCAACAGGCAGAACAGCTTGAACTTAGAAAAAGTTAATTCATTAATTCATCTGGCTCGTAAGGGTCGGAAAATTGAAATCGGCAAGATTGCCGTCGAGATACTGCTCAAACGGAAGCGCGCTCATCTGGTCATCATTGCTGCCGATGCGTCGGATAAATTGAGCAGTGAGATCAAAAATGAAGCGCTGCGGCGAAATGTATCGGTGTATATTTTTGGCACCAAAACTGATTTGGGCAAATTATGTGGTCGCGATGAGGTGGCGACTTTAGCAATTTCCGATCAAAATTTGGCTGCGGAAATCAAAAAGCAGTTGTCGTAAAAAAAAAATTATAGAGGATAAAATTAGAGCTTGACATTATTAATTTTATTTATTATAATAGGTGCAATTACGACACAAACAAAGATGGCTTTGAATCTCGCCAGACTGACACGAAGATCTCAATTAGATCCAAATAACTCATATAATAAAACCACAGCAAAACCGTAGGGGAGGTGATCGAATAAAAGCTAACTGATTTTTGATACATCAAATTACTAAAACTTTTACCAAAACGAGGTGGAGGAATTATGGCAAAAAAACTAATGGTTTTTGTTGTCGTGTTAACCATGCTGTTGACAGTAGTTGTGATGACACAGGCGAGTGATACCAAAAGCCAACGCAATAGTCCGAAAAAGCTCCAGAGCAATATTCCTAAAATGGATGTGCTTCCCACGGCTGATCCGGTTATTTTCTCAGATGATTTTGAGGGAGGCGTTGCGAACTGGGTAGCGGACGCGAGTTGGAACCATGTGGCGACAGCAAGTGGTGGGAGAGCTTATCAACCAGTCAGCAGTTGGGAAGCGAACAAAACCAATTTTAGTAGCTCAACCACAAGCTGGCATGCGAAGTCAGGCTTGGACGAGGAATTGGATTTTGTGATTTCCCCGGTGATTTATCTTCCCACTGAAGTAACAACGAGTGGAATCACCAGTCCTTTGAAAGGTTTGAAATTAGGCTATAACTACGATGTAGATGCACTTGCGGTGGTCAACGCTGATACGAATCGTTGGCATCATCTGGTTGGATCTGCTGAATGCTGGTGGGGTTTTACCTCGACAGATCCTGGTGCGGGGGCGAGTTCCTGGTTATTAGAGCCTCAGGATGTCCCACATTGGCGTCAATGGCTGGTTACGCCAGATGTTAATTTAACAGGCGCCGGAGCTACGCTCACTCTTGCTTACAAACACAAATATAATTCTGAAGCGGATTTCGATTACTATTCCGTCGATATTTCCACAGATAATTTTGTCACCTATAAGACCCTTGCCTATTATGGCGGCACCACTGCGCAATTAACCTGGGCCGATGTTACTCTTGATATTGCTGCTTTTGCTGGACAAACCGTAAAAATCCGTTTCAGCAGCAAAGGCGATTATGGCACTGCAATTGGATTCTGGGGCCTCGATGAGATCAAAGTAAGCGACGGGACTACAACATTCTTTTCTGATGATGGTGGCGAGAGTGGAACAACCACGATTGTTAAGAATGGCTTTGCTCCGGGAAATTACTTTGGCACAGTTGACGGAGTTGCCAATCCATCACCCGCCTGGCAAGCTATGGAACCCTTTGCTGTTTCGGGTTTTGGTTCGGCAATACTTCCTGGCGATAGTATCAGAATTGCATTTCAATGGCAATCGGATGGAAGCTATGCATCAGGCAGAGGCTTTTTTGTTGATGATGTCACTTTATATGGTATCGGCTTATTGCCATACGATGTCGCGGCGCTGGGCGCTACCGGCTTTGAAGCCATAGCCATCGATAAAAAAGCAAATTTAGGCGTCGTCGTTGGTAATGCAGGTTTGAACAGTATCACTGGCACGCTCCAATGGACTGGTGAAATTGCTAATATTACGACGGGCGATACGGTCGTGGTTCAACCAGCTATGTTTGGCAATTTAAGCGTGACAGATTTCGCAGCCGGCAGTACCGTAATTATTCCCACCAATGCAGCCAGAGAATGGTTGGTCAAAGAGGCGGGAGATTATCTGTTCCGTGGAAAAGTGGGGTACGGACAGGATGGTGATACCAAAAACAACAACTTTGAAGTAACATTTATAGTTTATGGTGCGCCATACACTAATGTCGTATATCAACAGGACTTTTACCCGCGAAAAGGTGAGACTAGCTTAGAAGATTTGGGCTTTACAGTGGTCAATGGCGGCGGATGTACGGCAACTGGCTTAAATGTCAATACCTGGGAATATGGTGGTGTTATTTCGGGAAAGGGTGCCTTTATATCTTATGCCTGGGGCTATCTGGATCCCGGCTTGGATGCATTCATGCCTTTAGACAGCTCGGAAGTATTGGATGAAGGCTTGATTACGCCGGAGTTCGATGTTTCTGAAATTGGACCCAATGGAACGCTGTTTATGCGCTACTATGTCTATTTCCGTACCGGTCACCCGAGCATCGGAGTTCCATTTGGCGTACAAAAGACCTCGTTCGAGATCCATTACTCCATCGATGGTGGCGCAAAGTGGAATCAGGCTTATGCCTGGGTGGATAACGATGGACTTATCAGCGATGCAACCCGGTTACCAAATTACTATTATGGCACGCCTGCCATACCTTATACCAGCTATTTGCACGTGGACCTAACTCCTGCGGTCAAGGCGGGCGGTAAGAAAGTGATGGTTAAGATTGCTTTGAAGTCTGAAAACTCTTATGTAGTCGGTGTCAGCTTTGAAGATATGGTGGTTTACGGTGGTCTGGATTACGCCAGAATTACTGGTGTCGCTGATATCCCGGCTGATCAGGGCAGCCAGGTTCGCGTAACCTGGAAGGCATCCTTCAATGACTTAAAACTCTGGACAAGCGGGATGTATGGTGTATATGAACAGCACGCCGTTACTCATTATAATTTATGGCGCGTGATTCCCACTGGCATGACTGGTGTGGCAGCAGCAAGCGATCCAAAGGAAATGCTGGCTAATCCTGGAAAGCCCGGCGATTCTTTTGTTTTGGGCAGCACGCAATACGATTTTATTGCTACTATTCCCGCTCACTTCGATGAAGTCTATAATTATGTGGCTCCTACGCTTCAAGACGGCGTGGAAACTGCTTTCATGGTATCTGCCCATACTGCGGATCCCATGGTTTTTGTCAATTCTAAAACCATGAGCGGAAAGTCAGTGGATAATCTAGCTCCTGGCTCACCGATGAATGTTACGGCGTTGGGTCAAAACAACACCAACATCATCAACTGGGAAGCCAGCCCGGATGAAGATGTAAAATACTATTCCGTTTATCGCAGTGAGACCAGCGGCACCTATCCAACCACACCGCTGGCTTATGCAACTCAATTGGCTTACACCGATGCGACTGCGACTGTTGGAAAAACCTATTACTATGTGATTACCGCAACCGATTTTGGATTGAACGAAAGCGTACGTTCCAATGAAACGTCGGTGATTACCAGTATTGGCGATCATAAATCCAATACAATCCCCACCGAATTTGCATTGGATCAAAATTATCCGAATCCATTCAATCCAACAACCTTTATTAGCTATCAGTTGCCAATCAATGCTTTTACAACCATTACCATTTACAATACCAATGGCCAGGCAATTAAGACACTGGTTAGCGAAGACATGAAGGCAGGTTATCACGTTGCTGCCTGGGATGGCACCAATAATGCTGGTCAAAATGTTGCTTCAGGACTCTATATTTATGAGATGAAAGCTGGTTCATTCTCAAATATTAAAAAGATGATGCTGGTCCGATAAGCAGTGATACCAACAGTTTTGCTGGTGTTTAGTTTTTAACAACAAAGCCATTGAGATAATTCTCAATGGCTTTGTTATTCAGAAGCTTTGGGTTTGCTATGTTTGTCTCTATTAAAACTCCAACTATTTCTTCAATCCAATCACAATATATTCGTGAGGGTAGGCTTCGGAATTGGCAGTTTTGCTGCTGGCAAATTTGCCGGTTTTCTCGTCTCTTTTTTGGGGCAAAATTTTGGAAGGAATCGCTCGTTTAATTATTCTGTCAAGCAGAAATCCAGAATGCTGAATGCTTTCTGCAAAAACCTCGGCATTTAATATTTCAACGCCTTTCAATCGCGTGTCGCCGATAACATAACAGCATCGCCCGCCGTGTTTCAGTATCCGATAACTCTCATCGAATACTTCCTGCATGTCCATAAAGAATGCCTCTATTTCCTGGGACATTTTTTTATTTTTTGAATTCATTTGATGGACTATCTTTTGAGCGAGCTGACTTTTTAAATTTTTCCCCTGATATGCCTTGT
>JAEAME010002370.1_pt1 | contig 11112 bp, 6 predicted proteins | sample 8958731 | NCBI WGS metagenome assembly JAEAME01 (sample SAMN16933194, study PRJNA681113) | bioreactor sludge metagenome | isolation source: anerobic bioreactor sludge (Control) | place: India:Bengaluru | collected 2018-10-24 | reverse complement strand
GATGCTCGATCGGCTGGATATCCCGCTCGAATACGTATCCGGGCTTCCGGAACCCGCCGAGTTGCTCGTCGTCGTCGACGGTCAATACGGGGAGGGAAACGTCTCGACTCTTCCCGCAATGCGCGTCGCGGTGATCGATCACCATCCGGACAGCGGTCACGCCTCTGATTATAAAAAGATCCGCAGTGCGTATGGCAGTTGCGCAACGCTTGTGTATCAGCTTCTGAAGGAAGCGGGGGTCGATATCAACGCGGACATCGGGCTCGCCACAGCGCTTTACTACGGCCTTTACACCGATACCAACAGTCTTTCGGAGATTTCACATCCCGCGGACAAGGACTTGCGGGATGAATTAAGTTACAACAAGAGTCTGGTTCACGCGCTTCGTAACGCAAACCTCTCGGCGGAGGAGATCGTTGTCGCGGGCGATGCGCTGAAACACACTGTCTTTGATGACGACCATCGCTTCGCGGTCGCCGAAGCCGGCCCCTGTGATCCGAATATCCTGGGTTTTATCAGTGATATGCTGCTTCAAGTCAATCGCTGTGATTCCTGCGTCGTTTTCTGCCGGTTGCCGTTCGGTATCAAGTTTTCCGTCCGGAGCTGTACCCCCGAGATTCACGCCGGTGAGATGGCGGGGAGCCTCGCCGAAGGCATGGGGTCCGGCGGCGGACATTTTGAGAAGGCCGGCGGCTTCATCAACGAAACGGCGTTGGCGGAGTACTTTTCGAGCGAAAAGGAACCGGTCAACTCCGCTCCTTCGCGAATATTCTCACCCGACACGAATTTTTTCCGGGCTCGAATGATCCGATATTTGGAAAGCTTCGACATCCTCTATGCATCCAACTTTGAGCCGGATCCCGGGAAGATGGCGACATACATAAAACTTCGGATGCCCCTCGGCTATGTGCGCATTCTGGATGTTCTGGCCGAGGGCGACTCCGCCACCGTGCGTACGCTGGAGGGTGATATCAATATCCGCGCTTCCGAAGACATCTATATTATGATCGGGATATCCGGCGAAGTGTACCCGATCAAAAGACCGGTTTTCGAAAAGCGTTACGTCGCGACATCCGACCCGTACAAGGCCTCGCTTGAGTATGCGCCGACCATTAAGCGCTCCGATACCCAACAATCCGTCCCGCTTATGGATTATGCCTTCGTGTGTGTTCCCGGCGAGGAGACTCGGATCTTCGCGCGTCCTCTGGATCGGACGGTCAAAGTGTTCACCGCCTGGGATCCGGATCATTATATGCTCGGGAAAAAAGGAGATTACCTCGCGGCGCACTGTGATAATCCCAAGGATGTTTATATAATCGCGCGCGATATTTTCGGAAAGACCTATCGGGCGGCCGAGAATTGATTCATCCGGAAGGCGGATTATTACATGTTCGTTTACGGGCATTTCTTTGTGAAGAATGCTCACAGATTCTTCCTGTTCCCATGGTGATTTCGACGATTCGCAGAATTTTTTGTTTTCCGGATCAAAAGCCGTCGATGCATTGCTTTTTAGGAATATAATATTGCTCGTTGAGCAATAACCTTCGAACTCATCTCGATCGAACATTATACTCGACGGAAAGGAAGAAACCATAAATGAAGAAACTGATCGCAACACTTTTGGCCCTGACGATGATCTTTTGTCTCGCGGCGTGCGGAGAGAATGATAAAGACGACCGTTCCGATCGCAAGAAGAACGACGAAACCATAATTGAGGAAACCGAAGAAATCGGGGACGCGACCACCGAAGCCGCCGAGGTCGCAGAAACCACCGAAGCGCCCGAGGCTTCCGTCGAACTGGTCGTCACCGTACCCGACGGATGGGAGAAAAATGAAGCCTCGACAAGCTTATTCCAATACCAAAAGAATTTGGCGACTTTCATCATCATCGAGGAAAAATCATGTGCCGGGATGTCCCTCACAGAAGCTGCCGAGACATATTTTCAATCGCTGTCTTCCGCCTTCGACGATGTTACGCAGGTCGGCGAAACCACGGAATACGATATGAACGGGATCGATGCGATCCGCTTTACATTCACGGCAAAAGTCGGCCTCGATATGAAGTACACTTATTTCCTTTTTAAGGCCGGTTCCAGTTTTTATGCCGGTACCCTGGGCACTACCGTTTCCGAATATCCGGCTATGGAAGCCGATTTCGAGCAGATTGCTTCCCAGGCTGTCAGTATCGCGTAATCATCTCTTCGGCGCAATATCTTTTGAATGAAAAAGACCGCTTCATTAGAGGCGGTCTTTTTTTCGCGGAATCAATCTTAAAAACTATTCGGAAAGCCTCTTCGTCCGTCAAGACGGGAACAGATCATTCGTCAAGGTAGTACTTGATCCGGCTCTCCTCCGAAAGCTCCCGGCCGCCCAGCTCCTCCTTCGCGATCCGGACCAGATCCCCGAGTTCGCGGTAAGGGAATCGATAGAGCATCTCGTAGTCGATAACGTATACAGAAGATCCGTCCGAACTGAAGGAAGTAAATCCCGGCACCTCCGCCAAAGGATGGATGCCGTCACGGATCCCGAACAACAACGCCTTATCCACGCTTACCGCGGCCAATACTTCCCGCTTCGGGCACAGCGCCCACTTTTCGACCTCGCAAATTTCATCTTCACCGGTATAGATCAACCGGCCCGTATCGACATTTGCGGCACGGACGCGATGGTCGTCGTTCTGAAAGATAAGGACCGATCCCTTTTCGATGAAACATCCGGAGAAAATATCCTCAATCGCCGTTTCAATCGTCGAAATGATCTTGCCGGACTTCAGGTCAACGATACGAACACACTGATCCGCGCACGGGATCGCCGCGCGATCCGAGGTTTCATCAAAAACGACCGTGCAATGATAGCCTTCGGACAAGTCGACGCGGCTCTCGAAAGGAACCGTCTTCCCGTCCTTCGTCCGAACGGCGTACAGACCGGTATTGTCCCGAAGAATAATGAATTTCGCGTCATCGGAGACCGCGACGTACGAAGCCTTATTGTTTTCGTCGGCATCCAGTTCGCACTCGAAGACAACCTCTCCGGTCGATACTTCCAGCATGACGAGGTCAAGAGCGTCCGCCAGAACGATGTGGCTCTGGTCTTGGCAGACGTCCGATTGTAAAACCAAATCGATGCCGGCAGAAATCCTTTCGGGCTCCTCCTCTCCGGTGTCATAAGTAAGAATCGTGCCGTCACGTAACGCGAAAAGGATTCTGTCTCCTTGAATCGCCGCGTCCTTTACAGAGGACTCGAAGTCAAACTCGGATTTCAGCGCGCCGGTTTTCGCGTCGAACAAACACGCGCGCCCGTTATTCAAGTCGCCCGATAGAAAGCAATGAAGGATATCTTTGTTGTCGGGGCTGACCACAGATTTTTCCAGACTGTATTCATCCGCAAATTCATAGACCGTTTCCCGATCCGGGGCCTCCACAAAGGAATAGACTAAAACGATTTTCGAGTTGTAGGGCACGGATATCATATACCCGGATTTCCCCTTCATGGCCATAATTTCTGTCTGGATTACAAAGTCGTAATCGCTTAATTCAAGACCCAGATAGAGGCTCAGCCATTTTACCTGCCCTATATCGGTCACATAGACCATGTAGCCGGACTCCTGGTTCAACATAGTGCCCGTAACGCGAGACGGCGCGATTACTTCCGCCTTTAAAATGCCCGTTTCGAGATCAAACGCGAGAATTTTGTTTGCGGCAACCAGCAAAACGCTGTCACCGTATTCTTCCGAGCGGATGATGGTGGTCTGATTAATCATCAGATCACCCGTCGATTTCTGGATCAAGTAATCCGAATTCCAGAGTACCGCTCCGTCTTCCGGGCTGTGGCACGTAAATCTCACCCCCACGTCGCCGGATACAGCATAAATATTCTCAAAGTCAAAGGTCCCGCAGATGAGCCTTCCGTCTGCCGTAAAGGAAAGATAGAACCCGCCGAAATACGTCTGCTCAAATTGCGCGAGCATCGCGCCGCTTGGAACGTCAAAAGTTTGAACCGTAGTTGCATTGACTTTGAAGATATCGCAAAGAAGGATTGCGAGCCGGGATCCGTCCTCCGACAACGCCATCCCACTCATATACAATTCCCCCGGATCCCAGGTCACATTCGAGACAATCGAACCGTCCGCCGAGGACAGAACATAACAGGAATCATCCGCGTCCAATCGGATCCCGACGAAACGTCCGTCGCCGCTCACGGAAAAAAACGGCGCGCCGTGAAATCCGGAAGGCGGTTTCCCGTTGATGTCCTCGTAGGATAAACTCCAAAGGACCGCCCCGGTCGAACCATCCGCGCACATGACCTTTGTGTTTCCGAACGCGATCAGGCGATCGTCGGGAAGAACGCGGAAGTCATAAAAACGCTCGACGGTTCCGTCGCTTCCGGAAGAACTCAGTTTGGCGATCGTTTTTCCCGTCTTCAGCTCGAAAATATTGACCGCCCCCCGTTGATCCAGCACGGCGAAGAAAAGGCCGGATGGCGAAATTTCCATGTTGCTTTGAGCCACAGCATCCAGTTCGACGGTATAGTCCGGAACCAGATCGCTTCCGATCGAGTATGCGTGAAGCGCTTTGGAGAGCGCGTACTCCGCCGAGGGCACAATCGGTCGCTCCGGGTTACCGAGGTCTTTCGGCAGGGCCTCGAGCGCGATCTGGATCGCCTTGGTTCGATCCCCCTGATCCAAAAGCCGCAAGGACGTATCCGCCAGATATCTCGACTGCGTGATCTGTTGTTTCCTGAAATTCTCAAGGATCTTCTGATTCTGTACATAGTTGTAGACGCCGAAGGCGACTCCCAGAAGCGCGACCGCCGTGACCGCCGCGATAATCCTCCGGTTTCTCTGCTCCCTGTGCCTTTGTTTCAGGTCGTCATACCGGCATCCAAGGATCGGTGCGGCCAGGCGGAAGATCTCTTTTTTAATGATTTTGCTGCGCGTTTGCGAATCCGGCGCGCGATAATCCGCGGCGAACGGCTCGGCAATCGTCTGATATACATACGCCTCGCCCCGGACGTCGATCTCGCGCTTCTCCTCATAAAGAAGCGGCTTCGGAAAGGAATCCTTCGGCTCGCCTTCGATCAGGACGGGCAGGACCTTCTCCCGCCCGTGGACCTTGATGAAGTAGGACACTTCATTTTCGACCCACTCGGACTCCGGCGTACGCGGCGAGCAAATGACAATCAGAAACTCTGACTCGTCCAGCGCGGAGAGGATCTCGTCGCTTAAACTCGACGAGACCGTCAACTCTTCCTGATCGCGAAAAACTCTTTGAATCCTCTTCTTCCCGGTCGTCTTCCGGATACTCCCCGGAACCCGAAGGCGCTCGAGGCGCTTATGGATCTGTTCGGAAACCTCAATATCCGCGGGGGCGTGCCGATAACTGATAAATGCGTCGTACTTCATTGGGTATCATCCTTAATTATGTCAAATATTTACCATTATAGCGGACGCGGGGGAAAAAGCGACCGCATTGACCGATTTTTACGATGAGAAAAATATTCTCTATCTGAAGATTCAGCCCGGCTAATCATCGCAAACGATATGCTTTTTTCCGAGGATCGCCGAGATCGCCGCGCGGATCGCCGCCGACAAAAAGACAGAGGATTGCAAGTACACCGGAAGACTACCTGATGCCTTGCTTTATCGCGATCGGCAAACCCCGGCCGGATGCTGTCCGCCCGGAGCAAATCGAGCATCCGTTAGATCAGGTCATTCATAAGATCAAATGGTAGTCGAAGCGGGATTTAGAACGACTGATCCCGGATCAATCCGGCGTTATCTGCCGTCAATAATTCAAAGATATCAACCGCTGCCTCAAATGTTATACTTAAATGCGAATCTAGATTAGAAAACGGGAACCCTATTTACGGAGCGAATGGTATGAAGACATCTAAACGACCGATCATTATTCTCATTCTCACTCTTATTTTTATTTTTTGTATTCTGCCGGTTGTGTCTTTTTTCGTGTATTTCCGTTACACATGGATTCCGATTCCCATTCAAAACAGAGAGGCCGCGGCAGATGCCGAAAAAAACGCTGAGGAGGCTTGGGATGAAGCCGTTTCATATCTCGAGGATCAATTTGATGACCTTGACGAAGACGATATCATCGAAGCCATGTGGTTTTCTTATCCAAACACAGATCGGGGCATACCTTACCTCTTTCCGCTAATAACAAAGAACAAAGGGCAGATCTTCTGTTATACAGTATATGCGGAAGAGGACGACCTCGAATTTGAGGTAGTGGTTGATACGCGAAAAATAACGGAAACCTACGATACCTACGAGACGAATCTTCAAAGGCGTGACATCGTCATGGATTACATGAAGAATTATGAAGATCTGGCCGACCTTTATGAACGCGTATTTCTCAATGGGAACTCGGGTAATTTCTATGAAATATACGAAGACGATACACAAAACAACTTCGATTTGATGACGGAAGATCTATATATGAGTTTGAGTCGTATAAATAAGGAGCGTCCGTTTTTTCTCTCAAACGGAAACAGGAGTTTTAATAGCTTTTATATCGAATTGTCCATCGATCAGGATGCGATGGATTTCTGTAAAGAGAACTTCGATTTTCTCATTGATCTCAACGAGGAAACTATAAAAACCAAAGAGACCCTCTCTACCCTGACGGATCTTGAAAGATATCCGTCTGATGTTATTGTCGATTTAATCTTGATGGACAATTCCAGGATTCATATCGGGACCAAAGACGGCCCCTATGTCTCGGATGATTCGAGAGACGTGAACGATGTAATAACCGAGTATCTAAAAATAGATTCTGAACCGTCATCGCACTCGTAGGATCGATCCGCCCTCAACCGCGCCTCCGCCTCGAAAAAATCCTACTAATCCGGCCTCTCCGGCGCATCGAGTCTTTCTTCGTTACAGAGGCAAAATCCGAACCTTATTCTGCCGGTTTTTCGTTACGGATGCAAAATCCGGACCATCTTCCGCACACGATCGGCGTAAATCCGAAACGCGACATTCGTTATGAGCGACGTCGCTTTTCTCTGAGGCGTGTGTTGCATCCTCTTCCAGATCCGCCCGATCGTATAGGCCTTTTTCCATAGATTAATGAACTCCGTCTCCAACTTTTCCGCGGACATATTCCTGGGCTTAAAAACACAGTGAACGCTGTCGTACAACGACCAGTACCGCGTCAGTATCCGTCCCTGTGCTTCGAGATCCCGGTAGAACGGTGTGTTCGGAAACGGTGTCGCGATCGCGAAGCGGGGAATATCGATACGGGTCTCGGCAATCAGATCCGGCATCGCCCGGATGCTCTCGACCGTATCGCCGTCCATGCCCACCATAAACGTCCCTAAAACCGCTATTCCACGGTCATGAAGACTGTCCACGACATGACGGTACCGGTTCACCTTGTTCTTATGCTTATTCATATCACTCAGATCCTGTTGCCGGAAGGTTTCGAATCCAAGAAGCGTTCCGACGCAGCCGCTTTTCACCAATAGGTCCAGAAGCTCCGGGTCATCGGCAACATCCAGCGTAGATAGCCCGGCCCACGAGATCCCGAGCTTTGCGATCTCCTTGAAAAGTTCTTTCGCATATTCCCGGTCAGAAACCGGACTGGGATCGAGAAACAGGTACTCCCGTGCCCCGATCCCCTTCATTTCTTCAATAACCTTCGGGATCGGGCGCTTCGCCTGCCTCCCCCAAAACGAATGGATCACGCAGTATCGGCAGTTGTTTCCGCAACCGTGATCCGCGATGATCGTCGGCTGACGAAGATATTTTCCTTTGATCATCAGATCCCTTCGGGCGACCGGAATATTCCCGGCACAAACACCGGATTGCTGATAATGTTTCTGTGGATCTCCTGCCAAATAATCCCGAAAAAATGCCGGAAAAGAGATCTCGGCACTGCCTGAGAAAACCGTATCCGCGTGCAGTGCCGCTTCCTCCGGAAGAAGTGTCGCGTGATGTCCTCCGAGAAGCACATAGCTTCCCTTTTTTCTGAAAAGATCTGCCAGCTCATACCCTCTTGACGAGGAAGACGTAACGATACTGATCCCGACAATATCATATTGCTTTTTATGATAGTCGAACCTTTGAACGCCCTCATCGACCAGGGTGATCTCGGCTTCTGCCTCCTCCGGGATCAGCGCCGCCAGTGTCGAAAGCGTCAGTGGCTGATACGAGAGAGAAGGCAGAAACGCGGAACCGACTCGATACGTATTATCATATGGAAGGACCAGAAGCACCTTCATTGATTCGTGTCTCCCGTTTTTCCGAAAAACTATATCCTCGGCAAGAATCGATACAGGCGCCGAAGCGCGAAATTCATAACAAGCGGGAAAAGGATATTGGTTTTCGCGCCTAATACGCGTTTGAAAATAGATCGATACGTATGAATCTTTTTGGCGGTATCATATCTGCCGTCCTGTAGTTCCTGCGCCGTCATCTGTGCCGGTTTGAACACAACGTGTTGAAAATCGTAATCCGCCCATTTCTCATGCAACAGACGTCCGTTCTTCTTGTACTCGTCATAGAAGCTTGTACCCGGAAGAGGCGTCAGCACAGAAAACATTGCGTACTCCAAATGATTCTCTTCAACAAACGCCCTTGTTTTATCAAAGACAGTCCTGTCGTCATTGTCAAAGCCAAAAATAAACAGGCCGAATATCGCGATCTTGTAACTGTGGATCTTCGCGATTGCTTCTTTGTACCAGATTGCGCTGCCCATATTCTTATTTGCCTGGATCAAAGACTGATCCGAGATCGCCTCGAGCCCAATCGCCAACGCGACACATCCGCTTTCTTTTGCCAGCCGCAAGAGTTCCGGATCCTTTGCAATCGCTATGGAGCACTGACTTCCCCATTTTATTTTCAAGGGAATCAACGCCCGGAAAAGTTCCTTCGCGAAAACCGGATTTCCCACAATATTATCATCGCTGAAAAACACCATATTCCACTTCAGCGCACCGGTTTTCTTCAGATGCTTAATCTCTTCGATAACATCCTCGACGGGGCGGTGTCGATACGTGTATCCGAAAAACTTGATGATCGAACAAAATGAGCATTTCTGCGGGCAGCCGCGACTTGTCTGTATAAAATTCTTCACTCCGAAGCGCCGGTCCCTGACCAAATCTCTTCTCGGCCACGGAATATCTCTCATATCAACCAGTCTGTCCGATTGATAGATCTTCTTAAGCGTGCCCGCTTCCGCATCGGCAAGTAAAAGTCCCCATGTATACTCGCCCTCTCCGATTGTAATCGCGTCAAAATGCTGAAGCGTCTCATCCGGCAGAACCGACGGATGATATCCGCCCGCAACCACCGTAACCCCTCTTCGACGGAACTCATCCGCGATCGTATATCCCCGGGAGGATTGTGTCGTCATCATCGAAACGCCGACAAGATCATATTTCCCGTCAAAATCGACCTTTTCTCCAAGCGTCTCGTCCACAATGCGAATCGAGTGTTCCGGAGGCGTCAACGCACCCAAAAGTTGTAATCCGCACGTCGAAAACATAATCGGATAGGGAATCTTAAATCCCCTTTTCGATCTGGCAAACTTACTCTCGATATCCGGGGCGATCAGAAGAATGTTCATATGTATTCCCTCGATGCTAAAACAAGAAGTCTTCCAAAATGTCCAATGCATGAATACACGGTTCGTGCATTGCATCAAAGTATATCAGTCGAATCTACAGGGTGTAAAGTTTTTATTGCTTACGGTCGACTTTTTAAAGAAGGCTCTCGTTTTGAAAGTCTTCCGGCAAACTTGCACACCCGAGAACGAGGCCTTCTTCTTTATTTCCACTCCATTTGAAACGGCACCGGAGAGTCCGAAAAATCAGAGCGGGCGCGACGATTTTAAGAAACACGGGAAGAATCTTCAAAAACCACTTGACCGTTCCCTTGGGGAACGTGTTATTTTGCCTGCAGAGCCCTTTTCCGCGACCGGCCGTTAATCAAATAAATCGCTTTTCGACGGGAAGAAACAGGTCAACGGGCTCGAATAAATGTATGATGATTTAGTGGAGGAACCACCCTATGCTGATCAAAGACGTCATGGACAAAACTCTTCTGTCGAAAAAGGCGATCCGATATTACGAGGATCGCGGACTTTTCGAAACCGAAAGAAGCGGGAACGGGTATAAAGATTACAGCGCAGAAAACGTGGAGCGCCTTCTCGCGATCCGGAAACTGCGCGACCTTGGCTTTTCGATTGAGGAGATCCGGGACTTTTTTGATTCCGACGAAAAAAAATCGGCGGTTATGACACGTAAACTGAATGAGGTGGAAAGCAAGCTCTCCATCCATTCGAAGGAAAGAGAGATCCTTGAATCGCTGCATGACGGCAAGCCGATCGGATCGATCAACATCGTTCCGGTTGAGGCTCGCGAAGAAAAGCCCTATATGTATATCCGCAATATTAACAAAGCTTTCGGGATTTTTAATCTGATTGCTTTTCTCGCGATCCTATTTTACTCACTGTTTATCAAAGAGCCCTCTCTCAGCCCGGTGAACGGTAATCTGTTTTTGATCGTTATTATATCGGCAATGTTAATGGGGAGTTATGAAGAGAAACGCGCAAGATTTAAAAAACAAGGCGTGACTGTTCTTGAGCGGAAACCGATAGAGATCTTTCTTCGGGCTTTGGCTTTTCTCTTTTTTTATGTCACCTTCAGTTTAATGGCGAGCGAATTTTTATACGCCATCCAAAGGTACATATCAGAGAAGGATTATTTGAATGTCGCGAACTCAATCCTCGGATTGCTCATGATGCTGACTATATGTGCGTTCGCCGTCTTCGCGAGCTTTTTCGAGGACACCAATGACATCTTGAATTTTTTCGCGAGACGCCGTCGGTCTTCTGATAAAATGTAAATGATCCCCTTCGAATATTTGGGGGCGACCACTCGAGGTAACGGCTTGAACCCGCGACGAGCCCCGATCACAGAATCCGGGTGACGTAACGCCTTCAGAGGATACGAGTAATGAACCCTCCTGATTCTCATCCATTTGATATGAAAAAACCCGGATCGGAGACGATCGCAGTAACCGAGCCCGGGGCACCCGACACCATCGACTCCAATCCTGACCTGACCGGAGTCGCCCCGGATGACGGCGGCGTT
>JAEAME010002368.1_pt1 | contig 11120 bp, 8 predicted proteins | sample 8958731 | NCBI WGS metagenome assembly JAEAME01 (sample SAMN16933194, study PRJNA681113) | bioreactor sludge metagenome | isolation source: anerobic bioreactor sludge (Control) | place: India:Bengaluru | collected 2018-10-24 | reverse complement strand
CACCAGGAAGGCGAGACCGAAGAAGAGGGCAGAGGCGGCGTAGAGGCGCTGGCGTAGCCCCATCTCGATGCCTCTAGCCTCATCCTCCTCGCATTCCAGAGCGGCGCCGGGTATGAGCTCGATCCAGGAGCCCTCGGGGGAGATGAAGACGAGTGGCCGCGCACCGCGGAGGGAGTTCTGCGCGTGCCAGAGCCGCCGTCGTTCCTCCATGACGTCGCGCTGGGCTGCCTCGTCGACGCGTCTGCCGAGGTCACGAAGGACCGTACGGTCGTGGGGAGTCACGTGGACATCGCCCCTTCTGGGCAGGGATCATCAGGTGCTTCGGTGCATCAGGCTATCGATACCTTCGTCCGGCAGGATGGTGATCACCGTGTATCCGCTAGTGGTTCTCACCGCGGCGCTCCTCCCGTTGCAGCCGCCGTTCAGCGTCACTCTCGGGGAGACCAATGTGGAGCAGGGGCTGTCGGTGGCGAGTCACGGCGACGGTCTCAACCATGCCGCCGTGTATGGGGATGTCCTGTGCCGCGAAGTCGATGGGGGCGCGGGGAGCTCGATGATGTACGTTGACGTGCTGGACGGGTACGACCCACCGGGCGAGGTGTACATCACCGTGGAGTACCTCGACCTGCAGGGGGATGTCGACCTCCAGTATGATGCGCGCGGAGGTCACGCCTACACTCAGGCGCCCGGCGCCATTCGCCAAGAGGGCTCAGGAGAGTGGCGGCAGGCGACGTTCTCGCTGCTCGGCGCGGGCTTCGGGGACAGGCAGAACGGGGAGACGGACTTCAGGCTGCATACCTCGGGGCGGCTCGTTGTCCGGCGGATCACCGTGACCGTGGAGCCTCCAGCGGGCTATCAGCCTCCGCCCGACCCGGCGCGGTACTTCGCGGATCGAGCGGCGCTGAGCCCGCCGACGGGGATGACCGTGATTCAGCAGTGGCAGGTGCATCTGCCCCTCGAGGAGGCCAAGTTGGGGCCTGAGCCCTACCGGCTGGCGCGGCATATGGGCATCACCAGCCTGCAGAGCTACGTGACCTGGCGGTCCATCGAGCCGGAGCCGGGAGCCGTCACCTTCGAGGTATACGATCCCGTCGTGGAGCAGATCCGCGCGGCGGGCATTGGGTGGCTGCCCTTCATCATCCTCGGCCCGTACTACGCCACCCCCCAATGGTGGCGCGATCAGCACGGCGTATCATGCGTGTCCCTGGAGCAGGGCGACTCGCTGCCGATCCAGTCCATATGGAACCCCGCGTTGCGGCCCGCCGTGGAGAGGTTTCTGGGGCTCTTCGCACAGCATTACGGAGAAGACGCCATCGAGGCCCTGAACCTCGGCATATCGGGGAACTGGGGCGAGTCCGTCATGCCCGCTGGCGGCGGTTTCGAGCTCCACAACCACCCGGTCTACAAGACGCATGCGGGCTGGTGGTGCGGCGATGAGTACGCCAGGGCTGACTGGCGTCGGTGGGTTGCCGAGGCCTATGGCGGGATCGAGGCGGTCAACGCAGCGTGGGGTACAGAGTACCCGGATCTGGATGCTATCGAGCCCTTCGTGCCGTCCGAGGCGCCTTCTCGCAGGGCCGCCGTCGACCTCGTGAACTGGTACTCCGAGTCCATGACGGACTTGGCGGAGCACTGGGTCGCTACGGCTCGGGAGCTCTACCCGGACAAGCCCATTTACCTCTGCACCGGAGGCTCTGGCGAGCCGATGCTCGGGGCTGACTTCGCCGCTCAGGCGCGGATGTGCGCTCGCTACGGGGCAGGAATCCGCATCACGAACGAGAGCGATGACGCGGCGATGAACTTCGCGATCACTCGGCTCGTGTCATCGGCGACGCGGCTGTATGGGGGCTACTACACGACGGAACCTGGTGGGGCGAATAGCGCCCAGGGCATCGCCGGCCGCGTGTTCGATGCCGTCTCGGGTGGTTCGCGGGGCGTCTACTTCAAGACCCTCATAACCGACCCCGATCGGCCCTCGGAACAGGCGGTGCGACTGGCGGAGAACCTGCACCTGCTCGTGCCCCACTCGCCTCAGCTCACGGTGGCCGTGTTGTGGCCGGACTGCTCCATCGACCTCGACGGGACGGTGCTGAACCGGTTCCTGAGCCGGGTGGCGGATCTTCGGGACGTGTTGGACTTGGAGTTCGTCAGCGAGCCAATGGTGCGCGACGGGCTTCTGGATGGCTTCGCCGCGGCCGTCATCGTCAGTGGCGACACCTTCGAGTCGAGCACCCTCGGGGCGCTGGAGGGTTGGGTCCGGCGGGGCGGCACGCTCTTCTGCGCCCGGGACAGCCTGCCCCTGCTGAATGTGGAGGGTGAGCCGGTGGAGTGGATGCCTGCCGCGCCGGAAGATGCCCCGGCGCCGATCCTTGCCCGACCGATCGGCGAGCGCGCGTCGCTGGTCGATGTGGGTGGCCGGGACGATCGGTTCCTGATGGGCGCGTGGCACGCTCCCGAGGGTACCCGCGGCGGGCCAGCCAGTAGCAGCTTCCGATGGACGGCGGGCGACGCGAGGATCGTCATCCCAACGCCCGCGGGCGCGGGCCCCCTCGTGGTCGAGATCGATCTGGAGATCCCTGTCGCAGCCGGTCAGCTGAGCGTATCTGTCAACGGCGTCCCATTGGCGGCACCGATGAGCGAGGGCGGCGCACTCAGCGTGCCAGTCCCCGAGGCGGTGGTGGGTGGCAGGACGACTCTTGTAGTCGGGATCCAGAGCGACACATGGCGCCCCTCGGAACTCACGGGGGCCCAGGATGACCGCGCCCTCGGCGTTCAGGTGCGCTCGGTGGTGGCGCGCCGGGATGCGGAGGCGGCGCCCGTGGATGCGGCAACCCTTGCCCTCGAGCTCAGAATCGATCTCGCCACCGACCTGCCGCCGTGCGTCACGCCGTGGGGCGAGGGGTGGCTCGTCGCTTGGCCCGGGGACTGGTGGTCGACGCGCGCGATGCTCGCCCAGGCGCTCACCGCGTCGCCGCCTGAGACGCCGTGGGAGCGGATCGCGGAGCCCATCGGCGCCCCCTCGGACGGGGTGCTCCATTGCCGCGTAGGGGACGCGATCTACTCGTACAACAACGGCAGTCAGGCCGTGGAGGTCGCTCTACCTGACGGGCAGAGGATCGAGGTGCCCGGTTACGTGTTGGTCGTCACTCCGGCGGGGCCAGCAACTCAGCCGGCTGCTGCGGAGTGATGCCGAAGATCAGGGCTCGACCGGGGCGGAACTCCTCGATCAGCTCGAAGTTCTCGAAGGAAACGCCGCCCGGGATCGGCCACTCGGAGGCCCAATAGACGCGCCTCGCATTAACCTGGGCGCGGAGATCATCGCCCGCATCGTCGGCTGGCTTGCGCCAGTACTGGGTGACCTTGCGCCCTGGATAGTACCAGAACCACGGGAGATCCGGGTGGGGTCGCGTGGCAGCGGGGTCCTCTTCATCGGGCGTCGCCGCCACGAGGACATCGCCCTCAAGGGTGCGCGGCATATCGCCGACGGGAACCACGGTGTGGGCGGTGAAGCCTGTGCCATCATACTGGCCATATAGCTCCTGGGCGGTCAGGACCCGGTCCCTGAGATGGAGCACCCGCAACCGCTCATAGTTCCCCATAGTGGCCGTCAGGACGCAGCTATCGAGCTCGGCGCTCCCCTCCTCGCGGTAGCTCCTCAGCTCAACCTCGTCAGGGCGGTCGGATCGGAAGGCGGCGACCAAGTAGACATGGGCCCCGCTCTCAAAGGCCTCGACCCGCAGGCACAGGGAGAGTCGGGCATGTTCCGCGAACTGTTCCACATGGCCTGGGTAGATGGCGTCGTCGGGACCCTCCCAGGCTACCCCCGGCGGCGGGCACGCCTCGATCAGCATTCCCGGCGCTCCATCAGACTTGCTGTGCTCCAACTCGGAGTAGCTCCGCCACTCCGAGCCAGCCACTAAGGGTTCGATGGCGATGTAGTTCACCAGGCCACAGTCCCCGTCAGCGAGTATCGGGTAGCCGATCTGGAGCAGTCCGCGGGGGCCCCCAGGGTCGGGGGTCTCGGTCACGGAGTTGGGCCAGATCGACAGCCGGATGCCGTCCCGCATGCCCCATACAGCCTGATCGGTGTCGATGCCCGCACGGTAGAAGTCCTCCTCGGGTACGGGTGCTTGGGCGACCGCGATATGAGCCGCCAGGAGGAGGATGGGTGTCATCTCAGGGTCCCTTCGAGCCCTTCCAGGGATGGTGCCTCATAGCCCGGGCAGGGGCAGACCGGTGGACCGGTCGATGGGTTGTTCGAGTGTCGGCACATCGAACTCGAGCGTCCGGCCGCCTCGTAGCACCGATAGGCCGACAGTTCTCCCCACGGGCACGTCGAACACCATGCGTCTCGCGGCATTGGCGGTGGTCACGGCCTTGTCCTCGATCTCCAGGATGACGTCGCCGGGCTGAAGGCCTGACTCGTCGGCGGGCGCGCCGCGATAGAGCTGAGCGACGACGAGCCCTTCGGTTCGGTCCACCCCCAAGCGCTCCGCCAGTCGTGCCGTCAAGGGTGTGGGAACAATGCCGATCCAGGACCGGCTCACCTTGCCTGAGCGCAGCAGCTCTCGCACCACGTCCATGACGATTCGGCTCGGGATGGCGAAGCCGATGCCGACGGATCCTCCTCCGCCCTGGCTAAGGATGGCGGTGTTGATGCCGACGAGCTCGCCTCGGATGTTGACGAGGGCGCCCCCGGAGTTGCCCGGATTGATGGCCGCATCCGTCTGGATGAAGTCCTCATACATGGAGATGCCCACATCGGCGCGGCCTGTCGCGCTTACGATGCCCGCCGTGACGGTGTTGACGAGGCCGAAGGGGTTCCCGATAGCCACCACCCACTCGCCGACTCGCAGAGCCTCGGAGTCACCCAGAGACACAACGGGCAGGCCCTGGGCATCGACGCGCAACAGCGCCACATCGGTCGTGGGATCCCGCCCAACGAGTTGGGCGATGTGCTCCGAGCCGTCGTTGAGGACAACCTCGATGTGGTCGGCGGCCCGCACGTTGTGGTCGTTCGTCACGATGAGCCCGTCGGCGCCGATGATGACGCCGGAACCCTCCCACTGCTCCTCGCGGTCGGGAACGCGCCCACCACCGAACATGCCCTCGAAGGGGGTGCCGCCCAGGAAGTCGCGTAGGAACGGATCCGTGGGGCCGATGCGTCCCCCCGGCACCGTGCGGCTGGCGCGTATGAAGACCACGCCGGGCGACGCCTTGTCGGCGATGGCGGTGAAGGCCTCTCCCAGGGCTTCCAGGCGGGCCACAGGGTCCACCGTTTCGGCTTGTTGGCCATAGGAGGCCAGGGGCATGGTCAGCAGTGCGCACAGAGCTAGGCAAAGCGGTCGAGGCATAGAGGACGATCCTCCCTTCGCAGTGGCGGCACAAGACGCGCGCAGACGGCCCGGGTTGCGTCTGGGCCGTCTGCGCTCTCAACTAACACGGTCGAGAGGGAAGGTCGCTGGCTAGTGCGCGATCTCGTCCTCGCCGAGAGGCCGCACGCGGATGTCCCGGAAGCGGGTGACCTTGCCGTCCCAGTCGCCCCCCCCGTGGACCTGAACCGCAATGCCCTCTTCGGCGGGAAGCCGGACTTCGGTATCGACGAAGTCGATGATCTTGTGAGAGTTCAGCCAGACCTGGATGCGCGGCGCCTCGCCGGAGATGATGACCCGGCAGTCGTTCCAGTCGTTCGGCTTGTAGTAGCGATACCACTCGGGGTTGGGCTGAAGCCAGGCTCCGACGCCCTCGCCGTAGATCGTGCCTACCTCGCCGCCCGGTCGGTAGTCCACGGTCACCTGATAGCAGCGGCCGTCGTCGGTGCAGCGGAGGAAGAAGCCGGAGTCGATGTCCCAGTCCGGGTTCATCTCGAAGCGGACCTCGCAGTCGCCATAGTCGGCGTCGGTGATGAGGATGCCGCCGTTACCAGGGGTGTCCTGGGTGCCCGTGATCACGCCATCGACAACGTCCCATGCGCCGCCGGAACCGTGGCCGGTCTCGGTCGAGACCTTCCAGCCCTCCAGGCTCTCACCGTCGAACAGGGACGTGAACTCCTCCTCGGCCGCCCAGTCCCACTGGAGCGGACGGTAGCGAACATCGCGGTACTCCACGCCTGAGTGGTCGCCCTGAAGCATGAGGCCAGCAGGCACGCCGTAGCGGTCATCGATCGCTCCGCCCGTGACACCCTCGAACTCGCTGTCGATGATGAGAATGTCGTTCTGCACCACGCGGATGTACGCGGGGCGGATCGGGGTGCCATCGCGGTCGACGCGGGGCGCGCGGAACTGTATGTCGTAGGTCTGCCACTCCCCCGCGGGCTTATTGGCGTTCTCGGAAGGGACGATCTTGCTGTAGAGAGCGCCACCGGAGCCAGCATTGAGCTCCTGCCCGAAGCTATCGCCCACCTGAATCTCGTAGCGGCCCTGGAGATAGACACCGGAGTTACCGCCCTGGGGCACTCGGAACTCGACGTGCAGTTCGATGTCCTCCAGGGGCAGCGTGCTGACGAGATCGATAGATGGTGGGGTGTTGGTCAGGATGCCGTCCTCGACAGTCCAGCCATGGTTCCCATCGTGCCGGAGACGCCAGCCATCCAGGTTCTCGCCATTGAACAGGGGTACCCAGCCCTCTTCGTCGGGTGTATAGGTGCCCTGGGCGAGGACGGGCGCCGCGATGGCAAGCGCAGCGACAAGCACAAGCGGTATGCAGAGTGATCGGGTCATTATGCATCGCTCCCAGTCTTGGGTTTGGCCAGCCGTAGTGACGAGTGGTTTCCCTCCGGGGATCCCTGGAACCTGCCCCTTCGGCTCGGGTCAGAAGACGAGTTGGCCGCTCATATCTCCGACGAGGGTTCGGCCCAGAGGCGTGAGCACCTTGACCTCCGCATCCACGCCCCCCTCGCTGAGCGGGTCGCCGCCCTGGAACTGAAACTGCAGGGTCGAGGGGGCGGAGAGCCCGTCGAGGATCTGGGTGACCACGAGGTCCTCATCAAGCACGGAGCCGGTGAAGCGGGTGGTCCATCCCCCGGGTCCTGAGATGTAGGGGTTCGTGACCGTCGGATCGAGGATAATATCGCCATCGAGGGGCCCTTCGTAGTAGCCACGGACCATCCACAACTCGGCGTTGTTGTGGATGACGAGGGTGCCGACGACAGGGCGATCCCCCGAGGGCAGGGCCTCGAAGATGTCAAGGGTGAGCGAGCCGCTCAAGGCGTCATACGGCAGTGACCGGCGGAGACTCACAGCGTCCTCGGCGACCGGCTCCAACAGGGCGCCCGCCTGCTGGGCGGCGAGGGTGAGGGGCGCGAAGTTGCCGTTCCATTCGGTGAGGATGAAGGTGCGGCTCACGACCTCCGGCGGATCTGTCGGGTCGCCGCCATTCATGGGTACAAGGACGATGCGGATGCGCACCGTTTCCCCCTGGACAACGTCGAAGGTGGCCTTGCCGGCGGCTAGGACGCGGTTCTGGGCGTCCAGGGCCTGTACGATCATGCTTCGCCCCGCGCCCACGGGAACCGGAATGGAACGCGCGATGACGCCGGCGATGACGTCGCTCTGGGTGATGGCGAGGTCTATGGGCTCCATATCGGGAGCATTGATGAAGACGCGAAGCACTTTGGTGTCCGCGGGCACGACGGCTACTGCAGCGGGGCCTGTAGGGTCAAGTGGCCACGCGACCCTCAGCAGCACGGCGCCATAGTCGACCACGGGAGGCTCGCTTCCGCCGCCAGCGCACCCCGACGCGACGGCCACGGCGATGACGGCGCCAAGAGCCGCAAGGCTGATCCTCGCCCGCACGGTCCGCGCTTCCGGATTGGCGCCGTTCATAGCCGCGCCTCCTCGCTGATTATGAGGACGCCTCGCCAATGCGCCCGCTCCCTCCACAGGAGCCGGGCTGGGGCAGGCGGATGTATAATGCTGGGACTCTCCGCATGTACATTGGACGCTCTGCCGGGAGGCGAAGTCTCACTGATTCGCGTGGCGGAGGGCTGAATCCGACCCTGGCGCACCCAATGGAAAGGGACCCGTGAGCATGCGCGCTCTCATCACGGGGATGGGCTGCATCACCCCCTTGGGGCAGTCCGTTCCGGAGTTCGAGCGTCGGCTGTTCGCTGGCGAGTGCGGCCTAGCGCCAGTGGAACGATTCCCGACGGAGGGCCTGCGGAACGATCTCGCCGGCGAGGTACGCCCCTTGCCCGTGCCGCCCTCCTGGGCGGCCGTTGATGGCCTGAACTCGCCCGACCTCCTCTTTCTGGCTTGTGCGGTGGACCAGGCGCTGGCGGACGCGGCGCTGGGGCCAAGCCCGCTTCAGGTGGGCATCGTGCTCTCCACCAACTTCGCCGGCTCGAGTGAACTGGACCGGGCGTTCGGCCTCTCCGGCGCGACGCCGAAGCTCGAGGCCTGGACTTTCGATGCGGGCATCCCTCTGCTTGTCGGCGGCCTCGACATCACCGGTCCCGCTCTGACCCTCTCCATATCGTGCGCCTCAGGCACGAGCGCTGTTGCCCTGGCGGCCGACTGGATCCGCGCGGGCCGAGCCGATGCCGTCATCGTGGGGGGATACGATGCCCTGAGCCTGTACGTTCTCTCGGGGCTGTCGATCCTGCGCACCGTCTCGACGGACACATGCCGCCCCTTCGACCGAGAGCGCTCCGGCACGATCTTCGCGGAGGGCGCCGCGGCTCTCGTCATCGAGAGCGATGAGCAGGCGGCGGGGCGCGGGGCCCGGGTCTACGCGGAGATCCTGGGCGGGGCCGACACGAACAACGCCTACCATCTCACGGCGCCCGACAAGGAGGGAGAGGGGATCGAGCTCTGCGTCCGCCGGGCGCTCGAGAGGGCGGAGGTCGCGCCAGAGGAGATCGACTACGTGAACGCCCACGGCACGGCGACGCTTTACCATGACGTGACGGAGGTACGGGCGCTGAAGGCGGTTTTGGGCTCGCGCGCCTATGAGATCCCCGTGTCATCGATCAAGGGCGCATGCGGACACATGATGGGCGCGGCGGGGACGATCGAGGTCGTGGCCTCGGTGCTTGCCATGGAGCGCCAGGAGGTGCCGCCCACGGTGAACCTCGCCACGCCGGATCCTGAGTGCGACCTGGATCATGTTCCCGGCTGCTCGCGGGCGGCCACGGTGGGCACGGTGCTCACGAACTCAGCGGGAATCGGCGGGAGCAACGCCTCACTGCTCTTGCGTGGAGGACCGCGTTAGGACCGTTAGCGATGGACGCGATCGAGAGGCACGCGGACGCCCGAACCGCCGTCGCGGGAGCCAGATCCGTGGTGGCGTTCACCGGCGCCGGGGTCTCTGCGGAGAGTGGCGTACCAACGTATCGGGACGCCGGCGGTCTGTGGCGGAACTATCAGGCCGAGGACCTGGCGACCATGGAGGCTTTCCGTCGGGACCCGGCGACGGTCTGGGAGTGGTACGGCGAGCGCCGGCGGACGATGGGCTTATGCGAGCCGAACGCAGGCCACTGTGCCCTGGCGACCCTCGAGGAACGGCTGGGGGACGGCCTCGTCCTTGTGACCCAGAACATCGATGCCCTTCACCATCGCGCGGGCAGCCGCCGAGTGCTGGAGATCCACGGCAACGCTTTCCGAACCGTCTGCTCGGTCTGCGACTACGAGATCGAGGGGCTGCAGTACGACACTCCGAAGAGCACCACTTGCCCGAGTTGTGGGGCCTGGTTGCGGCCAGATGTAGTATGGTTTGGAGAGCCGCTCGATGAGGCGCTCGTGGAACGCGCCTTCGTGGCCGCGGCGGCTTGTGATCTGTTTCTGTCGATCGGATCGTCTCTGCTCGTGCAGCCGGCGGCCTCACTGCCGGAGGTTGCCCTGAGCAGCGGCGCGCGGATCATCGAGGTCAACATGGAGCCCACGTGGCTCACGCCGGAGGCAGACTGGAGCTTCCAGGGGCCGGCCGGCGAGGTTCTGCCGGCCCTCGTCGGCTAGGACCGGCCAGTCTTGAAGGGGGTAGCGAGTGTTGAGGGAGCTGCAGATCTCAGGTATTCGTGTGGTCATCGGTGAGGCGGAGGAACTCGATCTCGCGGTCCGCGACACGATTCTGGACGTCATCCGACGCAAGCCCGACGCGGTGCTGATGTTCCCAACGGGCTCGACGCCCGAAGGCGTCTACGCCGCCTTGGTGAGCGACTTCCGCCGCCGAGACCCCGGCCGCCCCGAGCCCTCGTGGGCCGAGACCCGGTGTCTGAACATGGATGAGTACTGGCGGCTTCCGCCGTGGGATCCCCAGTCCTACTCGTGGTTCATGCGTACCCATCTCTACGAGTGGCTCGACGTGCGGCCGGAGAATCTCTACTTCCCGGACGCGATGGCGCCCACGCCGGAAGACGCCTGTGACGCGATGGAACGGCACATCCGGGAGCTGGGCGGCATGGACCACTGCTTCCTCGGCATTGGCGTGGACGGCCACATCGCGTTCAACGAGGCCGGGCTCCCGCGGTCGCGCACCCATGTGATCGAGCTGGCGTCCAGCACCATCCAGGCAAACCAGAGGTTCTTCTCGTCGCCCGACGAGGTGCCTACCCGGGCGCTCACAGCAGGCATCGACACGCTGCTAGGGGCGAAGCAGATCACCCTTCTGGCGAAGGGCGAGGGCAAAGCCGCAGCCATCCGCCAGACCTTGACTGGAGAGATCGGCGTGCACTGCCCCGCGAGCTTCCTGCGCGAGGTCGCCGATCGGAGCACGATCTACCTGGACGCAGGGGCCGCAGGCCAGCTTCCTGGGGAGGGTTCGTGACGAGTCTCGCCGTTCCGCTGGATCCGCGGGAGATCGACTGCGTCTTCCTGGACGTAGACGGCACCATCGTGCACGAGGATATCCACGTCCTCGTGTCGGTATGTCGACAGATCGCCCGCTCGGGCGGCGAGACGTACACGGCGGATGAAATCGCGGCGAAGTGGTCAGAGGAGTGGTTCGGCCTCTGCGAGACCTCCAACGAGGAGGAGTACGCGCCCTGCAGGGAGCTTCTGCCCCGTTCCCTCCAAGCTACGCTAGACCACTTCGGCATCGAGTTCGCGATGGAGCCCTGGATCCGGGCGGTCATCGAGTACTCGCGCCGATCGCCCGTGACGCACGACGCCTGGGCCTTCCTCGAC
>JAEAME010002367.1_pt1 | contig 11123 bp, 11 predicted proteins | sample 8958731 | NCBI WGS metagenome assembly JAEAME01 (sample SAMN16933194, study PRJNA681113) | bioreactor sludge metagenome | isolation source: anerobic bioreactor sludge (Control) | place: India:Bengaluru | collected 2018-10-24 | reverse complement strand
CTCCTTCCCAGTACCAGCCATTGCTGAGGAGCGTCCACGCGCCGCTGTCGGAGGGGGTCGTCAGGGTAATAGAAGTCTGATTGGTCACGCTCGGCCCGCTCAGGCTGCCCGTTGGTGGGGTGTTGTCGGCCGTGACGCTTACTGTTGCCTGTGCCTCCGCGCCTGCCAGGCGGGCCACGGCCCGCAGGGTGTGCGGCCCAGCGCTGGCGGTGGCGCTGTTCCATTTCCAGGCCCAGGGCGTTGCGCGGTCAGTGCCGACGAGGGTGTTGTCCACATAGAAGAATACCTGTGTGACCGGCGGGCTGGCGGACACGGTCCAGTTGACCACGCCGCTCACCCGTGCTTCCAGCGCCGGAGTATCAATGCGCACACTGGGCGGCAGCTTGGCCATACGGGCAAGGGTGGCCGTGCGGATTGCCGGCAGGCGGGCATAGGCATACTTGCCCGGGCAGGTGGTCTGGGCGCCGTCGCGGTGGGCCATGACGTTGGGCAGGTCCTGATCAATGAAGTAGCCGCGGCCGGTCGGGTCCACAAAGTGAAGGTTGCCCTTCCAGGCCATCAGCTCGACCAGCGCATTCTGCATGGCCGTGGGTACGTCTACCTGGTCATAGTCTCCGATCAGCGAGATGCCGATGGAGCCCCAGGCATACTGCTTGGCATGGCCACCCACCACCCCTTCACCACCGGAGCGCCCTTCGTAGATGCGTCCCTGTGTGTCAATCAGGTAGTTGTAGCCAATGTCGCCCCAGCCGCGGGTGACGGCGTGGTAGTAGTAGATGGCCCGCACGGTGGCCGCCGGATCCAGGTCGCCATTGGACGTGGCGGTATGGTGGACCACGAACTTGCGTATGGTGCGGTATTCCGGCGTCCAGGTCATCAGGCTCTCATCCGCGCCCCACGCTGCGCGGGAGATGATTGTCGGGCCGCTTGTGGCAGCCGTGGCGACGGCGAGCGCTTGTGCCTGGGCGGCCGTGTTGCCCTTGCGCGAATCGATAAAGATCAATGTCACTGATGACAGCGCCGGGCTGGCTGTTTGCTCTGGCCGCGCCAGGGTCACGCGGTACTGTGCATAGCGTCCGGGAAGGTAGAGCAACTCACCGTAAGCCAGGCGTGGCTCATCACGCTGGGCATCCATCGGCGGTACCTCCAGCCAGTCCGACCAGGTGCTGCCGTCGCTGCTGCTGCGCAGGGCCACGGTGATGGCCGTACCTGCGGGCAATGTCTCCTGGTAAACCGTGCCGATGGCCACAAATTCGAGCACCTCGGACTTGACCGTGGAAGTATACACGCCAAACAGGGAATCCGGCGCCAATGCCACTTCGCCATCGCTCACCCGGGTGATAGCAGTGCCCCGGTGCATCCCCAGATCAAAGTCGGCCGTTGTGCTCTGTACCCACTGTTCGGCCTGGGTCCCAAAGAGGGTCGGCAACGGCGTAGCCACGGGCGACTGTGCTGCCGATACTGTTGGCCCTGGCAGAGTGCCTGATGCCGGCACAGTGACCGGCAGATTGTAGCCGTCCTCAAAGTGGAAGGCATAGTCATGTTTGCCGGCTGCCAGGCGCGTGCTATAGCGGTATATTGTGCCGCCGGAGGGCGCGCTCCCGGCCGCGGTCATGGCGTGGGCATGGCCATCAATATCGACATGCGCCACGACGGGCCGGTCATCGCCGGTGTAGATCACCGTGTACTCGAACAGGGTGGCTGTGTCGCCTGTGGCCGGCGCTACGCCGGCCTCTTGCAGGGTGGGCGGAGGTACGCTGGCCACCTGGGCGTTGCGATAATAGTGCATCAGGATGTCGGTGTAGCCCTTGCCGGCCAGAGCCAGGACCCGCGCTCCCTCCTGGCACATGCCCACGCCGTGCCCCAGCATGCTGGTGAACCCGCAGGGGCAGGCCACGCTGCGGCAATAGGGCACCACCGCTTCCCAGACTGCTTCGGAATTGCGCGTCTGCCCGTCGCAGTGGCCGAAGAAAAAGGCGCTGATGATGTTGCCGGCGTAGGTGACGGCAACGTTGTGCGTGCTGTCTACCGCCTCGTCCGTCGTGTCATAGTGCACGCGGCCCCACACCTGGCAGTGCGTTGTTGTGCAGACGTCCGCATTGGCTTCGGCATGCCGGCGCGCGCTGGCGGCGTAAGAGCGGGCGGCAACGGCCTGCGCCCTGAGCGCTTCGCGCGGCCAGTGGGGCGGCATCTCACGCGGCAATACCCCCTTGATGTATTCGTCCAGGGACATGACTACCACGATCCCGTCGGGCATGACCACGCGGACGTCCGCCGGCAGGCGGGTTACGCCCGAAGTGACAAAGCCCGTGTCCTGCATCTCATCCAGGCCCTGGGCGGTCAGGTCCGGTGCCACCTGCTGGCGGAAGATGGCGTCGAGGGCTGCCCACTGTTGCGCTGTCGGCGCGGACACGACCATTTGCAGGTCCACTGTGGTCACGCTTCCCGAACGCACCTCATGACGGCTGGAGGACATGCCGATATAGCCGCTCGCCGCCACATGCACGTCATGGGTGCCCGGTCCGGCTGGCAACACGTAGCGGCCGCTGGCATCGGTGGTCGCCTGCACGCCGGCCGAGCTGACGATTGCACCGGCGATGGGCTGTTTGCTGAGCAGGTCGGTCACCTGGCCGCGCAAGCCCTCTGTCTGCGCGTGCGTCACTGGCGCCACAGCCATCGCCAGGCCTATGATTGTGAGTAGCAGCAGGAAGCCCCGCTTCATGGTCACAGACTTACCTCTTTCTACGCGTTCGTAGTGACGGCTTGAGCCGTTCTCTTGCCAATACTGACGCCGCAGAGCGTCTCTCCGTTCGTGATGACGCCCCCAGGAGGGGGCGGAATACCGACCGCAAGGCGTTTCCGCGCTTGTAGTGACGGCTTGGCCGTTTCCTACACGGCGCCCGCTCTGATCTCCCTGACCCGCGCCGCAATCTGCGGCAGAATCACTGCCACATCCTCATGGATGACCACCGCAGCGCGAGTGTCCATATATGTTGGCTCATAATTGATGATGATCACCCGGGCGCCCGCCTGCGCGGCGCGTAGCGGCAAGTCGGCCGCCGGGTACACCTCCAACGATGAGCCACCCACCAGCATCACGTCGCACCGTTCGGACTCACGCAGCGCTTCCTCCAGGATGTGAGAGGGCAGCACCTCGCCAAAGAGCACCACATCGGGCTTGAGCAGCCCGCCACAGTACGGGCAGTGCGGCATCTGCGCGCTTGCCACTACGGCCGGCCACATCTCATCAGTCTCCAGACGTTCCCGGCAGCTCGTGCAGGTTGCCGTGCGCACGGTTCCATGCAATTCGAAGATGCGTTTTGAGCCCGCGCGATGATGCAGGTCGTCGATATTCTGCGTGATGACGGCCTTGAGCACGCCCATTTCCTCCAGCTCAGCCAATGCATAATGAGCAGGGTTGGGCTGTGCTTCAAACATCTGCTTCGCCAGCGGGCGAATCCAGTCGTAGAACACCTTCGGGTTGCGCTGGAAGCCGTAGATGGAGGCTACCTCCATGGGATCCGTCTGCGCCCACAACCCGGTGCCCGGACTACGAAAGTCGGGGATCCCCGAGGCCGTGCTGTGCCCCGCGCCCGTCAGAACCACCGCGTGCCGGCTCGCCGCCAGTATGTCCGCCGCCCGTTCGATCCCTCGATCGTTAGTCATCTGGGCTCCTTAACACCAAGACACCAAGACACAAAGACACCAAGAAGAATATACCACTGAGACCCCGTGCCGCTGCGACTCACGGTTGTTCAGCGTACGACGCGCTTGATGCCAGCCTTGATCAGGGGCACGTTAGAGTTGATCAGATAGCCAAGGCGTTTGCCAGTCAACCTCAACTGTGTCAACAACTGTGCCAGGAAAACGGCATTGTCTCTGTCGGCAGCCTTCAGCTCGCAGATGACCAGGTCCTCCACCAGTACATCGAGTCGCAGCGCCTCATCAAACTTGATGCCATCATAAGGCACGGGCACCGGTACCTGCCGACGAACCGTCAGGCCCTGCTTCTTGAGCTCATGGCAGAAGCAGATCTCATAAACATTCTCCAGGAGACCCGGTCCCAGAGCATCGTGAACAGTGTAGGCAGCATTCACCACTGCCTTCCCAATTTGATCTTCGCGATGCGATACCGGAGCAAATGACATCTCGCATCTCCGTTACCCAGCTTGAGAAGGATCAAAAATCAATCCTTGGTGTCTTTGTGCCTTGGTGTCTTGGTGTCTAAAAAAGAGCGAACCCTACTGAGCACGCGATTGCGGAATTCTTGCGCCGCCGGCGACGCGGTGGGCCCAGCGGGTGGGCTCGGGAAGGCGATAGCCGCCGCAGCAGCGCAGTACGTAGGAGATGGCGCCTGGCAGATCCACCTTGTGGCCGATCGACACATAGACCGGCCTGGTCCCCTCACGCGTGCGCACCACTGCGCCGATGACCTCGCCTTTGTCCACCAGCTCGGCATGGCTACCTGCCGCCGGCTCGACCAGGCCACACTGCCCGCACAGCAGCGACTTGGCACAGCCGATGCTGGGCTTGTCCAGGATCACTCCCACATGGCTGGCGATGCCCATCCGCCGCGGATGTGCCAGCCCCTGCCCATCGAACATGAACAGGTCTGGCTCGATACGCAGCTGCTGCACGGCGGCCAGGATTGCCGGCGCCTCGCGAAAGGCCAGCAGGCCCGGAATGTAGGGGAAGGTCAGAGGCAGGTCCGCTTCGGCCGCCTCCAGTGGCTCCAGCCCGGGAAAGCGCAGCACCACAATCGCAGCGTGGGCGCGCTCGTGGGCCGTGCTGATGTCCACCCCCGCCACCGTACGCACCGGCCCCAGCTCGTCGCGGGTAATCACCTGGTCGCGCAGGCTCTGCTGCATGGCGATGGCCTCGGCCGGCGGCAGGTCCCAGCGGTGTACTGTTCGGACGTGCATGGAAGCTCTCCGTGTCCGGCATCCTCGGCACAGTATAGCCTATCTGCGGGCAGGGGTCAAACATCAAGGGGCAATCCCCAGATTTGACAAATCCGCGCAGATGTGTTATATTTTCCTATGTACATAGTTAATCTATGTACATAGAGAGAGGGGGTGTTCCATGGGTCTGGAAACCGATTTGCGCAAGGGCAGTGTCAAAGCGCTGATCCTCAGCCTGTTGCAGGAGCAGCCGATGTACGGCTACCAGCTCAGCAAGGAGCTGCAGAGGCGGAGCAGGGGTTACTTCGAGTTCAAGGAAGGCACGCTGTACCCGGCCCTGCACCGCCTGGAGCAGGAGGGCCTGCTGCGCGGGGAGTGGCAGGTAGTGGAGGAGGGGCCGTCGCGCAAGGTCTATCATCTGACGGCGCAGGGGCGCGAAGAGCTGGCGCGCTCGCAGAACGAGTGGGCGACGTTCGCCGACCGCCTGCTGGCGGTGCTGGGCAAGCCCGGCAGTCCGGCAGGTCAGATGGAGGAGGCCAAATGAAGCACTGGTGGCCATTTGTTCTGAGCGGGCTGTTGGTGCTGGCGATGGTCCTGGGAGGAGTATACGCCTACGCACAGGCGCAGCTGGGGGCTCTACAGAGCCAGGCGTCTTACCCGGACCCGGAGGAGGCGATGCAGGCGCATATCGCCGCCAGCGCAGCGCGTTTCGTGCTGGATTGACATTCGGAAAGGAGTTACCATGTTTGACGATAGAGTGGATGATGTGCCCCGGTCGGCCCGGCTTCTCGCGGCTCTGCCGCCGGCACTGCTGGGGTTGGGGCTGAGCCTGTTCGTGGTCGTTTTCGTGCCGTTGCGCAGCGTCGTCTGGGGCGGTGCCACCCCGCTGCCTGTGCCGGTGCCCGGTCAAGTGGTGTGGAAGCCGCTGGCTATGTTCGGGCTGCTGGTGCTCCTGCTGGCCGGAGGGGCCCTGGCCGGCCTGGCGCGCCGCTGTGCCGCCTGGAGCCACACCTGGTTTACGGCCGCGGTGGTGTCGCTGGCCATGGGCCTGTCCATGCTGGCCGACGACGTGGCCTATCTGATTTCCCCGCTCATTGATGGGCTGATACTGCTCGCCCTGGTGCTGGCTCTGGCGGCGGTGGCCTTTGTTGCGGCGCGACGCAGCATGGCCGAGGCGGCCCTGGTTTCGATGGGCTTTGTGTCGGCGGCCGGCCTGGTGGCTGGCTTTCTGGCGGTAGCCTCGCCGATGCTGCGCCTGGACATTGCCCTGGCTATGGCTCCGGCAGGGCTGGCCTTTGCCCTGCTGATCGCCGCCTTCCTGCATTGGCGCGGGCGCGCACGCTGGATCGCGCCGGGGCTTACGGCCGTCCTGGCGGGGGTGATCGTGTGGGTTTCTGTCTCGGCGGTGGCAGCGGTGTTGCCGCCGGATCTGGCCTGGGCCTTCTTGCGCCTGTTGGGCGTCACCTGTGCCGTGGGCTTTGCGGCACCGCTGATCCTGAGCCGGGCGCTGTCGTTGCGCCGGCCGGCCCTGCAATCCGCCTGAGGGCACGCTATGTACACGGGGCAGTGACTGTCTACGTTTCCCGTGTGGCGCTTTGCGGTGTATGATAGAGAACCTTCTTCTTTTCGTGTAATTCGTTTTCGATTCGCGACCTTTGTGTACTCAAGGGGTGCTCTTGTCTGAAACGGACCTGGAAGTCCTGCTGGCGCGCATCCGCGCGCAGATGGAGCTGGACAGCGAAACCGAATACGAGGTGCTCGCCGAGCTGCGCGCTCACCTGGTGGAGGCGCTGGCGGAGGCCCGCGCTTCCGGTCTGGACGAGAAGCAGTCCCTGGCTCAGGTGGCGGCCCGCTTTGGCGTGGAGCAGGTCGGCCGCGAGCTGCAGGACGCTCATGCCGGCCGGGGCACGGCCGATGCGGTGATTGCCGCCGCGCTGCCCGCGGTCTGCGCCCTGGTGTTGCGCTGGCTGGCCTTTGCCCCCGACGGGACGGCGCTGGGCTGGCCGCAATTGCTCAACCGCCCCTCCTTCTGGGTGGTGGCCCTTTTGATGCTCGTGCTGCCCCTGATCAAGTTCGGACGCTGGCGCTATGCCATGGCCGGCTGGCTCATCTTCTGGGCCCTGACCGTAGTCTACGTCACCTGGCCTGCCCTTCGTTGGTAGGGGGATCTATCACAAAGACACGAAGACGCAAAGACACCAAGAAATCGAAGAAGACCATAATGCTTTGTGTCTCGCTACTGCGCCCTGCGTCTTTTTGCAGGGTTGTGTCTTCGTGGAGGAGGATAGGATGAAAGATCTGGCTGTCATTGAGACGATTTTGCGCAACAAGTACCACTTTTTCATCGAGATACGCGATGGAATCGGCCTGCGCGAAAAGATGCGCGCCATGCTGATCTCGAGCGTGATCTTTTTCGCCCTGTACGGTGCGGTGCTGGGCTCCACGCACAGCCTGTGGCAGGCGCTGAGCTCGGCGGTCAAGCTGCCGGCCCTGTTCCTGGCCACGCTGGTGGTGTGCTCGCCCACACTGTACTTTTTCAATGTGCTTTTCGGCTCCAACCAGAGCCTGACGCAGAACGTGGCCCTGATCCTGACGGCGATCACAGTCACCTCGGTGCTGTTGCTCAGTTTTACGCCGGTGGTGGTGTTTTTCCTGCTGACCACCAGCGGCTACCAGTTCTTCAAGCTGCTCAACGTGGGCATCTTTGCCGTCAGCGGGTGGATGGGGGTGAGCTTTCTCAGCCAGGGGATGCGCATCGTCTCTGCGGCGGGGAAAGAGGGCGGCGGGGCGCGGCGCAACGTCGTGCGCCTGTGGACCCTGCTGTACGCCTTTGTCGGCAGCCAGATGGCCTGGACGCTGCGGCCCTTTATCGGCGCGCCGAGTATGAAATTCGAGCTCTTCCGCCAATTGGGAGGCAATTTCTACAGCAACGTCCTGGTCAGCCTTGGCGAATTGCTCGGCCTGTTCTTGGTGAGGTAGGAGGCCAACATGTCCGACCGAACTCCCGGCCAGAAACCAACCGGATCGGCGCAGGTCCTCGACCTGTTGCTGGACGCGCTGCTGGAGCGGCAGGCCGCCCGGCAAGCCCGGCCGCCGGAACAACCCGGAGCCGAGCAGCCGGCACCCGCCCCAGTGGCGCAGGCACCCCGCACTGCGCCGGCGGCTACATGGGGCAACCTCCGCGCACAGAAACCGCGTGAGCCAGGCCCCGGTGAGGAGGGGTGGGAGCCACCCGCACGCGTCCCGAGCATGAACCTGGACAGGGCACTGTCTCGCTTCCTGCTGCTGGTCGCCGCTCTGGTGATCCTGGTCAACATTCCGGTCAACCGCTATGGTGTTAGTCTGGCGCGAATGATCCCCGAGTCCGCCTCGCTGATCATCCGCGATGGCCTGGTCCTGAAGGGCAGTGGCTCCGAAATCTACATCCTGCAGAATGACAAGCTGCGCTGGATCAGCAGTCTAGACGCTTTCGAGCACCTGGGCCTGGACTGGGGCGATGTGCACGTCGTTGAGGATGCGTTCCTGACCCGTTTTGAGCAGGGCCAGCCGATCCATGTGTTGCTCAAGTGCGAGGATAGCCCGCACATCTACCGGTTGGAAAACGGGCAGAAACGCTGGATCCGGGACATCGACACGTTCGAGGCCGAGGGCCACGTCTGGGAGGATGTGCGCTTTGTCTCGTGCGGCTATCTGCGCGACATCCCCGATGGGCCGTCCATTCCGGAGGATGCCGGCACACCCCCGCAACCTTGAGCCGTAGAAATCGTTCGTAGTGACGGCGTAAGCCGCTTTCTCCTTCTCCCGGCGGCATCTTGAGCCTCTAGCGGCTCAGGATGCCGCCGGATTTTGCGTCTTGTCAGCACTGTGCGCCGATTTGACAAAAACGCACATCTATAATAGAATATTTATAGATAATAATTCTTGATAGATATCAACTCTATAGAAAGAGCACCATGCCTGAACCACAGGTCAGATTCGAACAACTGACGAGGAGAATGCGAGAGAGCCGGTACCGGATGACGCCACAGCGTGTGGCTTTGCTGCGCCTCCTGGCCTCCAGCGAGGGCCACCCCGGAGCGGCACAGCTCTACGACCAGCTCAGGGCGCTGTTTCCCACCACGAGCCTGGCCACCGTCTACAAAACACTGAGTCTGCTGCACGAGATGGGCGAGGTGCTCGAGCTTGGCTTCGGCGAGGATGGAAGCCGCTACGATGGGAACAAACCCTACCCGCACCCGCACCTGATCTGCACTCGCTGTCGAAAGATCATGGACGCTGAGCCAGTTCTGCCCGAAAACGTGATCCGGGAACTGGCGCAGGCTTCTGGATTCCAGGTGCTGAGCCACCGGCTTGACTTTTACGGGCTGTGCCCAAATTGCCAGGGCACTGCCGGTACAGACAATAGAAAAGGAGAAAGAGCATGAAGGACGAGAAGAAGAAAAAGCTGACGTTTACCACCGGAGCGCCGGTGGCCGACAATCAGAACGTCATGACTGCCGGTCCGCGCGGCCCGCAGTTGCTGCAGGACGTCTGGTTCCTCGAAAAGCTCGCTCACTTTGACCGCGAAGTGATCCCCGAGCGACGTATGCACGCCAAAGGGTCGGGCGCGTACGGCACATTCACGGTGACCCATGACATCACCAGCTACACCAAGGCCGCTATCTTTTCCAAGATTGGCAAAAAGACCGACCTGTTCGCCCGGTTCTCCACCGTGGCCGGCGAGCGCGGCGCTGCTGACGCCGAGCGCGACATCCGCGGCTTTGCGGTCAAGTTCTACACCGAGGAAGGCAACTGGGATCTGGTGGGCAACAATACACCGGTGTTCTTCCTGCGCGACCCGCTCAAGTTCCCGGATCTCAACCACGCGGTCAAGCGCGATCCGCGCACTAACATGCGCAGTGCCAAGAACAACTGGGATTTCTGGACCTCGCTGCCCGAGGCATTGCACCAGGTCACCATCGTCATGAGCGACCGGGGCATCCCCTACTCCTACCGGCACATGCATGGCTTTGGCAGCCACACCTTCAGCTTTGTCAACGCCAAGAATGAGCGCTACTGGGTCAAGTTCCATTTCCGGACTCAGCAGGGCATCAAGAACCTGACCGACCAGGAAGCCGAGGCGATCGTTGCCAAGGATCGCGAGAGCCATCAGAAGGACCTCTACGAGGCCATCGAGCGGGGCGACTATCCGCGCTGGACCCTGTATGTGCAGATCATGCCGGAGAAGGACGCGGCCAAGTATCACTTCCATCCCTTCGACCTGACCAAGGTCTGGCGGCACAAAGACTATCCGCTGATCGAAGTGGGCGTGATGGAGCTGAACCGCAACCCGGAGAACTATTTCGCCGAGGTCGAGCAGGCGGCCTTTAACCCCGCGCATGTGGTACCCGGCATCGGCTTTTCGCCGGACAAGATGCTGCAGGGACGCTTGTTCTCCTATGGCGATGCGCAGCGCTACCGGCTCGGTGTGAACCATCACCTCATCCCGGTGAATGCTTCCCGTGTGCCGCAGCACAGCTATCACCGCGACGGGCAGATGCGTGTGGATGGCAACTATGGCAGCACCCTGGGCTACGAGCCCAACAGCTACGGCGAGTGGCAGGAGCAGCCGGAAGTGAAGGAACCGCCTCTGGCGCTCGAAGGCGCGGCCTACAACTGGGACTATCGCGAGGACGACGATGACTACTACACCCAGCCCGGCCTGCTCTTCCGTCTGATGACGCCCGAGCAGCAGCAGGTCCTGTTTGAGAACACGGCCCGCGCGATGGGCGATGCACCGGAGATGATCAAGATCCGCCACATCGGGAACTGCATGAAGGCCGACCCGGCCTATGGCAAGGGAGTGGCCAAGGCCCTGGGCATTCCGCTTTCCAAACTGCCCAAGGAGAAGTAGAGCCCGTTCTGTATCGAATCGGGCAGGGCCGCGCACAAGCGACTCTGCAGGAGACCAGGGATACGTTACCGACCGGCTCGGGTGGCGCAATAGCGCCGTCCGAGCCGGTGCCTTTTGCCCGGCGCGAAGCGGGTGGCCGGACGGAGCATCGGTCCGGGATAGGTCATCCCCGCTGTATTTGCCTGACTCCTGGCCTTATGATATACTTTAGAGACGGAGCTCGATCCAGGACGCAGACCCTCGCTGATTTGCATCCTGGATCCTGCATCTTGCATCTTGAACACGGAGTCCAACCTTGAAAGCCGTCTTTGTGAAGCAGGACTGCCTGC
>JAEAME010002365.1_pt1 | contig 11130 bp, 14 predicted proteins | sample 8958731 | NCBI WGS metagenome assembly JAEAME01 (sample SAMN16933194, study PRJNA681113) | bioreactor sludge metagenome | isolation source: anerobic bioreactor sludge (Control) | place: India:Bengaluru | collected 2018-10-24 | reverse complement strand
ATAAAAGAACTATCGAATCGTGGTTAAAAGCTATAAATTGGCATAATAACATATCAGAGGCACAGCAACGAGCATCTGATAGAGTAAGAGATTATAAAAATATAAAATTAAAAAGTAAACAAACTCATCTTAAAAATATATTAAATGGTAGTTCAGTAGAAGAACAGATTAGACACACACTCAATCTCTTATTACCTCAATATTTGCCTAATGCTGAAATTATAGTTGGATTAAATAACCTATCTATTTTAGATGGTGGTAAGGAGGTTGATATACCTATTATAATAATAGGCGATAATAAAATATTGAAATATGCCATTGAAGTTAATGGATGTTTTTGGCATAAAGATGAAGAACGTGACTTAAATAAGCGTAACCTTATAGTTAAAAAAGACTATAAGGTTTTTTATGTTTGGACTGGTGAAAATACAAGAATCCAAAGAGAAAAATATGGTACTATACAAGAACAAGTTAATAATATTATTGATGTAATTGTACAAGATATTTCAGATTAAAAATAAAACAGAACTTACGTTATGGGTTGTTTTGGTGTATAATATCAATAGAGGTGAATTTTATGCAAAATATACAGAATCAAATAACTCCATTTACAAATTATTTATTAGAAAATGAAAAAAGTAGCAAAACTATATCAAGTTATACAAGAGATATTAAGGAGTTTTTATTATATCTTAAAAATATAGACAAGCCCATTCACTCTATTGATAATTATGATACTAAAAATTATAGAGAATTATTATTATCTAAGGGATTAAACCCTAAAACAGTTAATCGCAAATTAGTTGCAATAAAGCAATATCTTGTTTTTAATCAAGTAGCTATAACAATTAGACAAGTTAAAGTTCAAGAACAAAATTTCTTAGATAATGTTATCACCACTGAGGAAGTTAAAAAATTATTTCAAGTAATGTATGATAATAATGATATGAGAGCTGTAGCTTTAATATCTACCCTATTCTATACAGGCATGAGAATATCAGAAGCTTTACAGCTAACCATTGATGACGTTGATAAAGATAGCGTTAATATTATTGGTAAAGGTAATAAACATAGAGATGTATTTATTCCAGAAAAATTAAAAATAATATGGCAAGAATATTTACAAGTTAGAAATAAGAAAAAAAGTACATATAAACTATTTACTGGTCAGAAAGGTGCTATTAATAGACATACAGCTTACGCAATGATTAAAAAATATGCTACATTATCAAAGGTTAATCCTGATAAAGTGTTTTGTCATAATTTACGCCATTTATATGTAAAATCATTAATTGATAAAGGTGTTGATATTACTAGCGTAGCTGATATTGTTGGGCATCAAAACATCAATACTACTAGGATTTATGCTCGTAAATCTAAGAAAGAATTATTAGATATAATCAACAACCTATAAAGACTAAATAAAAAATGTATTGCACACAAAAATAAAGCACAGATAAAGGGTGATATAATCCCTAATCCATGCTTTACTTTTGTTTTTAGACGTTTTAGATTTTTTAGTGACTTAGTAATAAATTATAGTAACACAAATGTGTAACAACAAATTCTTCAATTTGTTATATCTATTATATGCAAATATGAAAATGTTATACACTATCAATATAATATTTTTTACATCAAATTATATATTTTTTAATATTTCAAAAATATTTTAATCTTATAATGTATCATTTGATTTAAACTAAAATTTTATTTTTTAACAGATTAAAAATATTTTTAAAATAATAAAACGAGTTAAAATAATTAAAAATAAATTAAAGGAGGTAATGCAAATGAAAATAGCAGTTCGTGGAGGTCATAATAATTCTGTAACTGGAACAAGTCAACTTCTAAATGAAGTTAAAGAAGATAGAAAAGTTAAAGACGCTGTAATAAAATATTTAAAAGAATTAGATTATCAAGTTTTAGATGTAACCTCTCCTGATAGTTGCAATACACAAGGAAAGGATTTAGCCTATGGTGTAAATAAAGCTACTGATTTTGGTGCTGAATTATTTATTTCTATACATTTTAATAATGCCTATAAAACTTACGATGGTGCTTTAGGTACAGAAACAATTATATATCCAAATAGTAAAACAGCTTACCCTTATGCAAAAAGAATAAATGACAACTTAGTTAAATTAGGATTTAAAAATCGTGGAGTTAAAAATGATTCAAGAGGATTATATGAATTAAATCATACAAAATGTCCAGCGTGTATAATTGAGGTGTGTTTTGTTGAAGCAACTACCGATGTTAAATTATATAAACAATTAGGAGTAGATAAAGTAGCTAAAGCAATTGCAGAAGGTATTGTAGGACATTCTATTGAAGATAAAAAATCACAATCATCTCAAATACAGAAAAAATCAAACAATACACCTAAGAAAACTTATTCCGTAAATTATTGTCTTGAATGGCAGAAATTTTATAATGAAGCAACTTCCACTAAAAAACCACTCATTTTAAATGGCATTTATTGTAAAAATACTCAAAATTCATTAGATAGTTTATTATATTACATAAAACAAAGCAAAAAGTATAAGTATTGTCTTGAATTTCAACGTTTTTATAACTCTGTAACACAAACTCGTAAGCCTATATCTGAGGATGGGTACTGGGGAAAACAGACCGAAAATGCTTATTTTACAATGGTTAAATTAATAAAAGGTGAATATTAAAGGAGTTGATATTAATGAAAGAATTTTTTAAAGAATTATTAGATAAAGTAAAATTTGAATATATATTTCAATTAATAGTATTATTTGTTTTATCTATATATTTACTAAAAATAGACCAAACTGGTGATAATGCAAAACTAATAATCGGTGCATTGATAGGTGTTTTAGGTGGTACTGCTATTCAAAAATCAAACCAAAAGATAAATAAATAAAGGAGGAGTTAACAAATGGATTATACAATCTTTACTCCAATAGGAATTGTTATTCTAATATTAGTTGCAACTGCTATATTCTACTTTCTAACAAAAAATAAATATTTAAGCAAGAAAACTTTAAGTGAAATTGATTTATGTTTTCAATTTACTTATTCTTTAGCAAAACAAATTAATCTTGTAAAACAACCTTATGCAAAAGAAATACTTGAGATTGTTAATGATACTTTAAATTATTTTAAAAAAGTTGATGATATTGAAGCTGATGAGCTAAAACGTGAAGCCTTAATTGTAGCTTTAGAAGTTTGTAAGAAAAGAAATTTAGACGTTGACGAAGAAAGAAAAGAAATTTTAAAAACTATTATTAATGTAGGGATTGAACAGATTATTAAAATAAGATAATTAAATAGATATTGATAGTTAAAATTGGTTTTTTATTCACTTTTAGACACTCAGAAATGGGTGTCTTTTTATTATGGAAAATTTTAAGAATTAATATAAAACACTATTTTAGAGAGTAGTTAAAACTATTCTGAAACCTTTTTTCTTTTTTAGTAATAAAAAGTGCGAGGGAAGATTCAGAATCTCTATTTTGACTCTTCTCTAAAGTAGTGTTTGTTGTTATGTAGAGATTCGCACTCTTTACAATAACTAAATATTACTAAAAATAATGAAAAGAGGTAAAATATTATGAAAAATGAAACAATTTTAACAGAAAGTAAGACAAGTAGAAATGAGATTATGCAGGATGTAAAAGAAGAAAGGATTAATGAGGTTTTAAATAAGGTAAAAGGATTAGTATTATTACCTAACGATACTCATACCACAATTGATATGGTTGCTGATTACTATGAGGTAGGTGGAGTTGAAGCAATTAAGAGTTTGATATTTGATAATAAAGAGGAGTTAGAACAAGATGGTTTAAAAATCTTAAAAGGTAAGGAATTAAAGGAGTTTAAAGGTCAGTTTCTTAAAGGAACTAACCTTGAAAATACATATAAATTCGCACCATCTTTAACTTTAATTCCACGTAGAGCTATTTTAAGAATAGGAATGTTGTTAAGGGATAGTGATATAGCAAAACAAGTCAGAACATACCTACTCAATGTAGAAGAAAATTCAACTATTGATACTAAATTAATTAGCATTACTAACGATATACAACAGTTAAAATTATACAATTCAACAATAATAACTGAAAATGAAGAATTAAAACATACAGTAAATATATTAATAAATAAGGTAGATGAACTTTTGGAACAACCATTATTTAAAATTCATACTAATGTTAGTAGGAAATATGATGTACTAATGATAGAATTTTTAGAAGCTATGGAAAGTATCGGAGTTAAAAATACTTATAGTAATAACTATACTTTGTTCAATAAAGAATTCAGCATATGGACAGGCGTTGATTTTGGTAATAAAAAAATAAATAAAAAGCAATATTGGATTTCATACTATGGAGTTGAAAATATTAAACAATTCGTTGTGGGAATTAAGCAAGGAATAATCATTAAAAATAGTAATGGATATTGGGTAAGTAAATCTGGTATTTATACCAACAAAATAGAATGGAATCGTACTTTGCAAGAATTTGATAATAAATGTGCTTATTGTGGTAGCGATGTAATATTAATCGCCGAACACATTACACCACAATCAAATGAGAAATCCACTGATTGTGTATATAATTTAATCCCTTCTTGTTCTCATTGCAATGAATTAAAAGGTACTATGGGTATGAAAGAGTGGTTAAATTTAAAAAGAAAAGATGGGATAACAGAAGAACAAATTTTAAAAATCAGAAAGCATTGGAAAAAATATTATATATAAAATTTTAAAATAAACTCTTGTAAAATTAATAGAGGTATAATATAATTAAATCAAAACTATTATATCTCTTATCCCCTATTGAAAATAATTTAAAAAAATAATAACAAATTTTAAAATAATGATTGACTTATGATGTGAGTGTGGTATAATAGAATCAAATCAAAAGTTATTAATCTTTTGTGGGAGGAAGATTGAGATTTTTTGATTATGAAAATATTTAATAACAATTAATAAAATAAATATATCAAAGTAACGTAAAGGAGGTTAGAGTTTATGTGTGTAAAAGATTTTTTAAGTGGCAACGACTTTTTTGACTGCAAAGATTATAAGCTTAAAAAATTCTTACTTAATAAATTTAATTATATTGGTTTCTTTCATATAAAAAATGAAGAGACAAACCAAGATGATACCCATTGGGTTTTCTTAGACAGTCCTGAATTACAAGTATATGTACAAAAATATTATAGTAATGAAAGAGGTAGATAGTATGAAGAAAAAATATAGTTATGGACATGTATTTATTTATAATCCTGAGCAAAAGGATTTTTACATCAATGAAGGTTGTAATTTAATTGATAGTGATATACATAAAAAAACTAAAAAACAATTTTGGGTATTTGGTTTTGAAGATACTCAAGAAGCTTATACAAAATGGTGTAATAAACCACATTAATTTAATAATATAGGATGAAAGAAGGTAATAGGTTGAAAATTTACAATTGTAATGAAGAAAAATTATTAAAACAAAAAGAATATCTTGAACGTGAGGTATTATATGGGAACAATAGAGATTATTTTAAAGTGCTTGATAATGAATGTGGAACAGGTAAGTCAGCCACCACAGAAAAAGCATTATCCAAAATAGAAAACATGAAGGCATTATTAGTAAAAGAAAGAAATTCTGATGCTATCGAAAGTGCTAAAAGAATAAATAAGTTAGCAAATAAAACAATTGCAATAGCGATTAATTCAGATACATACAATAAAAAGGAATTTAATAAAATTAAAAAAGACATATGGAAATATCCAATTTTAATTATAAGCCATGAAAAATATAAGGTGTTAGCAATAGATAAAAAACAAAGAGAATATTTTAAAAAAGATAGACATTCTCTTATCATTGATGAATTTTTAAATATGTGTAAAGGAAATGAATTACATATTACACTTGAATGGATAGAAGAATTTGAAACTTTCCTTAAACATAGAACATTAAGAAAACAGTTTGAAATATGTATAGGAGAAATCGAAGAATATTTAATAAGTAAGAAGAAAACACAATCTTTCTTTAACTCCAAACAAGAGTACAAGAAAATTTGTAAAGAGATTAATAAGTTAAAAACTTTGGTAAAAAAGAATTTGAATAAAGATTATTGTAAGGATAAAGGATATACTAAAACACAATTGATAGATAAAATTGAGGAATTAAAACAATTCTACAATCAAACTTGTGTTATAGAGGGTGATACGGTATATTGTATGGATAAGCGTTATCAATATTGGTTGCTTGATAACAATATAATATTAGATGCTTCAGCAAAACTAAACAAGGCTTATAATCTAAATAAAAATTTATTTTACATACAGCACCAAACTCAGGTATTAGACCATAGTAAATGGACTTTTCATATACTAAAAGCCAATAGTTGCAAAAGTGCTAAAGATAGAGCTATCAATTATTACGATGTTGTAAATAAAATTATTGAGAAAAACAATAAGGATGATACCTTAGTTATAGGAAACAAACAAGATGAAAAACACATTGAAGCTATACATATTAACCATTTTGGAAATGTTACTGGAAGTAATGACTATAGGGAATTAAACAATTGTATTATTACTCATAATCCAAACATGCCTTATAGACTATATATTTTAGAATACATATATTACAGCAACAAAAGATTTGATAACAAGAATACTTGGCAAGGTAGCAACGATGGCAACAAACAAAATAAAGTATTTAGATTTAAAGAAAAAAAGTTTGAGGAATATAGACAAAATAGAAACGCAAACGAAATATATCAAGCCATAAAAAGAATAAACAGAGATATGAGCAAAGAAAGTAAAATATTTATTCTTAATAATGACGTTGAAACAATTGATAGAGTTTTAGATATATTCAAAGGTGATAAAAAAGTAAAATATTATGAGAATGACGATATTATTGAATATGAAAAAACCAAAATGGACGAATATAATGAAGAAAGAAAAAATAATCGTCAAGCAATTAAATTCATACAGTTATTACAAGAAATTATGCAATTAAAACATATTAATTTACAAAAGCAAAAGAAAAATCGTAAAGGAGAATATGAAATTCAAAAAGGAATATATCAAAAATCTAAGTTAAGAGAATGTATGAAAATCAAAGACAAAGGACATTTTAAAAACAAGATACTTGATGATATTGACGTTATTGATTTTTTAAACAAACATAATATCATCAACAAAGGTCAAATGTTAGATTTTACAAATATTATATAGTTTATACAGCACATCTGTTGGTGTAAACACACAACTTTGCAACGAAGGGAAACCCTTCTATGCCTTTTACATTACATGTAAAGAGGTGAGACTATTTTATTTCTCTTATGTTAAAAAAGTTGAACTCATTTTATAATAGTATATCTTTTAAGAAGTCAGTTCAACTTTCTATACATACCATTATGATGAATAGTGATTAATAAAATAATAGATTATGTATTTTATGCGTAGCAGAAAAACGACTAAAAGCGTTTCGCTTTGTGTCTAAATAGCTAATAAGCTACAGTAGTGCTAAACATATTTAGGGGTAGTGTGTAGGCTATGGTGTATAAAAATTTATGCAAGTCAATAATACACTACCCTCTTATTTAGTATTATTATCGTATTCAAATGACAACTTTCAAAATCGACTAAATTGATATTTCCTATAGGAAGGTTCTATTTGTGTATTTTATAAGAAATTAGAACGAGATTCTATAAGATATACCTTTTTTGCCATATAGGAATAGAAAAAAGTGTAAAATACCCTTTATTTTGTTTGTGATTTATGATTTTACTATTATGAAGTCAAGTGTACTTTTATACAAGTGTAATACAAAATAATAAAATAAATATAATATAATAAGGAGAGATTAAAATGAATTTTAAAAAAGAAAACTTAATCAAATCGCCATTAAGTTATACGGGAAATAAATTTAAACTATTACCACAAATATTACCCCTATTTCCTGAAGATATAAATTATTTTTATGATGTTTTTGGTGGAAGTTTTACTGTAGGTGGTAATATAGATAAAGGTAAAGTATACTACAATGAAGCTAACGGTAAAGTGTATGAATTAGTAAGATTTTTATCCGAATGTGACTTAGAAAACTCTTTATTAAAAATAGATAATATAATCAAATTGTATAAATTAGATAAAAAGTCAAAGGAAGAATATACTGAATTTAGAAAAGAGTATAATCAGAATCCAAATCCACTATATTTATTTATATTATCTTGTTTTTCTTTTAATGCTCAAATAAGATTTAACAATAAAGGTGAATTTAATATGCCTTGTGGCGATAAAGATTTTAATAACAACATAAGACAAAGATTTATAGAGTTTAATAATAAAATAAAGAATAAAAATATTGTATTTACTAACAAAGATTATAAAAATGTACAAATTTATAATGATAATACATTAGTTTATTTAGACCCACCTTATTTACCAACTATAGCTACATATACAGAAAATAGTGCTTGGAATGAAGAAAAGGAATTGGAAATGTATGAATATATTGATTGGTTAGATAGTCAAAATATAAAATTTGCTTTATCGAATGTTATTTGGTATCGAGGTAAGCAAAATAAATTATTAACTAATTGGAGTAAAAAACATAAGGTACATAATTTAAATTTTACATATAAAAATAATAATAGATATAATAAAGATAATACTTTATATACTCAAGAAGTATTGATTACTAATTATTAATTACATATTTTATACAAATTTATAAAATAAACAGTTAATAAAAGTATCGTTTTATGATGAGTGAAATTAAATAAAAATATATAATAAATAAAATAAAATTAATTAAAGGAGTGTTTATTTAATATGGAATTTAATAAAAAAGAATTAGTTAAAAGTCCTTTAAATTATTATGGAAATAAATACAAGTTATTATCTCAAATATTGCCTCTAATACCCAACAATATAAATAACTTTTACGATATATTTTGTGGCGGTTTAGATATATCATTAAATATAAAAGCAAATAATATTTATGCTAATGACAAACATGAAGACTTGATATGGTTATATAATGAAATTATAAAATATGATTCAGATGATTTGGGAGATGAGTTATTAGAATTAGATAGAAAAATATTCCCTATGAACGATTACAATGGTAAATCATTGAATACATATGGGAGAAGTGGAGACAAAGAAACATGGAATAGGCTAATGAATGAAAAAAGAGAAGTCTATTACAGGCTTAGAGAGGAATTTAATCACTCTATTGATAAAGATTTCAAAATAGTAATATTACTTAGTTTAAATAGCGTCGGATTACAAGATTCTTTTAAAATAAACAATAGATTTATAAAATTTACTTGTGGTAATAATCGCATTAATAAAAACACAAAGAAAAGTTTAAATGAAATATCAAATAATTTAAAAAACAAAAATATAAAATTCACCAATAACGATTTTAGATATATAAGAGATATAAGCTTTTTAAAAAATGATTTTATATACTTAGACCCACCGTATTTAAATACGAGTCAATATGAAACAATATGGACAGAACAAGATGAAAAAGATTTATATAGTTTGTTAGATTATTTACATAGTAAGAATATTAAATTTGCGTTAAGTAATTTTGCTGATGGAAAGAAACATAACAATATATATTTAAAACAATGGTGTGGGAAATATAACATACACTATTTAAATGACAATCATACTAACTTAGAAGGAATAAGTAGGAAAGGTAAACGTCAAGAAGTGTTAATTACAAATTATTAATTACATATAAAAAATTAATTAAATAAATACATATAAAAGTAAATAAAAATTATGATTTAAAGAGAGTAAATTTAAATAGGAAATCAAAGGAGTGATTAATATTAAATTATTCAATAAACCTTTTAAAAGAACATTGAATCAATTAAATTTATCTTATGCAGATGGTTTAGAGTTAAAGAGGATTGAGTTATTAATTGATAGCTTATTTAACCAAAAGAAAATATATAAGGGAAAATATGAAATTAATAATTATGATAAACATTTAAAATATCTCAAAAGATGTGTAAATAGAGATAGATTATATAAAGGGAGGTAGTGATGATGGAATTTAAAATATGGATTACTTTAACCGAAGATACTAAAGAAATACAGGATATGAATTTACCTCAATATGTTACTAATTTTATAGGTAGTAGAATAGATAATGAAAATATCTATACTGCCGATGTACTTATTGATAATATAGAACAAATACAAGATTTAGGATATTACTTTAATGAAGATATATCAATATTTGGAGATGGTATGAATGATATAGCTCCTATATCAACATTAAAGGAATTAGGATTATGTTAAACAGTAAATAAATGAGGAAATTGGTTAACAGTTAAGGAGAGTGGTTATCATAGACTATAAACTAATTGTATCAAATATTGATTATTACAGATGCAAGAAAGGTATTACAAAATCATGGATAAGTGATGTTACGGGTATTGATATTAATTATTTGAATAATATTTTAGGATATAAGATAGAAATAGACGATTATTATATATTTTTCTTAGAAGAAATATCAGAAGCTTTAGATTTAGATATGGAAGAATTAAATGACATTGAGTTTAGAGAAATAACAAATAAACAAATAGAACTAGAAGATTTTAGATTTTGCCAATTAAATAATATTGTTAAATTAGAAGAAATTAAGGATAGAAGTCAAGATATGATTGAATTATTGGAAAGTAAAGATAAGGATTATAAAAAGTTAATTAAAGTTAATTTAGATAGAATTAGAGAATTATGTGATGATATTGAAATTGAAATATAAGGATATATGCTTCAATCCTTATATTTCAATGTTCTTAGCACTATATATAAGACTAGCCATTAAATAAGTATAGATTAATATATTAACGATTGGAATAAACAAAACAATTAAAATAACTAATAATAATCCAATCACAAACTTGCTATCTCCAAAATCTACATGTATAGTAAATTTTCCCGTAGTTGGGTCAAAGTCAGTATAATAATCTTCTTTTTCAGCCATTTTTACCATGCAAATCTTAAAACCCATATTTATATATTGTTTAAATATTTTTCTACTGCTGTAATAGCATTAGCTCCATCCGATGCAGCTGTAATGATCTGTCTTAATTCCTTAGTCCTGACATCT
>JAEAME010002364.1_pt1 | contig 11138 bp, 5 predicted proteins | sample 8958731 | NCBI WGS metagenome assembly JAEAME01 (sample SAMN16933194, study PRJNA681113) | bioreactor sludge metagenome | isolation source: anerobic bioreactor sludge (Control) | place: India:Bengaluru | collected 2018-10-24 | reverse complement strand
GTAGACATGCCCGGATCCGCCGCCGCAGTAGAAGCTTCATGAATAATCCGGGTTATGCCGGCCAATCGGCGTTCTGCTGTGGAATGCGGTTTGTTTCTCAGTAACAGAGATATGCATTGGCTTTTCGGAGAAGAACCGTAGGTTTTCCGATATCGTAAATGCTTCGGATTCTTCCGGTTTTCCGCTGATCCAGGATCCGGCTCACGGTTATGTCGCCCAGGCCGGGAACGCGCAAGAGAGCGTATTTGGAGGCTTTGTTCACATCTACCGGAAAATTATCCGGATGAAGCCTTGCCCAGTGCTCTTTCGGATCGATCTCAAGAGACAGATTGCCCGTTTTATCGAAACAGATGTCCGATTCCGAAAATCCGTATTTGCGCATCAGGAAATCCACCTGATACAGGCGATGCTCCCTCATGAACACGGCATTGGGATCTTCCCTCTTGGCCTCATCGATGGAGCTATGACCGAGCCCTTTCTGATACGCGCTGAAATAGACTCTGTTTAGCTGGAGGCGGTCATACAGTCCCCACATATACTTGACGATTTCCGAATCGGTTTCATCGGCAGCTCCGACGACAAATTGGGTTGTCTGTTTCACTCGCGAGTATTTGCTGCCCTTTCCGGTCAGCCGGCTTATCAGCTTGATGGGTTCGACAATATCCTCGATGAAACGTTTGCGGTCGGACAGCATGGCGAGATGTTTGGCGCCGGGGGTTTCGATGTTGAGCGAAACGGCAGTTGAAAGGGAAACCGCATCCTCGATAGCGGCGGCACTTGCCCCGGGAATGACCTTGAGGTGGATGTAGCCTTTAAATCCCCGCTTGTACCGAAGAATCCGTGCAACACGGTTCAGCCGCTCCATCGTCGCGTCAGGAGTTCCCAGTACACCGGAAGTCAGAAACAGTCCAAAGACTTCACCTCGCTGGAAATAATCCAGAAACGTGTTGACCGTTTCTTCCTCGGTAAGTGTACATCGGCGGACGTCCTGGTCAGCCCTCAACGGGCAGTATTTGCAGTCGTTGGAACAGACATTGGAGATAAGAGTCTTGAATAATACGCTCGTGCCGCCGCCAGGCAATGTAACCGGATAAATCCACTTGTCCTGTGCACCGCGCTGCCGGTGTTCGTTTTCCCTGCTGCCGCAGGCGCAGGCGAGATCATACTGGGCATCCGCGCTCAGGATCTCAAGCTTTTTTTGAGTATCGGGTTTGCTGATAATTGCGGCCATCCGCACCTCTCCGGACCATGTCTGATTATACAGTTCGCGGGGACAGTATAGCCAGATGCGCTTCAGATTTTTCCCGCATTATTCAGGACTTTTCCGGTGCCGCAGCACCAAATCATGCCCGACGGCAATCGGGCGCACGCGGGCGTGAATCCGCGCCCGACTGCGTTGCCTCGCTGCAAGCCTTCATGAAAAATGCAGGATCAGGCGTGGTTGAGAAGGAGGTAAAAGGCTTGCCAGAGCATGATGCCGGCGAAAATCAAAAGCACGACGGGAAGGGCTCTTTCTATTCTCTTTAAATTCTCGGGCTTCAAGTATTCCACATGCTTGCTCAGGATTTTAAGCAGCATCCAGAACCACAAAATGGGCCCGATAATCACCCCGAGCGCAAATCCAGGCGCAGCCCGAAATCCCGATATCAATCCCGCGCCTCGAGCGACGGCGACGGCGCCGGTGTACGTCACAAGAAAAGTAGGATTCAGCCCGGCAATGCTCAATCCAAGTAGAAAATTTGTGCCGGCATATCGAGGGCTTGTGTTCTTCGGCTTTTGCGGGTGGGTGTCGAAAAAGCAAAATATCGCGAATCCAATAAGGATGACGCCGGCGATCATGCGAAGAATGGATGTTTGCACCGGATAGGCCGAAAGCGCCAGTTGAATGCCGAGAAAAGCAAGAAGCGCATATCCCGCTTCGGCCACTGCCGCGCCGGACACGATTGCGAGAGCCCCGAACTTCTGGCGGCCGAGCCCGTGCTTCAGCACGATCAGGGCAATCGGGCCCGTGGGTATCATTGAACCCAGAAAGGAAATCAGCAATCCGGTTAAAAAGGCGACTATCATCGACCCTCTCGAAAAACAGCCGGGCTTAATGAGTATTCCGCCGATCCCGCTCCCGGCATCCGGCAAATATTAATCCCGGAACCAATTTTTTCCTAAGAAAAGCCGCAGGAACGTCGTCTAATAGATACACGGAGGCGGTATGCTATGATCAAGAACAGGCATCTGATTGCGCTCCTGATTTCCATTTTCATCATCCTTGGCCTCGGCCTCATCGCCGGAGAGACGGCTCGGCAGGAATCCGCGACCAAACCGGCGGAATGGAGTGGAGATTATATGAAAGGATGGCGGCAATTCGATCAGCTTATCAAAGAGCAAAAGCATGCGGCTGCATCTTCGCTTGTGGAAGAGATGCTGGCCAGAGCCCGCGAATCGAAAAACAGCACTGAGTGGACCCAATGCCTGATCCGCACCACACAGCTGCGCATGGCGCTGCACGGCTACGAAACGGCCGTCCGCTTCCTCAAAGACCAGCCGTGGCCGGATGATCTGACAGGATCCTCCGTCCTGAATCTGTACTACGCGCACGCTCTCACAAACTACGCCCGGAGCTATTCCTGGGAAATCAACTCACGGGAAAAGATCGATACGAAGGGTGTCGTGGACTTGAAGGCCTGGACGCGCGACCAGATCTATGAAGAAGCGCAAAAAGTATTCGAGACCGTCTGGAAGGTCCGCGACAAACTCGAAAAACCCGTCTCCGAATGGAAGGAATTCCTCATTCCCAACAATTACCCCGCCGGAATCCGGCCGACGCTGCGAGACGCCGTCTCCTACATGCGCGTCGACATGCTGACCGACACCAATGGCTGGCAGCCGGACCAGCTCAACGAGATCTATCGCCTGAATTTGAAAAACCTGATCGAGGGCCCGAAGGACGATATTTCGCTTGTCGATCCCGCCCGCCACCCCTTAGATAAGATCAGCTTTATCCTGGCGGATCTGGAAGGCTGGCATGCGCGAAAGAAGGAGCGGGAGGCCGCACTGGAGGCCCGCCTGGAGCGTTACCGGCATTTGCATCAGCATTTCACGGAAGCGGAAGACAGGAAAGTGATCCAGGCCGACCTGGAAAACTACCTGGCGTCGTTTGCGGATCTTTCTTGGCGGTCCCAAGGAATGGCGCAACTGGCGGAGTTTGTGCGGGCGGAGACTGAACCGGATGCCCTTGTCCGCGCCAGACAAATTGCCATTCAGGGAAGAACCGCCTTCCCGGATTCGATTGGCGGAACGCATTGCCTCTCCATTGAAAAGGAGATTGAAGCCCCGGATTACTCGCTGAGCGGAATGCAGAACGACAATCCGCTGAAAAAGTCCCTTCTGCTGCACCACAAAAACCTGGGGAAAATATATTTCCGCGTCTACGCCGTCGATTTAATGAACGTAATTGAGACCTCGGACGATTACAGCCTGCTGCCATCCGGCAGAGCTCTTGAAAGACTGATGGCGGCAAACGCGCCGGTCCAACAGTGGGAAACTTCGTTGCCCGCCACACCGGACTACCGGACGCACAAGACCTTCGTTAATCCGCCTCTCAAAAGTGCCGGGACCTATTTGATAGTCGCTTCCGGCCGCGCGGGATTCCCGCAATCCGACAATCGGCTCTTCGGCATGTACCTGACGGTTGGAGACCTCGTATTGGTGACACGGCACTCGGGAACCGATGCGGAAGTGACCGTGCTTTCGGGATCCTCGGGCAAACCGGTACCAGGCGCGGAAGTGATGCTTTACAGGCTTGACTATAACCGACGGCACCAGCAAGCGTCATCGCAACTCAGCGATGAACGCGGCATCGTTCAATTCCGCAGTCTTCGGCAAAACTCGCAATATTTCCTGGTTGCCCGGAAGGGGGAGCAGGTCGCTCTGGATCCGCAGCCTCTGTATTCCTTCCGGCAGCAGCGGCAGGACGGGGGATCGTCAACCCTTTTGTACACAGACCGCAGCATTTACCGTCCTCTTCAGAAGATATTCTGGAAAGCGGTTTTGTACAGGAGAGGCGAAAATGGAACGCGTTTCGATACGGTACCGGATAGCGAGTTTACGGTTGCCCTGAAGGACACCAACGACCAGGAAGTCGAATCCAGGACAGTCACGACCAACAGTTTCGGAACTGCCTCCGGTGAATTTGCCGTTCCATCCGGAAGAGCCCTTGGATCGTGGCATATCGAAAGCTCCATGGGCGGAACGGCATCGGTCCAGGTGGAGGAATATAAGAGACCGACATTCGAAGCCAAAATGCTGGATCCCGAAGAACCGCTGCGCCTGAATCAGCCTGCCCGATTGAAGGGAGAAGCAAGATACTATTTCGGCCTTCCCGTCACCAGCGGCCAGGTGAAATGGCTGGTCCGGCGGGAGCCGGTGTTCCCGTGGTGGTGGGGTTATTGCTGGTGGGGCGGATTCGATTTCGCTTCCCCCCGTTCCCGGGTAGTAGCGAGCGGGAACGCCGCATTGAAGGAAGACGGAACCTTCTCTTTCACTTTCCTTCCGGAAATCGACGGGCGGTTGGGTAAAAATAAAGATATTTCCTATCGTTACTCCGTGTCCGCCGATGTAACGGATGAAGGAGGCGAAACGCGTTCGGCCCAGCGGTCTTTCCGCCTCGGCTTTATTTCCGTGGAAGCCTACGCCGGTATGGAAAAGACATTTTTCCTGGAAAAGAATCCTATAGCGATTACCGTTCACCGCAGAAGCCTGGACGGGATCCCCAAAGCGGGCAAAGGAACCTGGCGCATTGTTTCGCTGAGAGGGCCGGAGAACACTTTGCTTCCAGCGGAACAGCCGCTGTTTATGCCCGAGGAATTCCGGTCAAAGCGCGGCTATCAGACTCCGGGCGATTCGGAGCGCGAGCGCTGGTACCACGGATACAACGAAGAAGCCGTCCTGCTGCAATGGGATGAGGGAGCGGCCTTCGCCTCTGGAACCGTCACGCACTCTGAGAACGGGGAAGGCTTGATCAGTGCAAACAGCCTTCCCCCAGGCGCCTATCGCCTGCTGTACGAAACCGTCGACGATTTCGGGGCAAAGTTCGAGTTGCAGAAGAACTTCATCGTTGCGGCTCCATCCATGAAGCTGAACCTGCCCGGAATTTTTCAAATCGAGTCGTATTCCGTTCAGGTTGGAAGCACCGCTCGCGTGCTCGTTCACTCAGGATTGAAGGACCAGTCGGCCGTATTTGAGGTTTACAGAGACGGAAACTGCATCCGGCGCAAGGAAATTCGTTCCGGCGTCGACTCTTCGCTGATCGAAATACCGATCGCAGAAGAAGATCGCGGCGGGCTTGGCGTCAGGATGACGCTCGTGCGGGATAACCAGTTCATCCAGTTCCAGAATTCGCTGATGGTCCCCTGGGACAACAAGGAACTGAAAGTGGAATTTTCGACCTTCCGCGACCGTCTGCGTCCCGGACAACAGGAAAAATGGAGCGTGAAAGTATCCAGCCCGTCGGGAAAAGACGTCGCGATGCCTGCCGCAGAACTGCTGGCGTACATGTACGACCGCAGCCTGGATTCGTTTGTTCCGCATTCTACGGTCTATCCCTTGTCGCTGTATCCTTACAGGGGAGGGCTCCCGCAGGCGCGCGCCAACCTGGGCCAGGCAAATCCGCTCTGGGTAAGAAGCGATGGATTCAGCCGCGGTCCGTCCGCGCCGATTCTCATACGGGACCAACTCCAGTTCTATGAGCGGTACGGAATTGGCGGCGTCGGCCGCAGACTCAAAAGCGGCGGGCTGATGCTTGAGGCTACAGTTGCCGCAAACGTACAGCGAGACGGCATCACGGTGAATGAAGCACGTTATACCCCAGGCTTGGTGGGGGGAAAACTGGAATCTGCTGCCGTTACGGGAGAAGTCAGGTTGGTGACTGCACCGGTGGATGCGAAAGCCGACAAAAGCGCCGGCAAAACACCGCAACCGGATTCTGCCGTTGAACTGCGCAGCAATTTCAGCGAGACCGCTTTTTGGCAGCCTCATCTGCTGACCGGCGCCGACGGATCGGTGACTTTCGAATTCAAGGTTCCAGATTCCGTCACTTCCTGGAACGTATGGGTGCATGCCATTACGCGCGATCTGAGATCGGGATACGCCAGCCGCGAAGCGAAAACCATGAAGGAGTTGATGGTACGACCATACTTGCCGCGATTCCTGCGCGAAGGGGACCAAGCTGATATCAAAGTCGTCGTCAACAACGCATCGGATAAAGAATTGAAGGGGTCGCTCCACTTCGACATCATCGACACGGCGACCGATCAGAGCATTCTTTCGCAGTTCGGCGTCTCCAAGGCAGACGTTGCCGGCAAGTCTTTTACGGTTCCCGCAAGCGGCGGAACGAACCTCACGTTCCCGATCAAAACTCCATCCAAGGTAGGACAGATCGCATTCAAGGTCACGGCGACATCCAGCGATTTCTCCGACGGCGAACTGCGGCCGATCCCGATCCTCCCCGGCCGGATGCACCTGATACAGTCCAGGTTTGTCACGCTGCGGGCTCCCGGCCGGCGCGTCATGCGCTTCGAAGACCTTGCGCGCAACGATGATCCGACGCGCATCAACGGACAGATGGTGGTGACGCTCGATTCGCAACTGTTCTATTCCGTGCTTTCCGCGCTTCCCTACCTCGTGAATTACCCGTACGAATGCACAGAGCAGACGCTCAACCGCTTCGTTTCGACCGGCATCCTATCCTCGCTTTACCGCCAATACCCTGCAGTCGAGCGCATGGCAAAGGAGTTCTCCTCGCGGCAGACCGAATTTGAGCAGTGGGACGCGGCAGATCCGAACAGGAAAATGGCACTGGAGGAAACGCCATGGCTCCAGATGGCCAGGGGCGGCAATACCGACGCCTCGGACCTGATCAACGTGCTCGATTCTCGCATCGCCAAAGCGCAGCGAGAATCGGCGCTGGCTAAGCTAGAACAGTCGCAGACCTCCAGCGGCGGATTCCCGTGGTTTGCCGGCGAACCTCCGTCGCCGTACATGACGCTCTATATGCTCTACGGCTTTTCAAAGGCGCTGGAGTTCGGCGTAGATGTGCCGCGCGAAATGGTTTGGCAGGCCTGGAAATATATGCATCGGCACTACATCGACGAAGTCGTCCGGGACGACGCCGGCTGGGAGTTCGCAACGTTCATCAACTACGTCCTGTCCAACTACCCCGACAGCTCGTGGTACAAAGACACATTCACACCGTCCGAGCGCAAGACGATGCTCGACTTCAGCTTCAAGCACTGGAGATTGCACAGCCCGTACCTGAAAGGATATCTGGCGCTTACGCTGAAGCGCATGGACCGGCCGAAAGACGCCATTCTCGTGTGGGAAAGCGTGATGGATTCGGCCAAGACTGCCGAAGACCAGGGAACGTTCTGGGCGCCCGAAGACCGCGCGTGGCTCTGGTACAACGACACCATCGAGACTCATGCCTTTGCCATCCGCACCGACATGGAACTGATTCCGGAGGACCCGAAACTCGACGGGATGGTTCTCTGGATTTTCCTGAACAAGAAGCTGAACCACTGGAAATCGACGCGCGCCACGGCGGAAGTGATCTATTCGCTGGCCCATTACCTGAGGAAAACCGGACAGCTCGGCATCCGCGAAGATGCCACGGTAACGGTCGGAAATCAGAAAACAAATTTTGTTTTTGAACCCGACAAATATACGGGAAAGAAAAACCAGATAGTCATCCCGGGAGAAAAGGTCGATCCTGAAACAACGTCCTCCATAACCGTGGAAAAGGCGAGTAAGGGATATCTCCTGGCCTCGGCTACCTGGCACTTTTCCACTGAGCGGCTGCCTGAAGAAGAACGCGGCGATTACCTGCGCCTGACGCGTACGTATTTCAAGCGTGTGAACACGGGAAAGGCATTTGAGCTGCAGCCACTGCGCGAGGGAGCCTCGCTTGTGCCGGGCGACGAGGTGGAAATTCATCTGTCCCTGACAAGCAGGCACCCGATGGAATACGTCCATCTGCGCGACCCGCGCGGGGCGGGACTCGAGCCCTCGAGTAATTTGTCCAGGCACAAATGGGATCTGGGGATCAGTTGGTACGAGGAGATACGGGATTCCGGCACGAATTTCTTCTTCGAGCACCTGCCGCAGGGCGAGTACACGTTCAAATACCGGATCCGCGCAACTACGGCCGGATCATTCAAAGTCGCTCCGGCCACGGTGCAACCGATGTACGCGCCTGAATTCGCAGCTTACAGTGCCGGCGCCACAATCAGGATCGTCCAATAATTTCGGGGAATTTCGGGGACAGTCACCATAACTCCGAAATTATTTGATCGAAAACCCGCATCACTATTACATTAATTTCGGAGTTATGGTGACTGTCCCCGAAATTAATAGACGCCGTATTCCATAACGGCTTCGGTCATGGCGCGCAGGTTGTCCGGATTGCCTTTGTCGATGCTGGCGCCGCCGGTCAGGATGAAACCGCCTCCTTCACCGCAGACCTCGATCAGTTTGCGGCAATATTCCTTGACATCCCACGGCGTGCCTGTAACCAGCAGCGACGCGGGGACATTGCCGGCGATGCAAGCGTTATCGCCCAAGATCTTTTTGGCCCGGAACATGTCGGTCCGATCGAAATGCCATACGACCTTGCCTTTGGGCAGGTCCTTGATGATCTCCAGGCGGTTGTCGTAGCGCCCTTCGGCGAACAGCAGCGGCACCAGGCCTTCCTCGATCAAACCCAAAATCACTTTTCTGAACGTCGGCCAGTAAAACTTCTCGTACTGCTTGTTTGACATAAAGGTGTCGTCGCCCTTGTGCAGCGCGAAGAATATGACGGGATTTCCCGACATTTTTGCCCCATCCACCCCGACCGCTATATTCATGGGCGTGACCTTCTCAATCGCCGCCAGCAGTCTTTCCGGCTGCCGGTACATATCCATGATAATGCCCTTTGTTCCGCGAAGCGTGTCGGCAAGGATATCGAATGGCGCGTGCGACTGCCCTCCGAAAATGCTCGGGTATCCCGCCGCGGTCGCTTCCCGGTTGAATTCCATGACCGGGCCCATCCATTTGGCGATTTCCTCGCCATAGTCGATGATGGCCTGGTAGGCCGCGCGGACTTCCGGCATCACGGCGGGCATGAGAAACCTGCCCGCCATGCCCAGAATGAACGGAGTCGGCGAAAACCGGGCGAATGGTGCAAGCGCTCCCAGGCTGCGCGGCAGATAGTAACGAAGGCAATAGTCCGTGAGATCGTCCAAAAAAAGGTCGTACTCATCGGCCTTCATATACTCGCGCTCGACGAACTGCGGCATCGACGCATTGTCGGGCAAACCGTGGCCCGGCCACTTAACGTTTAGATTATCGATAATTTCGGATGCCTTCGCCGAACCCACCATCCCAGGGCTGGCAAACGTGTCGGATTCGAAATCGCCGAGAAATTTGCGGTAGGCCTGGACGAGCTTCTTGTTGTCGTTCATCGCCTCCTTCAAGGTAATGCCCGCGTAATAAAGAGGATAGGATCCGGCCGGAAGGATCACGGGAACGCGGTCCGGTTTTTCAAGTTTGAATGTTTTGGTGAACCTGGTAACCCTTTCCTGGTAGGCCTTTTTCGCCTTCGGGCTTCTGAACTTCATATCCTTTGCGGAAATCCATTGTTCGAATCTTTTTTCGCGCTTCTGTTCTGCGGTCATCTTATCGTCCATGCTTTAATGACTCCTGCAAATGCCGGTTTTTGGCCGCTGATATTTGCTTGATAAAACCTCAAGTCCAATTTACGATAGCGGTACCTATGAAATTTTTCTCATATGGGCAACTATGTTAGTTTCACTTCCGCTAATTCGCAACAATTGGATTTTTGATTTTTCTACCGCACCCGATTCGCCGCATAAGTCGCCGGTAACAGCAGCGTCGCCGGGCGGGAAAGGAGAAACAAAGCCGGCGTATACGCCGTAATACCAAGTGGTATTGGGAACAATGACAGAGTAGTGTAAAATACTCATGTCCCAATGGAGGAATCATTCATGGCTAGAGATGGAAGCACTGCGCCCGAAAAGGCCGCCAAAAAGAAGTTTTCGCGACGAGATTTTGTAGTAGGAAGCGGAACCGCCATCGCGGGCGGAGCTCTTACCGTTCTGGCGACAACAACTCCGGTTGCCGTTGCTCAGGGCAAAGGAAGCTACCCGCTTTCAACCAAATACCTGGTTTATGACAGCAAACATTGCGCCGGCTGCTACGGCTGCATGATAGCCTGTTCCATGGCCCATGATGGGGAGGTCAGTTTTTCACTGTCACGGATTCAAATGCACCGGGCGGTCCTCAATGAATATCCTGAGGACATTATTATGCATGTGTGCAAGCAATGTCCTGAGCCGCTCTGTGTGATTTATTGCCCTACCGGCGCCTGTCATATCAGTGCCGAGAACGGCAACATCAGAATGATCAATGCCGAAAAATGTATTGGTTGCCAGACCTGCATTAAAATGTGCCCGCAAACTCCTCACCGCACCATCTGGAATCCCAAAGCAAAAAAATCGACGAAATGCGATTTATGTACAAATACCCCCTATTTCAACAGGAAGGGCGGCGTTGACGGAGCCCAGGCTTGTGTTGAGGCTTGTCCCAAAAAAGTTCTAAAGGTCGTTGATAAACTTCCATTAGAAACTGGTGGATACGAAGTTGATTTGGCGCCTCCTGCTCCTAAAGGCAAAATGCCATTCGGCGGCGGAGCAAAACCAAAACCCAAACAAGGGGCATAAAGAAAAAGGAGGATAAATATTATGGCAACGCCAGGATTCGGTGGAAAGATTTTATTGGTCGATCTTACAACTAAAGAAATTACCAGACTGGATACGGATAAATATGCAATGTACGGCGGTGGACACGGCACATCCACAGCCTTATTCTGGGAATTTAGCGTAGTTCCGGGGAAATGGAACCTCGATGACGCATTCCATCCCCTGAATATGGTTTTTTTGATGACCGGCGCCGTATCGGGTTCAGGAATTCCCTTTGCCGCCCGGACAAGCGTCTCGGGCTTGTCTCCGCAGTGCTACCCGATTCAGTGGTGGTGTCACAGTAATTTCGGCGGCACGTTCTCTACGATGCTGAAACTGGCCGGTTGGGAT
>JAEAME010002363.1_pt1 | contig 11141 bp, 12 predicted proteins | sample 8958731 | NCBI WGS metagenome assembly JAEAME01 (sample SAMN16933194, study PRJNA681113) | bioreactor sludge metagenome | isolation source: anerobic bioreactor sludge (Control) | place: India:Bengaluru | collected 2018-10-24 | reverse complement strand
AAGAACTCCGGATACTCAAATTAAAGCCGGGGATATGAAAACATACCAAATGCGACTTGCAAAGAACGAACTTGAATCGTGTCAACTTATATTGTCATCTAAATCGGGACAAAAAGATCTTACTTTAGAGTTATCTGACTTTACTAATAAATCCGGTAAAACTCTCAAAACAGAAATTCTATACGGACACTATTTCGAAGTTAAGGGAAGCAATGTAATAGATCCGTTACCACCTTTAACAGGAGCTTTTGATATAGAGGCCAATACAAGCAAAACCTTTGTGATAAAAATCAAAACACTTGCCGATACAGAAGCAGGCGAGTATAAAGCTACATTAATATTAAAAGACTCAAGCGGAAATGAAGTAAAAAAAGCAAATGTTTTTGCTTATGTTTGGGATTTTGAGCTTCCCGAAGAAACATCATGCAAGACTCTTATGGACTTAAGCTGGTATAATATCTATTCATTCCATAAATGTTTTGAAGGAGATGACAGTCAGCTTTATAAGAATTATTATGATTTTCTTTTAGAAAACAGAATATGTTCATATACTCTTCCTTATAACAAGGAATACTATGACGATGACAGAATTCTGCCATACCTGAATAATCCGCGTGTTGTATCATTTCTTAATATGGGTTGGAAAACTGATTTAAATGAAGCAAATATAAAAAACTCATATAATTTCTTATCACAGAAAGAAGAATGGGTTAAAAAAGCGTATTTTTATCCAGTAGATGAACCAATGGATTTACCAATGCTTCAAGATATTAATGAATATGGGGAGTTAATTAAAAATAATTTCCCGAATTATAAGCTGATTACACCGATGCACTTAAATAGTGCTCTCGACAATGAGTCAAAAACAGACTATTTTGAGTATTTATCTGATTATGTAAATGCATGGTGTCCTAAGCCTTACTTTTTTAGCACATTGGCAGATTATAAGAAGAATCCGACGCTTACATACTATATGTCCGGAAAACTGGAAAAGAATTTAGGAACTTTCCCTGAAAGAATGGCACTTCATCAGGCAGAAGGTGATGAAGTATGGTGGTATGTTACAAGAAGACCTTCAAACCCTGAAATTACTTTAACAATGGAGACACAGGCATTAAAGTATAGAATACTTTTCTGGCAACAGAAACTGTATAATGTAGATAACTTCCTCTATTACTTATCAAATGACTGGTTCGCTGCAGGAGATGATTTGGGTTGGAACAGTAAGCATGAAAATACAGCGGAGTTTAATGTTTATGGTAACGGTGTCCTAATTTATTGTGGTGCCTATAAAGATATTTATGGTCCTGTCGGTTCACTCAGACTGGAATGTGTACGTGACGGAATAGAGGATTTTGAGTATCTTACAATTCTTGAAGATCATTACGGTAAAGAAACTGTTGATAATATTATAAGCAGAATTACTACTTCTTTGGCTAAGTATACAACTGACGAAGAACTGTTTACCGAGGTTAAAGCAGCTCTTGGTAATTTAGTAGAAAAGACTTTAAAAGATGGGGTTATAAACAAATAAACAGAGTAAAGGGGCTGGCGCATTTATGCCGGCTCCTTTTTTTAATTGTTTATTTCTTTATATAATATATCGTCTGTCATTACTGGTATAGGAAATACACTTCGTAGAGGTCCGTACATCCACAAATCGGATTGGTTATCAAAGCTGGAACACACAACATATAGGTAGGCCATTTTGCTTAACTATCATTATTAAGAAATGCTTTGTAATAGTTTAATTCATCATTACTAAATGGACAATCAGGATTTCCCGAATATACCCCCAAAATCCAATTATTCAACACTTCTGGATTATGAGAAACATCGAATGCTCTGACCAAATGCCATTTTATTAAAGAATCCGCATCTGTAATACGTGGTTCCATGAAATAGAGATAATTGCATATCGAAAGATGAAGTTCAGCGGTTTCCTTTTTCGATATAGCATACATTAAAAAGCAATACATTTGAATAGCGCTAACACTTTTAATGCTTGCGGAAAGATTATTAAAACTAAAAGACTCATATTGAGTTTCTATCTCACAGTATGCAGCTTTAAAATCTCCGTTACGAATATAATTACATATCTTTGTTTTCATCGTGCCGACCCCCAAAGGTTTGATATTTTATCCCAAATCCATGCATCGCCTATTCGAAATGCTTGGTTTACAACTTTTCCAGTTAAAACAATATACTCATTTTTGTTTTTTAATACTATCCTTATTATACCATCAGTTTGATATTTCCACTCTCCTTTACTATAAATAGATTCAGACATACCTTTAATGCTTAATAAATCCGCTACACTTAGCTGTTTATCTAAGTATGGACACCCAACTGAGCTCCCATACTCCTGCAATACTCACACACTTGTGTAGAACCATCTACTATAAATTGCATATTTCCGCAGTCCTTCGAGCACACTGTTTAAATGACATGGGAACTACAACGCCGCAACTATCATGACGACGGGTGTGGGTTTCTGTGAATTATTTTAATGATTTCTGCTCTTCAATTAAAAAAGTTTTGTCCCATTTTTTGCGATAATACTTAACTTCATTTTTCCAATACTTTTTTGGAATAGTATATTTATTCTCTGTAATAAATATCGGTAAATTATGTAAGCAATCTGCTAAATCATATATTTTTTCTGTATTTTTTTCATTGACCGTTTCTAATAACTGTTCACATGCTTTAATTAATACCAAATATATTTTTTCGTTTTTCAAAAAGGGTAATGGAAAATAAACATATTTGTTTTCAACTAATGAAAAGTTATACAAATCTTCTATATCAAGTGCACTAATCGGTTGTAGAGCTAATCTAAATTGATTTGGCTCATGATTGTTATGTCTGTTTTTAAAAACATTAATGACACTCAAAAGCACTTCGTTGTTTATTGCATTATTGGGGGAAGAACGAATGCCAACAAAAATCGAATGCAAGTCATACAACTCATAAAAATTTAACACAAGTCACCTCCTATTTAATTTCAACATCAACAGCTATACCGAGCACCCGTGCGATTAAAGTTCAATGCTGTCCGCTAAGTACAAGACCATTTCTTGTAACCTCCACATGTCCATACATCTCTTCGGTTGCTATTTTCTGCAATGCTGAAGCATATTTTCCTGGATGTGGTGTAAAATTAGGATTTAATGTTAAAGTGTTCGGATCTACACCTATTTGCGATGAACCCATCCCTTTAAAGGGGACACCAGCATTTTCAGGAATTTTGGATTTTATAATTTTATTACCTATGGCTTTTGCGCCACCTGCAACGCCATAGGCGTAGCAGTTAATACATCTGTAACATCCACATTAATAAACCGACAAACCTCAGGATCGTAATAAAGGCTTGAAACATAATAAAGTCCAGTCTCGATTGGACTTCTCTATGTATCCGGAAAATAGCTAAAGCTTATTCTCCGTTATTTCCTTAGTTAAGTTTTTTACACTGTACCGATAAATCGGTATACGATATTTATTTCTTGTTCCTTGCATCCATATTCTTTCTTTACAGGATGCCCAATTTCAATTCGCTCAATTAACCTAACGAGCATATTTGGTGTTAAAGTATCGATGTGAAGATACTCATCAATTATTTCTTTTAGCTTATTGATGTTTTCCTCAGATTCATCTTTACTTTCTAATGTTTCCTGGATGGTTTCCATCCTCTGCAAAAGTTGCTTTTGTTCGTTTGTGTACTCAGATAACATGTTATTGTAGTTATCTGTATCAATACGGTCTTCAGCCAAATCTTCATATAGTTTTTTTATAATTTTCTTTAATATCTGTAGTCTTTTGTTGATTTTGCTTTTTTCAGATTCTAATTTATCTGTTTTAACCTTTTTTATGTTTTTCTTCTGAATGCTTTCTAGTAGCTCTCCACTTTCTAAGCTATTAGCAAGTTTCTGTATTCGTTCTAACACTTCATCATATAGATCATCGTAGTAGATGTAGTGGTAATGCAAACACTGCTCTGGGTGATTGAAGTGGTTTACGCATCGTAATACGCCGTACAACCCTGTTTTAAGCGATTTCATCATCGAGGTCATTGATGACCGCACTCCGAACAAAACGCCAAATTCTTAAACACGTTGTCGAATTCGTGCCTCCGTGGTCTATGTCTCTGATGAAGAAGCGTCTGTGCACATTCATAGTCTTCTTTGCTTATGATTGCTTCATGAGTATTCTTTACGACTATCTGTTGTTCAAGTGGCATTGCTAGCCGTTCTCTGGTTTTGTAGTTAACAACCTCATACTTGTGATTGACCATATCGCCTACATAAACCCTGTCAGTTAGAATTGCACGTATTGTCTGAAAACACCATTTGCATATATCGTCACCTTCTTTGTGATATCTGTAAAACCTGGTATCACCATTTTGTGCCTTGTATGCTGAAGGAGTAATTATCTTGCGTTCAGTTAAAATACTACTTATCTTTTTTGTCCCTTTTCCTGTAAGAGCTAACTTAAAGATTTCTTTTACTCTTAAAAGGTGCAATATCATTCTCATCTTTGTTTGTGTCTATACCGTCGTTAACTGCTATATACCGCACACGTTTCCTTTTGAAATAAACATCGATGTAATATGTTTGAATATAGTCACGTCCTAAACGGCTTAAGTCTTTGGTAATTACAAGGTTTACTTTACCTGATTCAATATCAGTCATCATCCTGTTAAAACCAGGTCTTTCATAGTTTAATCCCGAATAACCATCATCTGCATAGATATCATAAACTGAGAAACCATGATCTAAACAGTACTTTTCAAGTAATAGTTTCTGCGTTTGTATGCTAACACTATCTGCATGCTGATTGTTTGAATCTCCATTTTTTTCATCATCTTTGCTTAATCTACAATACAAAGCTGCTCTGTACTCTACTATCTGCTGCATTCTCAATTGTTCCATAAATTTATACCCTTCCTGAAACAACTATCCTGAGAATTGCCGCTTTCATTTCTGCGTATTTTATCCGAATCATTAACCTTGTTTTCTGAAAGAAACACATCTGCAAACACATCTTTCAACTTTTTACTTCCAGCGAACTTTTCAGAAACTTGATACTTGATTCGAATTAATCGTTCCGGTTTTGGTTTTATTGATTGCACTAAAAATCCTTTCCTGCGAACGATCTTTTCTTAACTGAGAAAATATTATGTTATCAAGGTTCATTTTTCGGTATACAAAAAGACCGTTACACATTAACATACAAAGAATATGCAGTCTCCTTTTATTACCATAATCATTATGGTTTAGTCGATATTAAAAGTCAAGATGATTAATATATTTTATAAATCAAAATGCTTAAGTTTCTGCATATCCATTAATCTCTCTATGTCAATCACTCAATCACATAAACACATAATGTTCGTGAAGAACATCATTATCACCATTTTGTGTTTTTAGCTCTTATACATGATTACTGGTATAAACACAGTTTCTTAATTGTGTATTTACTTTCATGGTTCTAAGAGTATTTTTCTTTCAGTTTATATTTCTTTTTCAGTTTATATATTTATTAAAGTGTAACGTTCTAGGGGGTCCACCATGAACCGCCCCCCGGTTCACTTTACACGGTCACTGCTCCCCAAAAATCGGCACTTAAGCTATACATAAACTGAAAACAAACTTAAAAATAGACAGACTACCACCTTGAATGAAATATAGATTTTTAAAAATTCAAACTGTATGTTTAAAGACATTACAGACTTGCTCTCTAGAAAAACCAGTTTATAAAGCTTTAAACACACCCTGTCATGCTGCAGCATTTACATTAGTTTTTATGGTGAAAAATCTTCCCCCTATATATATAGGAATGAAAATTCAAATTTCGGAACCTTTTATAAAAATAAAGTTTGCATTACAATGTGTTGTCCATATGCAAAAACCTATAAATTTTATATAAATAGATTCAGACACCACCTTTAACGCCTAACAAATCCGCTACATTTAGCTGTTTATCTAAGTATGGACACCCGGATGAGCTCCCATACCAAAATGTGAACCCCTATTTATTAAGTTTAGAAAACCCTTATACTGTCCGCTGTTGCGGGCAGATGTTAAGGCGAGGGGGAATGTTTTGACCCCCACGCTTTAACCTGCATTGAAATATTCTTGAAATTTAAATGTTAAATTCGTCATCTTTAATTATATGCATAGAGTGCCAAATTGCTCACTCATACTTTCCCATACTACTTCAAAATCGAATGCGTTGATCCTAATAGGGACGATTCTATGCGTAAATGCTACGAGTTAGATCCCGTAAAAGCAAGGTAATTTTTAACAAGGTGGCTCTGTTTGTCTAGAGTTGTAGTCCAGTTACACCGGACAGGCGCTTTCAACGCAACGGAATATATTTTCTGATTGCTGCTTTAGCCGCTTTCAGTTTATCAACCTTGACCTCCTTAGTTGCCTGCTTCTGAATGTACAGTCTGGTTATAATCTCTGCATTCTGAATGGATAGTGGGCTTAGCTCTTGAGTTTAAATTTCTTTGACTGATTCAAATAATAAGCTATTAGGGCACTATTGCATATGATAAGCCATATACAATAAATTATTGCTACCATTCCATCAAAATTATAATCCGTCTTCCAAATAGTTGCATTGTAAACTATAGTCAAAACAACAAAGATGCCAATTAATACATATAAATTCTTTGCTTTCCTGTGATAATTTTTTTCCCCTTCAAATAAACGATTCATTGTAGCAACTATAGCAATAGGAAAGCCACCGTAAAGACATAAAAGTGCTCTTCTCCCCAACTCGTAATTGTAAACACGACTATACAAATCATTACCTACAAATAGGAGAAAGACCAATTCCAATACTAACAAAACAAATGATACAATGAAAAATAAAATAGGTCTAATCCATTCTTTATTCATATACATTACCATGTTACCTCCGATAAAATATTCCAAACAATCATTCGATTCTCCAGATTGTTTAAATCCACATGTTCCGCACTTTTTCTCCAACTATCGTACCCTATAATACCTGCAATATCATACATGCGATTGTGCCCTATCCATTCTCTAACATAAGATGATTTTGTTCGCGTAAACACCTCCTCATCGAACTTTGGGCTATCCATGACAACCTTAATAACAGCGGCAATTTCATCTTTTTTTTCGAATATTATGCGAGTTTTCAACATGTATATTGGGATCAGATTTGCCATTGCTTATATTATTTACATCAACTAAAACATTAATTTTACCCTCCTCTGGTTGTTCACTTGGTGTATATACATTGACAGTATCGCTGTTATAGGTATTATCTAAGTATTCGTTTTTTACATTTTGTTGGACTGTTAGCGTTTTAGGATTATCTGCCGGTAAAAGAAGACAGATAGTAGAAACCGCAACGATTCCCAAAACCGCTAAGATACCGAAATGTCCAGAAGGATCAGCATAGTTAACCGGATTATTATTACAATATGCAAACATATTATTCCCAGCAAACCCTTGCCCTGTAGAAGCATATCCATCCGCATTAATGAAGCGACAAACCTCAGGGTCGTAATAACGGCTGGATACATAATAAAGTCCCGTCTCGACATCATAATAATAACCACGGTATCTAAATGCGTTTTTGTAAACTATACCTAGATACATTGTTAGTTATATCATTACCAGAACCACCCTCTGTCTTGATAAGTTACCCAATGTATCATAGAAATACTTTGCAGCAAAATTAAACTGACTGCCAGTAATTCTTGCAATATCATAATAAAATACAAACTTATCAGTATCATTGTACTGTATCAGTATCTGACCGTCAACAACGAATTCTGCAAATAGTTTATCTTTCCAATTGCAGCCGTTAAACTGTATCTAAAAGGTTTGTAGGAGTTAGTGTTGGACTTGTATAACTAAAATATAGTTTTGAAGTATCAACTGTATCAAACTTATAAACTATTTTCTGTCTGCAAGAACAATAAAAGCGCATGTATTTCTGTATACATCATACTTGCGATATATAGTCTGCTGTGATATAATCTACCGAATCGGGTAACCGGTTCAGTTAGGAGGAAACTAGATGGTAAACACTGATAAAATACTGATTATTGGTTCAGGTCCAATAATTATCGGGCAGGCATGTGAGTTCGATTATTCAGGAACTCAGGCATGCAAAGCTCTTCGAAATCTGGGATACAAGGTTGTACTTGTTAACTCAAATCCCGCAACAATCATGACAGACCCCGAAACAGCAGACTACACATATATTGAACCGCTCACGGTAAACAGTCTTGAACGCATTATAGCAAAAGAAAGACCTTTTGCGTTATTACCGAACTTAGGTGGTCAATCCGGACTTAACTTAAGTTCCGAACTTGCAAAAGCAGGTGTTCTGGACAAGTATAATGTTAAGGTAATAGGTGTACAGCTTGATGCTATCGAAAGAGGAGAAGACCGAATAGCATTTAAGGAAACAATGAATCAATTAGGAATAGATATGCCAAGAAGTGCGCCTGCGTACAGTGTTGCCGAAGCTGAGGAAATAGCAAACACAATGGGATATCCCGTAGTTATAAGACCGGCATATACAATGGGCGGAACAGGCGGCGGAATTGTATATAACATAGAGGAATTAAGAATCATCGCAGCAAGAGGAATATCTGCATCAATGGTCGGACAGATTTTAATAGAAGAGTCTGTCATAGGGTGGGAAGAGCTGGAGCTCGAAATAGTAAGAGACAAAGACGGTCGTAAAGTAACCGTATGCTATATAGAGAATATAGACCCTATGGGAGTCCATACCGGTGACTCGTTCTGCGCAGCCCCCATGCTGACAATAAGTAAGGAACTGCAAGACCGTCTGCAGGATTATGCATACAGAATAGTAGACGCAATAGGCGTAATAGGCGGTACAAATGTACAGCTTGCACACGACCCCGTTTCGGACAGAGTCGTCATAATCGAAATAAATCCCAGAACATCAAGATCTTCCGCACTTGCTTCAAAAGCAACAGGTTTTCCGATAGCATATGTATCAAGCCTTTTGGCAACCGGAATAACATTACCCGAGATACCTTACTGGAGAGACGGTACTTTGGACAAATACAGTCCTTCGGGTGATTATGTGGTTATAAAGTTTGCAAGATGGGCATTTGAAAAGTTCCCCGGGTCAATAGACAGACTTGGCACACAGATGCATGCCGTCGGAGAAGTTATGTCCATAGGAAAGAACTTTAAAGAAGCATATCAAAAAGCAATACGCTCACTTGAAAACGGCAGATCAGGATTAGGTTATGCGAAAAACTTTAATAAGCTCAGTAAAGATGACCTCATAAAATTACTGGCGTATCCTACAAGCGAAAGACAATATATAATATATGAAGCTCTGAGAAAAGGAGCTACAATAGATGAGATAAACTCGTTAACAAACATAAAGAAATGGTTTCTTGAACAAATAAAGGAACTGGTTGATCTAGAGGAAAAATTAAAAGAGTATAAGGGTATAATGCCTCCGGACGAAATATTAGACGAAGCAAAAAGGGACGGATTCAGCGATAAATATCTATCCAAAATACTGAACATAGACGAATATGAACTTTTTAAACACAGAGAAGAAAAGGGTATAACCGAAAGATGGGAAGGTGTCCCTGTAAGCGGAATATCAGAAAATAAATATTATTACTACTCCACATATTCAAAAGGAGAGGCCAACTCTAAAAGCAGCGAAGAAAAGAAAGTAATGGTACTCGGCGGAGGACCAAACAGAATTGGCCAGGGTATAGAATTTGACTATTGTTGCGTTCATGCAGCAAAAGCATTAAGAGAACTCGGATTTAAAACAATAATGGTAAACTGTAATCCCGAAACGGTTTCTACAGACTATGATACTTCGGATGTACTGTACTTTGAACCTTTATGTGCGGAAGATATCATGAGTATTTATAACCATGAAAAACCTGTTGGCGTTATAGTACAATTCGGGGGTCAGACACCTTTAAACATTGCATCCGACCTTCAAAAAAGAGGAGCCGTTATATTAGGTACACAGCCTGAGGTAATAAATGAAGCAGAAGACAGGGATTTATTCAACAAGATGATGAATAAACTAAACATCCCGATGCCCGAATCGGGTATGGCGGTAAACACAGATGAAGCCATATCCATAGCCAAAAATATAGGATATCCCGTTATGATAAGACCATCTTTTGTTTTAGGCGGCAGAGGTATGGAAATAGTACATGACGAGGAATCATTAAAATCGTATATGGCAGCAGCAGTTGATGTAACACCAGACAGACCTATTCTGATTGACAGATTCCTTGACAATGCGCTTGAATGTGAAGCGGACGCAATATCAGACGGGAAGAATGTGTTTATACCTGCCGTAATGGAACACATTGAGCAGGCCGGAATACACTCCGGAGACTCCGCCTGTGTAATACCGTCAAAAACAATATCTAAAGAGCATCTTGATACTATATATAAATATACAACGGACATTGCACTTGAAATGGGTGTCGTCGGTCTTATGAATATGCAGTATGCCATACACAGAGACAAAGTATATGTATTAGAAGCAAATCCAAGAGCGTCACGAACTGTTCCCCTTGTATCAAAAGTATGTGGTATAAACATGGCAAGGATAGCGACAAACATAATGACCGCAAAGCTTATTGATCCGGAGAAAACGGAAGACGTAACATCCTTAAAGAGAAAACATATACCGTATTACGGAGTAAAAGAAGCGGTACTGCCTTTTAATATGTTCCCTGAAGTAGACCCTGTATTAGGACCTGAAATGCGGTCAACAGGAGAAGTGTTGGGCATGTCAGAATCATTCGGGTCCGCATATTTTAAAGCAGAAGAGGCAACTAAGAGTGAACTGCCCGTAAAAGGAACAGTTTTGATAAGTGTAAACGAGAATGACAGAAACATTGTTCTTGAAGCGGCAAAAGGTTTTGCAGACTTAGGCTTCAAAATTATTGCTACAATAGGTACCGCAACATTTTTGAAAGAACACGGAATCGAAGCAGAAGTAATTAACAAACTGTATGAAGGAAGACCTAATATAACTGATGCAATAGTTAATCGGGAGATTGATTTAATAATAAATACTCCTTCCGGTAAACAGAGTATGCATGACGATTCGTATATAAGAAA
>JAEAME010002362.1_pt1 | contig 11144 bp, 17 predicted proteins | sample 8958731 | NCBI WGS metagenome assembly JAEAME01 (sample SAMN16933194, study PRJNA681113) | bioreactor sludge metagenome | isolation source: anerobic bioreactor sludge (Control) | place: India:Bengaluru | collected 2018-10-24 | reverse complement strand
CGAAAAACAGGAGTTGACTCTTGTCTGACCGTCCGTTTTTACTTGACCACTACAATGGTTAACAAGAGAAGATAGAGCCAAAGCGACATGGAGTACTCGATAGGAATACCCAGGCTTTCCGCGAATTTACCGGCATAGGATCTGACGGCGCGCTGTGCCTCATCGTGTTTCTCCTGTTCCAGTAGATCGCAGGTATACCTGGTAAATGTCGAAACCAGCGGCATGAGAGTCTCTACCTTATCGGCCATGGTCTCGAGATCGCCGAGATCGGACAGATCCGACGGTAACTTTCGCAGGATACGAGCGAGTTCTTCGGCTTCCGGGTTGCCGTAATTACGATGGCTGCTCATGATTTAGCTTCTTCCTGATCCAGGTGTACGCTTCACTCCATTTAGCTTCTGTTCCAGTGACATTTGAGCTGACATGGAATTAGCCCCCTGGATATCCGAACCGCCAAACATGGCGATATCGTATCCGAGATGCCACCGGGCAGAAGCCTTGAAATCAGTTTTCTCTTCATATTTCTTACCGCGCGAGACCTTCGGTTTCATACCAGGTGGAGCGATGGTTGCTAGACCTTTCAGGAATGACTCGCTGGTGGTGTCTTCCCGGTAATTAATCGGGGCATTGACCCCGAATTCCTCGTGATTATCGTATTTACCCATGTCTATTTGTCACCTCTTTCCGGGTTTGTCCAAAGCTTTTCATACCATTCTTTCTGCTCTTCCCCGGATACTTTACGGTATCTCATAGTTGTGGTAATACTCTGATGCCCCAGGTGCTGCTGGAGCAGTCTTAGTCCATCACCACTATCATTAAGCTTTACGGCATGGACCGCGAAGGCATCTCTTAACCTATGAGGGCTGACATTGTGCTCCTTACCGGTATCCAAGTTGAGAAGCCTTGGTAGTCTTGCTCTCTCCGCACACTCCTTGACGATCTGCCAGGCACGGTGACGGCTGAGTTCGAATAAGAGACTCTTACCATTCCTCTTGATAGCACCACCACGTTTCAAATATTGCCTCAGCATCTCCAGCATATTCTCATCCAGGGGTAGTGTCCGGAACCTGCGGTGTTCCTTCTCATCCGAAACTGCTTTACTGACACCTGCTCCACAGCCCGGGCAGAACTTGTGTGACTTACTGAGACGACTACCACAATCAGGGCACGACAATTTGATCCTGGCCTTAAGATGTTCGATGGTCACCAGTCTTCGGTTAAAGTCGATATCCTTGACCTCGATACCAAGCGCTTCAGACACACGGCAGCCTAGCCGGAACAGCATGCGGATGAGTAACCGATCACGCAGGTATTCGGCTGCCTGTTCCAACCGTTCCACTTCATCGAGTTCAAGATAAGCTTTCACTTTCTTCTTCCTCACCCTGGCCCAGTTGACTGGTCATCGGCATGATCATGCCCAGCATCATTACCATCATCAGCATGGGCATCATCGCCGAAAACACGTCGGTACTCCCGCCACTGGAATTGCCCGTGATGACAATTACATCTTGCTGTTCGACAAGAATATTGGTGTCTTCGATCCAAACCCTTAAGCCATAGACACCGTCACGAGCGCCACCGGTCGCATCGGGGATCAAGGTGAAGTCCACGGTAGCCGAGGCTTCCGTTGGGGTAGATACCGCGGAGAGAGTTACGTCAGCTTCGCCCACGCAGTTACTCACCATGTGCTTGCCCAGAAAATCGGTATGGAACGGACCGGCCATGATCCTGATGGTCGTGTTCACGCCCACAACGTACTTGAAGGAGACCGTCACCCGGACGGTATCTCCGGGGCCAAAAGTCTTCTGTTCCAGGGACATCGGCGCCATGGTTATTTCAAGCACCAGTCTCTCCTTTTACACCTTGACAAAATCGGCGATGGCAAATTCGCTGATAGCCGGATCCTTACCGACAATAAGCAGTGCCTGCGTATAACCAAGCAGCGCTTCCGGGACGCTGGGCGAACCACCATAGACCTTGCAGTAGATATCGTCCCAATCGTTTCCCACATTAGCCGGAATGGTCAGGACATATTCACCGGTATATGAAGTCGGCGTCGTGGATGCTGGCAGATTCCGGACATTTTCACCACTGACGGCATCATTGAAGCCAAAGGTGCCGTAGATACCGATGACAAACCTTTCCTTGACACTGGTAATAGCTGGTCCCGAGTATTTGTAGGAAATCGTTATCCTCAATCGGTCGCCGGGGGCTATCGCCACCTGCTTGGGTGCCGGGTTCATGTAAGCAAGTGGTATGTAGACTCCTCCCGCCAGGGTGTAGAAGGTTTCGGTCTCGGCATCAAAGTAAATCCGTTGCCCGGTTGCCGGGTCCACATACCAACCTTCCAGGTATGATTGAGGGATCACTTCGTCCTGCAATACCCGTACCTGCCCCAGATTTAGAGTAAGAGTTTTTGTTTTCATATGTTTCTCCTAGGCCTTGTAGTAATCTGCAATCCGGAAATCACTTACCAACGGTGTCACCGTTGCCAGGGCAATGTCTTTGGTTCCCTGGTCGTCCTGAATCCACTGGCTGCCGTCCCAATACCAGCTCCAGGCAGTGATCTTCACACTCTTCGCTGGCATCCTAAACGAGCCCCGCATCAGCACCGTTTGGCCGGGTGATACCAGGAGGTAGTCAAACTGGAAAGGGAGGCTGGTCGAGTCATATACGGCAGTTACGGCGATATATTGGTCGACGGTGCTGACGTTCTTGACGCTGACATCGATAATGACCGTTTCCCCGGCTGGTGCACTCGACGGAGCGTTGAGGGCAACGATGTCAGCGATCATTTTTCTCATCCTTAGATATTGATTGGGGCAGTGGAAAACTGCTGTTACCGAAACTTCCGGCAATCCGATTCCCCAGTACATCGACACCAGCGCCACCAAGGAAGGCGTAAAACAAATCCAGGGTGTTTATTCCGTTTGAGAGCTGGTAACCGGCAGCAAACACAACCGCGGCAAGTAAAGCCCGGATCGCTGAACCACCGAACTTACGGCCATCAAATGCTTCTTTTGACTCAATCCAGCCTACTAAAGCGGCTGCCAATCCACCCGCTAAAGCGAGCAATCCAACCAGTAATCTATCCATTAAAAACCTCCTGTAAGTGCCGACATCATCGCTATCATCATTACCATCGGCAGCATTTCCATTCCTCCCGGGTTTGAAGCATCTACCTGCGAGACCTCACCCAACATTGTTCCCATAGCGGGAAGACCATACCCGTAGGCATTGTCCTTGTTGATAGGGGCATCGGATGGTTTGGTTGAAAAATAGAGGGCGTACTGTCTGGCTTCCGTCCAGCGGAATTGCCAACCCTCTCCATAAGCTCGACGCCCACTCTCCCATAACAATCCGGTAAGACCGGCCAGCATGGGGGCGGCAAAGCTCGTGCCAGACTTGGTAATGTACTCGTCATCGGCTTCATTGCTAGCCATCTCGAGGTTAGTGCCCCAGAGGACAAAGTCCGGCTTGGTCTCTCCCTGGACGGTAGGACCTCGGGAGGATTTCTCCCATACAACCAGGTCACCAGCGGTCTCGACCGCACCGACGGCGATGACTTCGGGATCACAAGCTGGAAGCATGACCGTGGTCATCTTGGGACCTGAATTGCCTCCGGCAGCGAGGACATCCAGTCCGTAAACCTGACTTGCTTGCCGACAGGCGACTCTAACCGGGTTATCGACATCTCCGTCATCTTCACCGCCAAGGCTTAAGTTACTCAGAGGTAACCAAACCTGATTTTTCTGACGTGCTTCTAACCGTGCGTATTCCGTGTGTTGAAACCGGCCATCACGGTAAAGGAGTGCGGAAGATGATGTGAAATATTTCTGGCTAATTCCATAACTATTACGAAGGAGAGGTTTATTTATGGATAAAGAACAACAAAACAAGAACGACAAAGGCCCAGAAGCCGAACCGGAAACAAAACCGGAGCCTGAAATGCCAGCTATGACCGACGAGTCGATCAATGAGAAAGAAGAAATCAATCGGCTGCTGGATGAAGGCTATAGCGTAAAACAGATAATCGACCTGGGCTTTAAGCGCCGTACTGTTTACCACTACGCCAAGAAAAGGATTAAGCCAGAAAATGAGCCGGCAGCCGGTAATGATGCGGCAACTGCCGGGCCTGCTGGTAAAGGGAAATACGACATCATGAAACTTGGGGCTAAAGATGTAATTCCACCCGAGGCTGTACTTGATGTAATACACCTACCTCAGAACGGAGATGCAGTAGAGGTATGGCGTCGTGGGGTGATAGACGGCATGGGCATTCTCCTGCTTGGAGCCAGGTACTCGCAACTTAACGCCGCAGGTCAGGCAGATGTAGTGAAAAATCAACTGGATATTATGCGTGAAGCCAAGGAAGGCAGCAAGGATATCGCTCGTGAAACTGCCCGTGAGACGGCGATGGAGATAGCTAATCAGATACTCCAGAGGATTCCCAAACCCGAGCCTGCACCTAACGAACCCTCAATCGCTAACAAAATGCTGGGACCAATGGCCGATATAGCTGGAAAGCAAATGGCCAATGTGTTTAACCGTATGTTCGGCGGCATGCTTGGCATGAATCCCGAGGGGCAAGCATCATCAACACCAATACCTTCGGGATGGGAATATGAAAACCAAGGAGGTAATCAACAATGACTTTCAATCCGGCAATGTTTGGCATCGATCCCCAGCAACTGCAAGCTGCTCATGAGATAGGTAAACACCTCAAGCTGGAGATCAGAAAATGTCCCAGAGAAGGACGACTTGAAATTAAGTATGTAGCTATCAACCCGGGAGATCCACGTGCGGAAACAACTATATACAACTGTGTAGATGGAATAGCTATGCAAATGGCGATGATTCACGACACTATGTTCGGTATGAAGGGCAAGATTATCCAGGAAGATTAATCAACTACTTATTGAATAAGAATCAGAAGGAGAAGGAAATGGATCAACCAAACCAACCTAAGAAAATTGACGCAATGATGCAGGGTTACATGGTGGGCGCTTTCATCCGTATGGCAGGATTGATGATGGGGGAACTCATGTTCACAATCATACCGAGGGAGTTAAAACGGATGGAAGAATCACTAAAACACGAGCCGACAAGTGAGAACTGGGAAGATTTTTGGCAGTATCAGGGCGAACGTAATGCGATTCCGAAATGTCTTGAAAGGGCTAAAGACCGGGAAAAGATACGTTATCTGGTGTTTGGCGAAGAAGGCGATAGTAATTCCAGTATCAGTTAAACGGATAATACGGCGGACACTATGTTTGATTTATCACAATAGTGTCCGCCATTTCCAAAGCTTAAGCGGACACCGCGGAGTTCAAGGATTTCTGAATACGTGGTAATATCTACTCTTGTTTTCTTCGTGAGTATCATTCTACTAATTTGTTGCCCTTCAAGGGGTGTTTTCATAAATGCAGTTATCTACCGGGATTTGGAATTGCGCCTAATTGTTGCATCATACCAAATAAGTCAGGGAGTTCCCAATCCTCCGAGATCTTTGGTCCAACAAAATGGTTTACGCAAATCACTCTTATTGCTATCTGTTTTCCCGTAGGAGGCATTCCCATTAATTCCCCTTTATGGGTCCCTTGACACATGGCTCTGCTTACCAGTTTATCCCCTTCGCCAAATATCTCCTCAATCTCTGCGTGAAGATCGGGGAAAGCGTTGAAATACATTGTGAGAAATTGCTTCATATTTTCTCCACCACGTACGTCTTGTCCTCCAGCACCATGATAGACATAATCCGGCGTAAATATTTGGTCAAGAAGCGTAAAATCTCTTTTATTGAACACTTCTTCCCAGAAACGAATGACTGTGTCCTTGTTTTCTTTAATAGCCATCATTCACCTCCAAAATATACATGATTTACCATTCTAAGGTAATCAGTAATTACTGAGAGCGCAATACGGCGAACGGCGTATTTTTGAAATCGTTGTTCCAATTAATTAGAATATATATCGAAGGTTTTCGGTGAGGGAGGTGGAGAGAAATGACACCACTATCCCAAAGTCATTACAAAGCTCTATTGACGGCTGTTGAGATGCTGTATCGCCCGATGAGCATCGAACAATTTCCGGGCTTAGCCTTGTCAGCAGTTAGGAAGGTATTGGCCTGTAACACAATATGCTACAATGAGGTTGATATTCCCGATTCTAGTATGTCATGGATTACTGAACCTGCAGACGCCTTGCCAGGGCCGGGCTTAAAAGAGATGTTCAACCGCAATCTTCATGAGCACCCGCTCATTGCGCATTCTGGTCTAAATGATAGTAGGAGCAGCGTAAAAATTTCTGATTTTCTCTCTCAACAGCAATTTCATCGTTTGGCTATATATAACGAATACTACCGACCTTTGAATGTAGAATATCAGCTGGGTACGACCATATCGATTAACAAGCGCCAGATTATCGCTTTTGGTCTTGATAGAGACAGCCCTGATTTTTCGGAAGACGATAGAATGTGTCTCGATATACTCCGTCCGCATCTTGTGCAAGCTTATCGAAACGCTCATACTGTCGGCTTAATGAAGCATGTGATCGAGGGGTTCGGAAAGAAACTTATGATGGTTCCCCGCTCAGGTCAAATACAGTTAAATGTCGATGATTCCTGGCGTATATTAGCCCGATATGTTGATACTTCACGAGCTTCAACTCACATTCCAGATATTCTCAAGAACTGGATTAACCATGAGAGATCTCGCTATGAAGATGAAGCTGGTGACCTATCTCAACCACTTCCATTAGTTATTAGCAAAGCTGGTCGGAATCTTATTATTCATTTTGTATGGGGTGGTAAAGTTGCAGATCAGGACCTGCTCCTCTTAGAGGAACAAAACACAGAATCCATTCCCGCTTCATCGTTAAATTCTAAGCTAACAGAAAGGGAAAATGAGATTCTGGCCTGGTTATCTCAAGGAAAGACCAACGCTGATATAGCTTTGGCCCTGTCAATAAGTCCTCGCACTGTGAAAAAACATCTGGAACATATTTATGACAAGCTACAGGTCCATAGACGTGGCGCTGCCGTGGCTAGATCCCTACATCTATAGAGATCTAGTTTCGTGTTTTTGTTGGAGCACCAAGACTTTATATTCGACACAACACGATTTCTTGAAAGACACTCCTATTCTAGGATTGAGTTTCTAGAATATTTTTAAGGTTTTTGACGTCTATCTTCAACTGCTTGCGCATGGAGCTCATTATCATCGGTGAGAGCAACTTGAGGAATCCGCTTACGTTCACATCATAAGCCATGGTGAACTTTGTGCCTCCCTCTACAGGATCAAAAATAAGCTTATCATCAATGACCACGCTCCCGGAGTCTATTACTTTGCCCCATCTTTTATATAGTTGGTATTCTGTCACCTTGGCTGTCCACTTCGACGTCTGTCCCATCATCCGGGTTTTACCCTTGAACGTGGTACCTATACCTACCTGTCCTACAGATGTTTGCTCCGATTCTGGTATTGTCCCATGCCACTTAGGCCAACTTTTCGCTTCCGTGGTATACGCGAAGACTTTTTCGACCGGACACTTGACATCTACGCTTTCTTCGATTCTGGCCATTTGCACACCTCCTTTCCTCAAACCTATTTCTTTATTGGTTATTTCAAGAATGCAACAGCATAATAACACTTAATATAAAAGGGGGCAATGGATTATAACGCTGAGCTAAACAATTTGAGTAATTGGGATTCTTAAAGAATTCTTCTGTAACACCGAAGATTATCTTCGATTAATCAGTACATGAAAATTTAGGAACATTGCTAAAAACGATTTATTGATCAATACCTTTAATCAAGTGCTAGTGTAAAGTTTCTACAATAGCTTAACAATAAATACACTCTAATAAGTGTAGAGATCATTCAGATACACTACACTAGCTTCATCTGATTTTAGTTAGGTGTGAAAAATACAACACTAGACAATCACTAACCCAGAGCGTGAAACTCCCCAGTTTCTTCAATTATCACCGGGTAACCGCCGAGGTCTTCGGGGATCTGCCTGAGAAGCTCCTGGTTCTTCTCCGTAACGAACACCTTGACGCAGGGTTTACCATTGTGCTCACCCTGGCCGATCCCGGCAACACCAGGAATGGCCATGAGAAAAGGAGTATTTTCTTCAAGTACTGATTTTACTGGTTCTCTTTCCAAACGCGATGTCTCCGGTGACCGAAAGGGGGCTGATAAAACCAGCCCCCTTTTTTAATTGCTTTTGATCTCTATTTCGTAAAGCTGTTTGACGGAGTTATTCCATCCCAGGTTAAACTCGTCGCAATTACACCAGTGACGGTCGTCGTGTAGGTGCCAGATGAAGCATTATTAAAACTGAATGTTATTGTACCGTCGCTACCTGTGGTACCGGTTCTGTAGCCGTACAGACTTTCATTGAGTTTCACATCAATTGAGACGGAGGCATTTGGCACCGAATTGCCTCGGTCATCCTTTAGAGCGACCGTAATGGATAAATGTTTCTTGCCGTCTCTACCGCCTGACGGGTTGTAGGTGATAGATGTTACAGACACCGCTGATGGTTCGCTGGAAGTTCCAACAGTGATCGTGATAGAATCACTCCCAGTGTTTCCTTTACTGTCATTGGCAGTGGCGGTGATGGTGTGGGTCCCGTCACTGAGCGTTGCTGAGACGCTACCTCCCGTGCCTATCTGACCATCGAAATTAGAAGTCCAGACAAGGTTGGTCGTCACATCTCCGTCTTTATCATCGGTCGCAGTTCCTGTGAAGGAGATTGAAACCCCGGAGCCAAAGGTAGCTCCATCAGAAGGGCTGGTAATAGTTACTACAGGTGGATTGTCAGTCGGCGTATCACCGGCTCCATCATCGATGGTTACATTGAACCTGCTTAAAACCGGGCCTATCGGATTGGCGATCGTATGAGTAGAACTGCCGGCAAACAGCAGCCCCACGGGATTTTTATTGGTATCATCGGTCACAATCAGCGAACCTGAGTCGCCGCCAGCACTGAAAGTACCCGGGGTAACAGCAATCTGATTAACAAATTTGGCTGATTTTGCACACATGAACGGACCTCTGGTCTCATAACATACGGTCACGGTAACGTTGATCTCTGAAACTTGTCCATGAGTCCAACCGGTCGTTCTCCCGCATTTTTGTACTTTCATATCAACAGTGGCCGTAATGATATTCGAATTTGGTGTCCCATAACCGTATTCACCGGTGAAGGTCGACGTACCTAAATCATTTTTAGAGGAAAGCACGATAGCCGCATCTATATAATTATTAGTGCCGTCAAATTTAATCGGCTCGAAGGCGGATAAAGTACCTATGCTGTCTGCTGGATATGTACCCCCATCATAGGGACCCGGCTGAAGAGCGCTGTCTCCAATGCTCGCCTTGTTACTGTTGGCATAGACATGGTTATTGCTCAGGGCATATACAGCACCATTAGCGTCTTTAACCCTGGCCCCGATGGTACCGGCGGTAACGTCCGGATGACCGGTCGAAACCCCGATCGGGACGGGACGTGTTTGCTTTGCTTTAGCATCTTCTCTTATCGTGAATCTACCGGTAACAACTGTTTCCGCCGGAACTCCATCCAGTTTCCCGGGAAGTCCGGTTACTCCGGCATGTTCGATATAGATCCTGATAACGGGTAAGCCGTTTTCATCCAGGCCGACCCCTGTGCCGACCACTCCGGGCATGTTGAGAAGCCTGTCAGTATGTGCTTCCTGGGCTTCTATAGCACGCTCCAGACCCGGTAGCCCATCAGGTGGAGGAGCGGCATAAACCGTTGCTCCCATCGATACGAGCAGGGCAATTGAAACTGCAAATAAGAAAAACTTTCGCATCATACCCTCCTTTTCGGCGTTTATTGTCTAGTAACTGAATCCAATAACATTTTTATTTATTCTGCAAATACTCGTAGTAATAATTATAAACTTGTATTTAAAAATATCAATCTTCCTCCAGTAGAACTAATTATTGGCCACTGCAACTAAGGTTACGGTCTTTTTTTAAAATTATAATCTAATTCAAGCCCTCATTGTGCCACAATCTTCTAAAAAAACACTATATTATTTAAGCGAGAACTAACGTACAGTTGGTATAAAAATTTGAGGCCTTAAATTTAATAAGATGAGCCCGCCGAATGGAAGGTTTTTTCTCTTTTTGTTTTTTTATCTAAGTCCAGGGAGAGGTGATTGGAAAACGTGCTATTTCTCCGACTCACACTTTTTGTATTTATGTTGGAAAATGAAGCTAAATACGCACAAAACACGAAGCACATTAACAACAGAATACAGAGGACAAAGACCTTGACCTGAACGCTTGCCCGAATGAAAAGGGGGTTTAAGCGTGGTAACTACTTTATGCTGTCCACAAGACGAGAACCCCCTATCCTATGACCGACTTAACGGCGAATGGGCACAATGGTTTCGCACCGCCCAAAGGTTTGAACACAAAGTGCCCGCACAGGATAGGGGGGACATCAGACATAGTATCATACTGGAATTGGCAATGGCGAGGGCTAGAGACGGCGATAAGCCATTCACCGAAGCGATGATGTGCCGTGTCGCAAGCTGTGTGGTCGCTCTCTACTGGCGAAAGCAATACAGGCTCACCAATGGGCTTGATTGCGGAATTTGTAGCCAGAAGCAAAGGCAAAAATGCCGGTCAGAGGACTTATACCGTCAGTGCCAAAAGGCTATCAAGATAGAAAGCCTGTCAAAGCCTATAACTGATAGTGAAGGGAACATAACCGAGCTTGGGGATACGATAGCCGATGACAAGGCGATTGATATTGGAGCTTGGCTTGACGCCCGAACTTTCCTTCTCAGTTGCCCGAACAGGTTAATCCAGATAGCTCACAAGATGAGGAACGGCGATACTCTGGGCAAGACGGATAGACAATACCTCTGGAGATTCAGAAAACGGGAGCAAAATACTTTACTGGCAATGTAGACGTTGGACACCATCTTACCAATATATATAGTGGGAGCACCGATAATGCCAGCGAGTTGCGGGTTATCGGTAGCTTACTACTAGATGAAGCCGATAGCCTTGCCCACTATCGGATAGTCAAAAGGGGGTGTTCCAATAGAACAATTGAATATTGAGGGCAAGCGTTCAGGGGACTGCTTAATACAATGCTGCC
>JAEAME010002361.1_pt1 | contig 11150 bp, 11 predicted proteins | sample 8958731 | NCBI WGS metagenome assembly JAEAME01 (sample SAMN16933194, study PRJNA681113) | bioreactor sludge metagenome | isolation source: anerobic bioreactor sludge (Control) | place: India:Bengaluru | collected 2018-10-24 | reverse complement strand
TTGCTCTTGCCGGTATCCCGTACTTGTTCAACATCATCACTATTTAAGGAGGGTGCTATGGCCGGGATGTATATAGCTTATGCAGACAAGCTGTTGAATTTCACCGAGCAGCACGCCCAGGAGATAGCCAAGCAATGGGCAAAGGCACTGATGTCCAACCCCAAGACCAAAGCCTATAAAAAAGTCCGCGAATTCAAGCTGGTTAACCAGGGTGAAAATTTTTATAAAAATCTAAAAAAGCTATATTTTGAGCAAAATACATACGATGTTGCCACAGCATACTTCTCCAAGTTTGCGGAGGAGCAATTTTACGAGAATATTCCCCTGGATGAGGCGGTCTATGCGCTGATACTGCTGCGCAGGCAGATGTGGCTTTTTGCCGAATTTCAGGTGCTGTTTACCTCAGCACTGGACCAGTATCAGGCCTCGGACGGTATAAACCGCACGGTACTGCTGACCGACTACGGCATCATTGCCATGATCAGGAAATACGGCGAACTAAGCAAGTAAACTCCGGTACGGTTAACGGGGTACGTTGAATTTAGGCGGGCGGTCTATAAATCCGCCCGCCTTTTTATTGATTGATGTTCCTCTGCCTGTACTGTAATGCCTCTGCCACATGGTTGGTACTGATTATCTGCGAGCTGTCCAGGTCGGCTATGGTGCGCGCAAGTTTAAGCGTACGGTGGAAAGCCCTGGCGGTGAAATGTATCTGTTTCATGGCCGTTTTCAGCAGAGCCTGGGCCTGAGTGTCGACCTTGCAGAACTGACGTATCTCAAGGGCGGTCATGTCGGCATTGTCGGTTAAAACGGAACCGGCGAACCTTTCTGTCTGTATTTGCCGGGCGGCCTGCACCCTGCCGCGCACAGCATCGGATGACTCTGAGTGGCCATCGTCCGTCAGCTTCTCGTAGTCCACACGGGGTATATCCAGGAATATGTCGATGCGGTCCATGAGCGGCCCGCTGATTTTTTTCTGATAGCGTGTCACCACCGTGGAGGAGCATTTACACTCCCTGACCGGATCGCCGTAATATCCGCACGGGCAGGGATTCATGGCTGCAACCAGTATGAAACTGGCCGGGAAGGTCAGGCTGCCTTCGGCGCGGCTGATGGTAATGATCCTATCCTCCAGCGGCTGCCGCAGGGATTCAAGCGCCATATGATTGAACTCGGGGAACTCATCCAGGAAAAGCACCCCGCGGTGGCTCAGGCTTATCTCGCCCGGATGCGGCAGGCGCCCGCCCCCTACCAGGCCTGCGTGCGAGGTGGAGTAGTGTGGAGAGCGGAAGGGGCGGCGGCAGACAAGAGGGTTTTCACGGGAGGTGAGGCCGCTCACGCTATATATCTTGGTCACTTCGATCGCCTCGCTCAGTGTCAAAGCCGGAAGTATATTGGCCAGTGCGCGCGCCAGCATCGTTTTGCCGCTTCCCGGCGGTCCAACCATCAACACGTTATGGCCGCCTGCTGCGGCTACTTCCAGCGCCCTCTTGGCGTGCTCATGTCCTTTTACCTGCGATATATCGTCCTGCTGTCCGGCGCGGTATTGCTCTTGCCAGGTTGCCTTACCCGAGTACGGCTGGATATCCTGTTCGCCCTGGAAATGGCTGACCAGCTGTCCCAGGGCGATTACCGGGTAAACCATGATGCCTTCGATCAGCCCGGCTTCACTCGCGTCTTCCGCCGGCACGAAAACATGGCGTATGCCCTTCTCCCTGGCCATGGCTACCATGGGCAGTATGCCGTTGAGATGACGCAGGCTTCCGTCCAGCGACAGCTCCCCCAGAAAGAGCGTGTCAGTGCAATCGAGGTTGATCTGCCCTGAGCTGACAAGTATGCCAATGGCTATGGGCAGATCGTAGGTGGGGCCGATCTTTTTCAGGTCCGCCGGCGCCAGGTTGACGGTTATCCTTTTCAGCGGGAAGCTGCACCCGGAGTTGCGCACGGCTGCCCGCACGCGGTCCCTGGCTTCCTTGACGGCCGTATCGGGCAGGCCCACGATCAATGTGCCGGGCAGACCGGGAGAGATATCGACCTCCACCTCGACCATGCGGGCATCGAGCCCAACCATCGCAGCGGTATTAATGCGGGACAACATATAAGAAGTGCCTTTATGACTGATTATACCAGATATGGAGCCGGGGACTACCGGCGCATGACGCTGCGAAGCGCCCTGTCGAGGCCGGGCACGGTGGTATACGAGGAAAGATCGCCCGGCTTGATCCACTTGCACTCGGTATGTTCCCAATCGATCATGATCTTATCCGGGTCCAGCACGTGGAAGAGGAAGGGATGTACGACCCATTTTTTATGAAGCTTCTCATCAACCACCTCAACCGTTTTCCCCTCTTTAACCAGCCTGATGTTGTTTTTGAAAAGCCCCGTCTCCTCCCTGATCTCGGTGTATGCCTGGTCCAGGGGGTCGGTCTCAATATAGCCGGAGACGCCCGCCCACGCCCTCTGGTAAGTGCCCACTTTATTGCTCCGCCTTAGAATCAGGATCAGCCGGCTCTGTTCGAGGAAACAGGTGACCACGTGTTTCTCCTCCAGCGGGATAGAGGACAGTCGATCGGTATAAGCTTGAAGCCGGTTTTTCATTAATTCCAGAGCCTTCCTGGAGGCGCTGCGTTTTATCTCTATGCGGTTTCCCTTAAAGGCGAATTTTTCGACCGATACACCCTCAGGCGTGGCCAGGCCCATGTAGACAAGGCCTATCGGCTTGGCCGGTGTGGCGCCGCCCGGGCCGGCGATGCCTGTTGTGGACAGGCAGATATCCACGCCGAGCATCCTTCGCCCGCCCTCCGCCATCTCCGCGGCAGTTTCGAAGCTGACCGCCCCGTGGAGCTTCAACGTTTCCGGTTTTACACCTGCCGCGCCCGTTTTGATGTCGTTACTGTACGAGACAATCGATCCTGTGTAATAGTCGGAGCTGCCCGGCACGTTGGTGATTCTGTCGGCTATCCTTCCGCCGGTGACCGATTCCACCGTTCCGATGGTCAGGTATTTGCCGGCCCTGTCATGATATGCCCTGACCAGCGCGGCAATCTGTTCTTCCGGTTTTCTCACGGCGGCCCCTGCATATGCTTTCAGGCTGCATTTTAACAGAAAGGTTTCCTACAGTATAAATAGCGCAAGCTGATATAATGTTCGCCATGGCAAATTTGCGCGACACGATCCTGTTTCTGGGGACAGGGGGCGCCAGGTTTACCGTCGCCAAGCAGCTTCTGGCCACCGGTGGTGCCTGGATGAACCTGGGCGGAACTCAGATATTACTGGACCCCGGACCCGGCTCGCTGGTTTACGCCATCAAATACGGGTGCGAGCCTTCCATGCTCGATGCCATCATTCTTTCGCACAAGCATCTCGACCATTCAGTTGACATAAATGTGATGATTGAAGCGATGACCGATGGAGGCTGGAAAAAGCGGGGATCGTTGTATGCGCCGGCAGATGCCTTTGAAAACGGCGCGGTGATTCTTCCCTACGTCAAGGCATATCCCAATAAAGTGGAGATGCTGGAGGAGGGGAAGTCGCAGGCTGAAGGCAATGTGGCTTTCACCACGCCCGTGAAGCACATTCATCAGGTCGAGACATACGGATTCGTATTCGAAACCCCTCGTCACAAGTTTTCCTGGATTACCGACACCAGGATTTTCGATTCGCTGGCCGTCCATTACATGACGGAACTGGTGATAATCAATGTATTGAGCTATGAGAGGAGGCTGCCGGTCGACCACCTATCTCTGCCCGAGGCGGAGACGATTATTCGGGAAATTAAGCCGAAGACGGCGGTGCTCACGCATTTCGGATTGACCATGTGGAGGGAAAAGCCGTGGGATATCGAGCACAGGGTTAGCGATGCCACAGGTGTACGGGTAATCGCCGCCAGAGACGGGATGCTGCTCGACCTGGATGAGGTTGTGTGAACCGGTGCCGTTACAGGGACTCGAGTATCCTCTGCGCCAGGCCCGGCGTAATTCCCTCGACGGCGGTGAGCTCTTCTATGCGGGCTTCCTTTATTTTGCGCACTGAGCCGAATCTCCTGATCAGCGCCTTTTTACGGGCGGGCCCTATGCCGGAGACACTGTCCAGCGCCGATTCCCGGGAAGCTTTGGCACGGACGTTCCTGTGGTAAGTGACGGCAAACCTGTGCGCTTCGTCACGTATCCTCTGCAGCAGATGCAGCTCAGGCGACGATTTATCCATAGGTGCGGGCTCGTTGAGAGCGGGCAGGTATATATCCTCGTTCTCTTTGGCGATGCCGGCTATCGGCACATCCGTGATACCCGCATCATTCATGGCGGATAGGGCTGCATTGAGATGGCCTTTGCCCCCGTCGATCAATAACAGGTCCGGGATGCTGGCCCATTTATCTCCATCCCCCGTATGTTCTTTAAAGCGCCGCCTGATCATCTCACGCATCATGGCATAATCGTCGCTGCCCGTGACCGACCTTATCCTGAAACGACGGTAATGAGAGGGCTTGGCCCCGCCGTCCTCGAATACCACCATGCTGCCGACAGCGCTGGTGCCCTGTATATTGGATATGTCGTAGGCTTCAATTCTATGAGGGAAGCGTTTGAGATCGAGTATTTCTTGCAGGTTGGACAGCGTTTTAAAATTCTCAGGCCTGGCCGCACGCTTGTTCTTGTATATTTCAAGCTGCTGGCGGGCATTCTCCATAACCATGTTGATGAGGCGGAGGCCGACTCCTTTTTGGGGCACGCGCAGCTCGACACCGGACCCGCGCCTGCTTTTCAACCATTCCGTTATAAGCTGGCGGTCGGAGATAGGAGATTGCAGCAAGATCAATCCGGGGACATGGTCCGATGAGGAATAGTACTGTTTGATGAACCCTTCAATCAGCCTGGCGTCGCTTTCATCTCCGACATCGTCAAGAATAAAGTATTCATCGCCGGCCAAACGCGCGTTGTTAATGGAGAAAATGCGAACGCAGGCCAGTTGGCCATCGCGCGCGATGGCGATAGCGTCCTGCTCGCCGCGGATGTTGAGGGGGATGTTGTTGCTGGCGATGACTGCTTCGATGGCCTGCGCCTGATTGCGCAGGGTTGCCGCCTTCTCAAATTCAAGCGAATGCGAGGCTGCGGCCATGGCTTTTTTCAGGTCGCGCAGCACTATCTCTTCTTTGCCCTCGAGCACGGCCACCACCTGCCTCACAATGGCCTGGTAATCCTCTTTGCTGATGGCTCCTATGCAGGGGCCGTAACAGCGGCGGATATGGTATTTCAAACACGGCCTGATCTCATTGCCGCTGATCCTTTTATCGCAGGACCTCAGCGGGAACACTTTTTTAATAAAATCGTAGGTCTGGCGCGCCGACCAGGCGCTGGGCACACGTCCGATATATCTGGCGCCGTCATTGTAGCGGCGCCGGGTGATGCTGATGGTGGGCCATTCATTTTTGACATCTATCTTAATATATGGAAAACTCTTATCGTCCTTGAGGAGTATGTTGTAAGGGGGCCGGTGTTTCTTTATCTGCTGACATTCCAGTACGAGCGCTGCTATCTCCGATTCCGTAATTACGAATTCGATTTTATCGATGTGCTGCATCATGCGGGATGTTTTTTCGGGCAGGCCGGGTGTATCTTTAAAGTAGCTTTTCACCCGGTTGCGCAGGTTTGAGGCCTTGCCGATATATATGACTGAACCGTCGACGTCTTTGAATGTGTAGACGCCGGGCCTGGGGGGCAGAAGCTTCAGATACGATGCAATGTGCGGTTTAATCACTTTTGGAAGAATTTTAGCATCGATACGGCGAGCTTACAAAAGGTGTAGCAGGATCAGATCAACGTTCTGTTACGGGCTTGCCGATTTATGTTAAAATAGTGGTCGCCGTTATGGAAGAAGACATAAGATTATTCCTTAATTACATAGCTAAAGAGAAGAAGTGCTCGAGAAATACCCTCGATGCTTATCATAATGATCTGAGCCAGTTGGCCGATTATATTGCGACGATCAAAGATAAGGAGGGCCCCGGCTACAATGCCGCCGAGCTGAGCGAAGATCACCTCGCATCCTACATGCAAAACCTCAAGCAAAAGAGCTACACGGTTTCCACCATTGCACGTAAGATCGCAGCGGCCAGGACTTTCCTTAAGTTTATGGCCGAACGCGGAAAGGTTAATAAGGAGCTGGGTCCCAGCCTGACTGCGCCCAAGGTAAACAAACCTTTACCCACGGCTCTGTCGGTCAACGATATACAGCGTCTGCTGGCCGAGACTGCTCGGGTTCCTTCCATCGATGCTAAAAGGGACCAGGCCATGCTGGAATTGCTGTATGCCAGCGGGCTGCTGGCCAGCGAGATGATGTCCCTTAATATCGAGGACATCGATACAGCACATAGCTGTATTAATTTAAAAGGGCACGGCGGAAAAATCAGGAAGATACCGCTCGACAACCGCATCGGCAGGATGATGCGTGAATATATCGAATCGGTACGCATCAAGCTGCTGATCAGCGATAAAGAGAAAGCCCTCTTCCTCAATCAGAGGGGTGAACGGCTAACGAGACAGGGATTCTGGCAGATCGTTCAGGGATACGCCACAGCCGCGGGCATCTCCGCCAAGGTCACCCCCAGGACTATCAGGCATAGCTATGCCGTGCATAAGCTCAACAGCGGCGCCGATATTCACTCTGTGCAGGAAGTGCTGGGCCATGCCCACATCTCTACGACGCGGGCTTACAAACAGGTGTAACTTTTCAATCATGTCGTAATCAGGAGAATGTAATGTCAAAGAAATCACGTAAAAACAGAGTTAGGAGCAGGGCTCCCGAAACATCCAGGCCTGTTGCCAGGACGGCACAGCAGCAGGCGCAGCCCGCCCGCTCTAAACCTCAAGCAAACGTCGTGGCTGCTGCTGCACAACCGCAGAACTACAGCTACGTTAAATCAGACCTGATCAATATCGCTGTCATCGCCGGTATTTTAATTCTGGTGCTGATAGTATTAACATTTATCCCTGCCTTGAAATCATAGGTTTTTTACGGCTGTGGACTTTGACAGGGCCCGGCGGATCCTGATCGATTCGATATCTCACGATATCAAAGACAGACATATATTGCTGGCCATGTCCAGGGTTCCACGCGAGCGGTTTGTCCCTCCCGAGCTGCAGCAATCGGCATATGAAGACAGGCCCCTCAGCATCGGTTGCGGCCAGACCATCTCCCAGCCTTATATCGTCGCCCTCATGACCGAGGCGCTGGGATTGACCGGTGGAGAGAAGGTGCTGGAGATCGGCACCGGCAGCGGATATCAGGCTGCGGTTCTGGCCGAACTGGCCGGTTTCGTCTATACAGTTGAGAGGATACCCGAGTTGGCGGAGGCTGCAGCCAGGACGCTGGCGGAGCTGGGCTATAAAAATATTCAGGTTGAGATCGCCGGCGATCAGCTGGGATGTCCCAAATATGCACCCTACGATGCCATTCTGGTGGCCGCTGCGGCGCCTTCCGTGCATCAGACGCTGGTAGACCAGCTGTGCGAGGGAGGGAGGCTGGTTATACCGGTTGGATCAAGATATGAGCAGGAGCTGTTGCGGGTGACTAGATTGAATACAGGGATCAGAACCGAGAGGCTTGGGGGGTGCCGTTTCGTTCCCTTAATCGGCAGGGACGCCTGGCAGGAATGACCGCAAATATATAGCCGCTACCGGGCATACGGCTGCACAGGCCAGGCACGAGTTGCATTCCGTCTCGGCCAGGGGCATTTGGGCGAAGGTGGAGACGATCGTCTTCAGGCCGCGATAAGCGAAGTCCAGGACGGAGGTCCCGCCATTATTGCAGGCCAGGATGCACTTCCCGCACAGAACGCATTTATTGCGGTCTAATATGATTTGAGGATGGCTTGAGTCAATGGGGTATTCCAGCGGAATCTTATTGAAGCGCCGGTCATTGAGTTTGAAGTGCTCATGGGAGGCGATGCTCTGCAATTCGCATCTTTTATTCTTAGCGCATTTTGCGCAGTCCAGCGCGTGGTTGCTCAGCAACAGGTTGAACGACGTCCTGCGCAACCGCTTTACAGCCGGGCTGGTGAGGGTAACGGACATCCCGTCTTCAACCTTTTCCATGCATGAAGTGACCGGCCCTCCGGTGCGGCCTGCGATCTCCACAAAGCAGAGGCGGCACGATGCAGGCGGCCTTTTCAGCCCGCGGACCGCGCACAGGTTGGGTATATAGAAACCGTTGTCCAGGGCCGTCCACAGCAGGTTTGCGCCGCGGGCCGCCCTGATCTCTTTACCGTCTATATTTAAAGTGCAAGCCATGTTCCAAAAGATATCAAAACAAAAGGCGGGTTACAAATATCTGTAACCCGCCTTCCGATGAGCAGATAGGTTATTTGCTATATATATGCTGGACTATCTGGCCGTCCGGCGCCCTGAGCTGGATATGCAGGGGCATCTGCCCGAGGGCGTGAGTCGAGCATGACAGGCAGGGATCATAGCAGCGGATAGCGGCTTCGACCCTGTTGAGTATGCCCTCGGTCACCTTGCCGCCCTTGATATATTGTTTGGCCACTTCGTATACCGAGCGGTTCATGGCAGCGTTGTTGTTGCCGGTGGCCACGATCAGGTTGACACCGGTGATCTTGCCGGTATCATCCACCCAGTAATGGTGAATGAGTGTGCCCCTGGGGGCCTCGACCACGCCGACACCCTGCTCGTTGTATTTATTAGAGGTGACCTGCAGGTCGGTGGAGGTGATGTCTTTATCCTCAAGCAGCTCGGTTGTCCTCTCGATGCAATAGATCAGCTCAATCAAGCGGGCGTAATGGAAATACATGGAGCCTTCGACCAGGCCGTTGGGGCTGAGCTTTTTATAGAGCTTGAATTCTGCGTTGGCGACAGGTGTTTTAATGCCTGTGCAAGCATTAAGGCGGCCGAGCGGCCCGGCGCGGTAAATGCCGCCGGGGTAACCCAGGCTCTTATAGAAGGGGAACTTCATGTATGACCAGTCTTCTACATACTCGGCGATAATATCGAGGTATTTGGAGGGATCGAACTGGTCCTCGAGCACGACTCCCTTGGAATCAACCAGCCTCAGGTTGCCGTCATATAATTCAAGATTGTTATTTTTATCCACCATGCCCAGGTAGGCGGAAGGGAACGTAGCAAAGCTGTTGACCATGTCGGCGTTGGCGGCAACGTATTCCTTCAGTATTTTCACGGCAAGCTGTGCATCAGCCAGCGCCCAGCCCATCTGTTTGAGGAAATAGTCCCTGTCCTCGGCTTTAAGGGCTGTGGTCATGCCGCCCGGTATGGCAGCATTCATGTGAACCTTCTTGCCACCCAGCTTTTTGATGATGGTCTGCCCCAGGCTGCGCAGCTTGACGGCCTCCGTGGCCAGAGCCGGGTCAGCTCCTATCAGACCAACAACGTTCCTGGTGGCCGGATCGGAGTCAAAGCCGAGCAGGAAATCGGGGCTGGCCAGGTGGAAGAAGTGCAGGGCATGCGACTGAATATACTGTGCCTTGTGCAGCAGCTCTCTCAGCAGCTTGGCGGGGCGCGTCAGCTCCTTGCCCAGTATTGCGTCGCAGGCTTTGGCGGAAGCAAGCTGGTGGCTGACCGGGCAGATGCCGCAGATCCTGGGTGTAAGATTGGGCATCTCCTGAAACACCTGCCCCTCGCAGAATTTCTCGAAGCCGCGGAACTGCGTGTCATGGAATCTGGCCGATACCGCGTTGCCGGCATCATCCAGCTGTATGGTGACCTTTCCGTGCCCCTCCACCCTGGTAACGGGATTGATTTCAATCATTTTACTTGCCATCTTTCACCTCTTTAATCAAAGCGCATTATATTGCTGGGGACGACAGGTATCCTGCCAGCCAGCAGCTCGGTGAGGCCGTATTTAATGGCCTCCGGCTCCGGAGGGCATCCGGGCACATAGCAGTCCACTTTAACTATCTGGTTGGCCGGATATACTTTATCAAGCAGCTCGGGGACCCCGGGCGCTACGGGTATCTTGCCCTTGTAGGTGCTGGGGGTATCTATGTAAGCTCGCTTAAGGACGGTTTCCTTATCGAGAGTATTGCGCATGGCACAGACTCCGCCGAAGCATGCGCAGTCACCCAGCGCCATGAGTATCTTGCAGTGATGACGCAGCTCCTCGATGACCTCTTTTTCCTCTTCATTGCCGACGGAGCCTTCAACGATACCCACGGTCACATCGTCGAAGTCTTTAATGTCGGTGATAGGGCTTCTGCGAAACTCGACCAGCTTGGATAAATCGATTATGAATTCATCTACGTCGAGGAATGACATGTGACAACCTGCACATGATTCCAGCCAGACCGTCGCTACTTTTACTTTTGCCATCTGTTCACTCCTTACGGGCGTTTATTTTTTAAGGTGTTTGGCAACTTCCTTGAGGGTATCGGCATCCGACTTGATGGCAGGATCTGCCTTGACCATGGGAACGGTCTTCTTGCTGATGCCGTCAATCGACGTATAGCTGCCCTTGCTCTCAGTCCAGAGTAGTGAAGGGAGAACAACATCCGCTTTCTCCGTAACGGGTGAGCGGTAGCTGGCCTGAACTACTGAGAATTCGACTCCTTTCATGCTGTCGGCCAGGGCCTGAGCATTAGTGAGGTCATCGGCCAGCAGCAAATAAAGGTTCTTGGCTTTGCCTTTGGCCAAATCTGCGGTTACCGAGGTCTTGGAATTGGCAAGGCCCAGTTCCCAGGCGCTGCGGCTGTTGCCGTATCGTTTCAGAGAGATGACTCTGGGCTTATCACCTACCAGTGCTGCAAGATTCAGTATCGCTGCCACTATACCGGCATCCTTATACTGGAGTACGCCGCTGCCATAGATGATAACGCCGTTTTTAGAGCCGGCCAAAATCTCGCCGGCTTTGACTATATCGTGAACGTCGATACCGAGATCCTTGGCGATTTTCTTGATATCGGCGTCCTTGAACGCCGCAGCGTATTTGCCCTTGTCGGCGGATGCCTTAGAGGAGAGATGATCCACTACGGATTTGCCCAGCGCATTGATGACGGTCTCCTTCTTCCCCTCAGGCGGTTTCAGCCAGACCGAGGCGCGGAAAGAGAAGGGATTGCGCAGCGGGTCGACAACAACTAACTCCGCCTTGTTCTTGGATGCCGCGCGCATCACATAAGAGCCGATTACCGGATG
>JAEAME010002360.1_pt1 | contig 11154 bp, 18 predicted proteins | sample 8958731 | NCBI WGS metagenome assembly JAEAME01 (sample SAMN16933194, study PRJNA681113) | bioreactor sludge metagenome | isolation source: anerobic bioreactor sludge (Control) | place: India:Bengaluru | collected 2018-10-24 | reverse complement strand
CCACATAGAATTGACGATCAACAAGACCATAGCTGAAATGGAGAAACGCAATTATTACCTGCAGTCCACGCATATCAGTACACTTGAAATCGATCCACATAACCACGGCGGAGGCGCTTATGTTACCGATATGATTTACAAGCTACTGTTCCGTTTAGACTTGAACCAACAATAGAAAGGAGGGCATCTATGTCCATTAAAGAAATCCACACGGCTTCCCTGGCCCAGCAAGCTGCTTTGAAACGGGGAAAACAGGCTGCGAAGAGAAAGAAAAAACGCAAAGGTAAGAAGCTGGATGTGACTTCCAAAAAAGCGAAGGAACTGGCTAAGAAGAAAGCACTTGAACGCTATGATAAAAAGACCTGGAAAAATATGGCTACGGACGATGAAAGTCTGCGCAAAGCGGACAAGGAAGGCCGTAAGCGCCAAGCCGTCAAATGGACGCCGAACGGACTGATACCGATAGAAGAAAGTATCGTAGCAAAAACGAACCGGCCGCGGACCAGGAAACTAATTGACGAGCCTCGTGAATGATAGTCACAATCAGGAAAGAATGTTGTTTTGGTAATGGAGGAAATAAAATGAAACGTTTTAGGGTATATATGGAATCGCCTTACGCAGGACAGTCTCTTACGGAAGATTTTGAAATATCGGATGATGCAACAGAAGCCGAAATAGATGCCGAGGCAAGGGAAATATTTTTTAATAATTTCAGCTACAGTGTAGAGTAATTGTTGGAGGAAACGGAATCGAGTCCTGTGGACAAATCAACAAAGGAGGAGACGGAATGAACAATGAAGAGCGAAATAAATTATTGGTAGTAGAATCAGTTATGCGATTGAAGAATCTAAAAAACAACCAGATGATATTAAAAGAAGCAGAGAACTTGTATTCGCACACAAACACAAGAGGGAGAAAAAGATTTATCTTATTGTGCAGGAACCAAGAACATGCAACGGAAAAATCAAAGGAATTAAATGGTCAATTTTTCAAATCCTGGGGAACTTGGGTTTGTTTGTACGAAATTAATTGAATAACAACACCAGTCGATACTTGTGGATAAGTGACCGATTGTCGGCTCGTTAGGGTGTCTAACGAACCGACATTTTTTTATGTTGAAATTGAAACAAACGCTATTCAATATTCGGATAAACAGAAATCAAAATAAAAATAGAAAGGGCGTCTTTGCATCATCGTAAAATTGCCGGGGCGGTCCGGGGTTCGGTCGGTTCGCGCCCTGTTTTTGCGGCAGTCGGACCGAACGGGTTTGGCCGGAACGCAATGCGCGATCCAAACGGATCATCCGGTCTGGATGCAACCCGCACGGGCGAAAGTGGGGGTCGTTCTGCAGGAAACCGCTGCTGCCGATTGGGGTCAAAAGTTAGGTGCGCTGAGGAGCATTTTGAGCGCATTTCAGATTCGCTTCTGGACGATGGGGCACGAAATGTGCTGAAATTGCTTCTTTTAAAAACTTGACATATAGCGCTGGCTACCTGTCATGTTTTATGCTAAAATAGGAGGGCGATAAAATAGCGCAAAATAGGAGGAAAACCCATGCATATCAACGGTTTGCCGGTGGACATCCGGCCATTGCCCAAACGTTTGGGCGAGTTCATTACTTATTTGCCGGCGATGAGAGGTTTAGCCGACAACACCCTGATTGCTTACACGAACGACTTGATGAGTTTTTTCCGGTTTTCAAAGATCAGTCGCGGATTGGTTTCGCCGGAAACGCCTCTCAACGAAATTGTCATCCAGGATATTGATGACAGCTACCTCCAAAGCATCACCGAATCCGAGCTGATCCAGTTTGTGGGTTGGTGCAAACAGGTCCTGAAAAATAGCGAAAAAACAAGAGGACGAAAAATCGGCACCCTGAAAGTATTCTTTACCTATTTGCACAAGAAGGCCCGTATCCTCAATGAGAACCCAGCCATCGATCTGGACAAGCCGAAAGTCGGGAAGCGCAAGCCTGTTTACTTATCCTACGAGGAAAGCCGTGCCCTCTTGTCTGCCATCAACGGTAAGCGCAATATGGAACGCGATTATTGCATCATCACCCTGTTTTTGAACTGCGGCATCCGTCGATCCGAATTATGCAACATCAATCTCGACAATATCCGCGACGGTGTCCTGCGGCTGATCGGCAAAGGCAACAAGGAACGCTATATCCCTTTGAATAACGCCTGTTTGCGGGCCATCGAGGAATACATGCCCGCTCGCGAGGAAATGCTGAAAGGACACCTGGTTGATACCGACACAAAACGGGCTCTTTTCCTAAGCGAACGCCGGCAGCGTATTGGTCCTCGAACAGTCGGTGGACTTGTGGAGAAATACATTACACTGGCCGGTTTGGACAGCACGAAGTATTCCACCCATAAATTGCGGCACACGGCTGCCACCTTGATGTATCAAGCCGGTGCCGATATCGTCAGCCTACAGCAATTGCTGGGCCACGACAACATCAGCACCACCCAAATTTATGTCCACACCGTGGACGAGCAATTAAAAAATGCAATCAATATCAATCCGCTTGCGAACGAAAGGAAGAATTAGATTGGCAAAAACAAGATTGGAAAAAATGTATTTTTGTTCGCTTTGCGACAAGATGGTACCAACCGAGATAAAGACTGGCCCCACCAAACGCACTTTTAAAGGGGAAACCTTCGAACTGACCGTAACAGAACGCGTTTGCGAAAGCGGTCACAGAATCCATGACCAGTCTCTGGACATCATCACGTACAATATTCTTGTGGCCGCCTTCGAGGAACGGCTTGAAATGAAGCTGACCAACATCAAATCGATCCGGTTGCAGTATGGTTTATCCGATGTGTTGTTCGCCAAACTGTTGGGGATTGAACGCTTGACGTTGAATCATTTCGAAACCGGCAAACTGATTCCAGAAAACGATATGGCGACATTACTGAAAGAACTGCGCGAACCAAAGGCTTTGGCCAGACACTATTTTTCGATGAAGGAACAGCTTTCGGTGCGCGAGCGCGGACTGATCGAAGCCGGTTTGCGCAGGACCTCGCCCGTCTATGCCGAAGTCGATTTTCTGGTGGAATATGCCCACGTTGTCGGAATGGAAAAAGCATTGGCCATCCAGACAGAAGGCTCGCAGATCACCCGCATCAAACGCAAACGCCGAAAACTGCAGTTCTCGCAAGAGGAACTGGCGGATCTGTTATCTGTACCGCTTGAAACAATCAAGGAATTGGAAGCTGGTATGGTCCGTCCGGATCCCGAATTGATGGGACAGATCGGCACGGTGTTGGAACTTGATTTTTCCAAATGAACGCATGAACGCAAAAAACCGCTTCGGTTAAGAGGCGGTTTTTGTTTTGGTCAATCCCATGGCGGATTGTTCCGGTTTGCGTATTGGAGCGCCCGTTTGATTTGGGCTTTTTGGTTGCTTTCGCGTTTTTTCGCATCCACTTGCGCTTTGATTTCGTAATAGATCGTGAAGAATTGTTGCTTGTCCACTTCGGCGGGTGTACCGAACAGGAGATTTTTCAATTGGTTGTCGCTGAGCAGATAGGTCTCCTGTAAGGTTTCCCACTCGATGTCCAGCATGGCTAAATAGTGCTGCAGTGTCAGGGCTTCCCGACCGAGCGGCGCTTCGAAACGCACGCCCTCTTCTTTGAATGGTCTTAGTGTCTTGTCATTTGGCATAAGGTATCCTTCTTTGCGGTTAGTTTATTTCCCGAAGAAACTCTTGAACTTCGAGAAAGGTCCCTCTTTTTTGATCGAGGATTCGGTCACGGCCAGCTTGCTGACGGTTTCCGTGCTCATCTTGAAAGCCGGTTTTTCAGCGGTTAAAGTGTCAGCAGCAGTCTTTTCCCCTGCGGTAGATGGCGTCGGTTCCGGAAAGATGTCCACAGGCACCTCTTTCTTCGGCTCTTCCTTTTTCAGCGGGTCAGGAACGACTTTGAGCACCGGTTTTTCCGGTTCGTTCAGCAAGTCTTCCAGTGTTTTGCCTGGCGCGAATACCCGATTGGTCACCGGAATCGTTTCTTTCGGTTTCTGTTCCAAAGTCAGGATCTTGTCCTGTTTGGCTTCGATGCGATTCAGTTGTTCGAAATATTTCTGCATCGTGCTTTCGTTGCGGGCTTCCATTTCGGCGGACAATTCGCCCAACGCTTCGCGGAGCATTTCCTTGAGCAGGTGCTTGAAGGCGTCGTTCGATACCAGCGGAAAAGTGCCCATTTCGGTCGGCGTTCCGGTTGGTGTCGGGATGTCTGTGTCGGCATCCAGGATCTCCGATCCGTACCGCTGCAGGATGATCTCGGTTGCGGCTTCCTCGATGGTTTTGTTTTCTTTGGTGCGCAGATCCATGAAGGTCTGCAGGTACTGGATGTCTTCGTCATAGAACATCCGGTGGTTGTTTTCGTTGCGCGGAAAGAAACTCAGTTTTCCGGTCTTGTCGAGGACGCCCCGGTTCATTTGTTGGCAGAACTTGTCCAGGTTTTCACAGTGTCTGCGAAAAGACTTGTCCACGACCCCCAATAATTCGGCGACTTCCTTTGGTGCAAACGATTCGGCTGCTGGTCTTGCTGTTTTCATTTCGGTTGATTCCGTCATGAGTAATTCCCCCTATCCCTATTCGCATCCATTATAGCAGATGGATGCCGCCTTGCGCAAAAAAACCTCCTCGAGGACCCCTCATCGGACTCCCCGTCGGGGTCCCCGATGTTGTCGCAGCAAGGGTTTGCGCCCTTCCGTCCGCTTCGAAAATATTTTTTCGGCGGCTTTACATTTTTGGTTATTTGTAGTATTATTGAGGTATGCAAAATATATCTGTTAGGCTTTCACTGACACCACAACGTATGTTTTAAGCCGGACCTCCGCTTTGAATCGTAACTTATTATTGAACAGGGCAGTGCGTCCTGTCCGCCAGAAAACTTGCCAAGGGCCTGTACCCTGCGGCAAGTTTTTTGTTTGCTTTGTTTACATTTGTTTGGTGTTGCGCTAAGATAGATGAGACGGATGCTTTGACATAACAGCCTTTGTTTCGCATGACCGTCGTATGGGGGAATGCGGAAGAGGTTCCGCGTTCTAATACTGATTGCATCGCGGGTTTCATAGACTCATGAAAATAGCTTGTCCAGGCTGCTTGCCGGGACGGGTTATTTTTGTTTGCTGGACCTGCTTGACATAGACACGAACACATACACTAGCAGATACACTAAGGGGGCTTGGACGTTATTATTTGGTTTTTATAAAAGGAGGAAACGATTATGGCAGCAGTTGTATTGGTAAAAAAAGGCGAAGGCAAAGTGCTTGAGGTGCCGGTGGAACAAGCCGATATTCTGACTTTCCAGGATTTGTACACCCTTATCGACACCGACATTATCGAAGGGGTTTTCCTGAAGGAGAATCTGGTTGCCTGGGTGGACGAGGAAGGCTTGCTGAAGCCGATGAACTTCGTGCAAGAGTACGATTTTGGCCGTTTCGGCGAAGCGAAGCGTCAGTTGGCCGGCAATCTCGTCATCACCTCCCTGAACGAGGAAGGCGACGCCATCGGTTTGAACCCCGAACAGATCCAGGCGATAGTCGCCAATCTGAAATTCAGTTTGCTTGGTTTTGTTCGTTCCGATCTGTAGGATAGCATCCTGAACCAGGAATAACACTTGTATTCATCATATTTTTAATTTTTCGGAAACCCGTGACTTTAGTCGCGGGAGGAGAAAATGATCGGTCCACCGGACCGAAAGCCTCCCGCTGTTTCCGAAGCTCCTTTCTTTCTGTTTATGCGAACTCCCGTTTGGGCATTTCGTTTGAAAAGCAGTATAATAAGGGTAATGAAAAGAGGTGAAATGCTGTGATTCCAACCACCGCATATCGAAAACCGTCAGCGTCCGAAACTTATATTCCAGGAGAAAACCGTTAGGTGAGTCCTGCTCACCCAAGGCACTCGCTGGAAAAGACACCAATACGGCGCTGAATGTGAACGGCCATCGATTCGGTGCCGCTTCGGCATGTCCGTTGCGGCAAGGGCGAAGTCAACCGTCCTGCGGGGGCAACCCCGGATATTCCGTCATCCCAAAGCAGGAGCGTCTTCGGATGCGCTCGCACTGCCGGACAGGAATAAGCCTAAAAAGCGCTTGTTGTGCAAGCGCACCCGTCGCCTTTAGACGGGAGGCAAGCCTGTGACTTTAGTCGCGGGTAGTTGACCGGTGCTATATGATAAGTTGATACCAAAGAATCAAGGGAGGCGCATTTGATGGAAACATTGAAAACAAGGAAGCAAGGAAATTCGGTTATCATTACCATCCCCGCTACCTTTGGGGTTGCCGAAGGCGAAGAGTTTTACTTACAGCGTAGCGAAAATGGCACCATTTCCCTTGTCCCGAAAATCCGTGACTACTTTGCAGACGCAAAAGAAGGAGAGTTCAGCCAACCACTGGAATGGGAAGAGCTGTACATCGCTCAAGGAAGAGAGATGACAGGATGAAAACGGATTTTGCACAGGGGGATATCATTTGGATCAATTTCGACCCTTCTCGCGGCCAGGAAATTCAAAAAAGACGCCCCGCTTTGGTTATAAGTCGCATAGAATACAACAAGGCCACTGGTTTTTTCTCGATGGATACAAAACAAGCGGTTTTATTGCAACCGTCCAATTGTACACAATGGATGCCAACGTTAAGAGCGGTCGGAATCCCGAATATATCGAAGCCATACGGACCCCTGATTTGTTAAGCATTCAACAAATGATCCAAAACAATTTTGGTTTCTAAAAAGAACAGACCCCTCAAAGGATCTGTTCTTTTTTGATGCTTTCTGCCAGCGCTTGTTTGGCCAGCGTGCGCTGTTTGAAGACCGTGTTGATGTGCAAGCCGTATTTTTCGCCGATCTCACGGTCGGTTAGGTTGTAGAAATCATGGTCGCGCAGCAGCGTGCGTTGGAAAGTTGAGAGCGGTTTGAAGACATCCGAACAGCGGCCGTTGATCCAGAAGATGCCGAGGTTGCCGGCTTTGGCTTCCGTTTCATAGAAGCGGTCGCCCCAGTATTCCTTCGGCTCGATCCGGGCGAACCAGTCTTCGGTTTCGTCTTCGACCAATGGGCTGCAGACGAAACGGTTTGTCAGGTCGTCGGCGAACAGCTGTTTGTGGTAGTAGCGGAAGACCGCGTAATGGTAGGTATTGGCAAGGTAACCCGCAAAGGTAATCTTATCCGATATCTTCTTGAATCCCATCACGCAACGGAGGAACAACAGGACCAGATCCTGCCGCAAGTCTTCGTCACAGATCCGTTCGAAGTGTTCCTGCAGATAATCAGCCGTCTGCTGGACGGATTGGCGCACAAACGGATTTTGTTTGTTGTAGCCCAACAGTTCGCGGATCTGTCCGTCCGGAATGTACAGCTGCAGGAAACGGCGAGTGTTGCGGTCGCGCAAGTCGATCGAACCGCGGCGCAGGATGCGGTAGTATTTGCCGAGGAAATGCGTCGGCTCCTGGCCTTCCCGGTAACCGAAACGCGCCAACAGATCTGCCATGGCAGCAGCATCGCCTTGCTGGGCGGCCAACACTAAATTGTCCAGGTCGTCGGGAACGTTTATCATGACGGTTCGCCCCCTTCGCGGAAACGGACGGCGCAGGCACAAGCAATGCCGATCGCATCGGCGATGTCGTTGTCTTTCGTGAAGGATTGGACGCTGTTTGGATAGCGTTCCTTGACGAGCGCAAAGGTGTCTTTTTTGGTCCATTTGCCCTTGCCGTGGAACAGCTTGCGCCATTCGCTTGGTTCCATGAAGGCGAAGGCACAGTCGCTCAATCCGGCCACGGACAGCACGACACCGGTCGGTCGGATCAGTTTGATGGATGTCGCTTTGTTGGGGCCGATGAACTGCGTTTCGCACACCAGGCCGTCCGGCACATGGCCGACAACCAAGTTGTACAATTGCAGGTAGAGGTTGGCGAAGCTTTTCGGGTCGTCGGCTTTGCCAAGGATTTTGCCGGATGCCAACAGTGTTTCCTGTTCATCCACAATAGCATAGCCGGTGGATGAAGTGCTGGGATCGATGCCCATATAGATCATAAATACACTTCCTTTTGGATGCAAAAAAACAGGGTTGCCAAAAAGGCTCCCTGTTTTTTTTGTTTGATGAGTCGTTATTCTGCAGGGTTTTCTTCGGCTGCAGGCGCTTCGGTCACAACTTCGACAGCAACAGCGGTCTCAACCGCCACTTTTTCTTTCTTGGCCGCTTTCTTGACGGGGGTATCCTTCACTTTCAGGGTGCCGTCCACTAACGTGATGTCGGCCAGGTCGATGCCTTCGGCCAACGCTTCCACTTGGATGAAGGTCAAGGCTTTGACGGATTCGTAGTACGCACCGTCTTCGTCTTTGATCACATACGTGTGCAGTGTGGTGGCCAAACGGTCACGGTCTGCTGTGGTGATGGCTTTCGTGTTGGCAGGCACTTTGCCCTTTCCGATTGCTCGGAAGGTTTTATTGATTTGTTTTAACACAGGTTTCATCCCTTTCTTAATCGAGCATGTCGGTAATTTGGAACATCTTGGCGATGCTTTCTTTGGTTTCTTGTTTCAGTTGGCGACGCAAGTCGTCGTTTTTCAACTTGTCCAACGCAATCGGTTCCAGTGCCAGCAAAGCGGCCAGTTCGCGGCGTTCTTTGCGGCTTTTGTCGATTAGGTTGTCGACCATGGCATCCTGGTTGCTGTAGACATACGGCAACGATTCGAAGGCGCGGACCAATTTGGTTTCCACTTCGTTCATCTTTTCGATATGCCGCTGGATGACGTTGGTCAGGATCAGGTCATTCACGAAGGAGTCGAACGGTGCCAGCACCAATACGTTTTCCTTTTCTTTGATGACGGTTGTTTGGCCGATCACTTCGCCTTCGGTGTTCAGTGTGATGGTCAACTGTTCCGGATCTTCTTCAAGCGGTGTCGGTTGCAGCGCTTCATCCAAAGTTTCCTCCACACGGCTGTCGAGGGTATAAGTGTGGTTGGCGAAGAACAGTTCGGCATTTTTCGCCAGTTCCTCATCCATGGCTTGGGCTTCTTCGATCGTGAAGGCGTTGCCCTCCTCGTCGCGGATCAGGTCGTCTGTCGGGCATTCTTCCGACACCTCCGCTGTTTGGGTGTAGATTCCGTTCAATAAGTTTTCTTTCAAAGACATTTATTTCTTCCCTCCTTTGATTTTGATTTCTTTGCGCAATGTTTTCATCGGCACAACATTGTTCTTGCCGGAGCGGCGGGCAGCACGGTTCTTTTTGGCGGTCTGGACGGCCGCTTCGACTTCGTTCAGGCCCAATGTGTCTTCGACATAGTAGACATCCAACAGGATATTGCCGTCGGTGTCAAAGCCGTTTTCGTACAGGTCGCAGTCTTCGCGGATCGTGCCTTCCTCATAGAGATAATGGGCCACGGTTTCCAACAGGAGCACCGCTTTGATGCGCTCGATCTGAACAGCGTCGTCCAGTTCCAGCCAGTTTTTTGTGCGGTCGACCAGGCCCAGGACGGCTTGTTGTTGCAGTTCCTCTTCCAGTCGGTAGTGTTGGGTCATCACGTAGCTGCTTTGCGGCGGAATAACGAAATGTTCGATTACCATATTGGAGAACTGGGTTTCACTTTTGAATAGTTGTAAATGGTTTTCTTCGTTCATTCGTCTTCCTCCGTTATCCAAAAGTCCAACAACTCCATTTTGTTCATGTCGATGTAGTAGTTTCTTTCCTGTCCGTTTACGTTGTTGCTGTAAAGGCCAATCACTTCAACATCCTCAAAACAATCGGATATTTCATATCCATTCCAATCCGACTGCCAACACAAATCAGTCAATTTCAGTGTCACTTCATAATCCATCATTCGGTCGCTTTCCCCCTTATTCCGTTTCGGTCGGTTCTTCGGTTTCTTCCGGGGCGTCCTTGCCCGTTTCGACTGCTTTCAGGCTTTCGGTGAAAGCTTTGACGGAACCCGTTTCCGTATTCATTTCCATCAGGACTTCGCCCTGTTTGTTTACGAATTTCAACATCGGTTACACTTCCTTTGCTCAAAATGGATAGCAGTCGCAATACTGCTGGAACGGACAAAACTTGCACTGCAGCCCTTGGCGCGGGAATGGCGGCACTTGTTCCACCGCCGCCGCGAAACCCGCCAGGACGGCCAGCATCCGCTTGTAGTCGTCGTTGGTTTTGTCCAGCTGCAGTTCCGTGTTCAGGCCGAGGTAATTGATGCTGAACCGGTCCGGCCGGGTCTGGAACGTCTGCAGGAAAGCGTAATGCATGAAGGTGCTGTAGAGGTCGTGGCGCAGCTGGAAATCGTCCGGTTTGCGCGTTGAGGTGCGGAACGACACGGCTTCGATCGTGCGCATTTTGCCGTTCGGGGCCAATACTTCCCGGATCAGTTCGAACGTGCCCGCGATGCGGATGCCGTCGAACGTAATCTCGTAGGGATGGTTGACGGCGATCACCGCCTGCTGGCGGGTCGCATTGTCGTCATAGAACGATTTCAACAGCTTGTAGCCATTCGTGACGTAGCGTTCCTTCTCCTTGCGGCCGCGGTCGGAGGCCTCCTCCAACGAACGCGTCAGGATGCTGACGGATGCATGCGTTTGCGTCCGGTCCAACCAAAGCGAATAGAATTTTTCGTACACTTTTTTCAGTGTCGGCGGGTGCCCTTGTTGGTGCTGGATGTAGTAGAAGTAGATCGTTTCCTGGATGCAGTCTTTGTAGATGCTGCTCTTGTCGTCCAAAGCCAACAGGCCGAGCGGCGGCAGCTTCTTTGTGTATTTCATTTCGTAGCGCAGACTGCAGTCCAAATAGTCGAACACCTGCTCCAAACTGTATTCCTTCACCGGTAGAGCCTCCCTTCCCTTTTATGCTTGTTGCGCTTGCTGAAAACACGCCAGATGGGCGCCGAGTTGGCGTTCCTGTTGCGTGCGTGCGAATGCGTGCATGTCGCCAGTTTCCCCGGACAAAAGGAAAATCTCGCGTCCGCAGAAATGGCAATAGACCGGCGCCATGGCTTTCAGCACTTCCATCTGCAGGAGGAAATCCGCGTCGCTTTTTCCTGCGCTGTCGTTCGGCAGCGTCCACCCGCGTTGTTGCAATGGGTTTTTAATCCCGGCCATCAGCCCTCACCATCCTTCGTTTCGCTCAAAATCAAAGTCATCGCCTGAATTGGCGACGTC
>JAEAME010002359.1_pt1 | contig 11157 bp, 19 predicted proteins | sample 8958731 | NCBI WGS metagenome assembly JAEAME01 (sample SAMN16933194, study PRJNA681113) | bioreactor sludge metagenome | isolation source: anerobic bioreactor sludge (Control) | place: India:Bengaluru | collected 2018-10-24 | reverse complement strand
GATTATCTTAAAACCCATCCAGAAATTGCAAAAGAGTCTGAGAATTTGAAGATGAAACTTTCAAAAGAAAATCCAAATGACAGAGAAGCATATACCAAAGCAAAAACAAATTTTGTCGTGTCCACAACAGAGAAGGCTAAAAAATTTTATAAAGTAAAATAATTGTTCTTTAATGTTTTTGATATACTTTATTTATGTCAAATGAAAGATTTTTGTTAAGGGCTGCAGTTTATTTGATTCTTATTAGGGATGGGAAAACACTTCTTGCCAGAAGGTTTAATACAGGGTGGATGGATGGAAAATATAGTTTGATTGCAGGGCACCTAGACGGAATGGAAAAAGTTAGTGATGCAATGATTAGAGAAGCTTTTGAAGAAGCAGGAGTTAAAATAGAAAAGAAAGATCTAAAACCTTTAAAAGTTCTTCATAGAATGAGTTCTGACAATATGGAATACATGGACTTTTTCTTTGTTGCAGAAAAATGGGAAGGTGAACCAAAAATTATGGAACCAAATAAATGTGATGATATGAGTTGGTTTCCTGTTGAGGCTCTTCCAGAAAATACCTTGCCACATGTTAAAAATGTAATTGGAAACTACAAAGATGGAGTTGCCTTCATTGAGTCGGGTTGGGAATAAGTCTTCATATATTTTCTTAGTTTCGAGGGCGTGATAACATGAATTATGTACAGAGTTCGGTTTCATGAGGAGAAAAATGGGAAAACACCTATTCAAGATTTTATAGTTTCTGCCGAAAAATCGCTTCGTTTAAAAATAAATCGTCAGATAGCTTATCTACAAGAATTTGGATTAACTGGTGAAAATCCTGCATTAAAAAAGATTTCGGGAACAAAACTTTGGGAAGTTAGAATACTAGGTAAAGATAGTACGAGGATAATATGTGTTGCAATTGTGAACAAGGAAATTCTAATTCTTCATATTTTTAGAAAGAAAAGTAATAAAATGAGCCCTAAAGATTTTAAAGTAGCCCTTAAGAGATACAAGGAAGATCTTGACAATGATATCTAAAAAGATATATTATAATTAATATGAAAGGAATATATTTTGACGACTACCTTAAAGAACAATTAAAAGACCCTGAGTTTAAAAAAGAATGGGAAAAAAGTGAACCTGCTTATCAGGCTGGACGAGAAATGATTAGAGCTAGAATCAAAGCAAAGATTTCTCAAAGACAACTGGCCAAAAAAGCTGGAACTACTCAAGCTGTTATTTCAAGAATAGAGAATATGTCAGTTAGCCCATCAATTGGTCTTGTGCAGAGAATTGCTCAAGCCATGGGTAAAAAACTTCAAATAAGGTTTGTGTAATTTTGAATAGACCTGTCCTTAGCTTCACTTTTGGGATATAATCAAACAATGCTTAATTCAGTTAAACAATTTTTTGTTAAGGCTATTAAAACCCCTTCCATCAGGAAGAAGTTAATTATTACTGGGATTATTTTGATTGTCTTTAGGCTTGCAGCTCATATCCCGGCATCAGGTATTGATAGGGCAAGCTTAACTGCTCTTTTTGCAGGAAGCCCACTTCTTTCTCTTCTTGATGTTTTTTCTGGGGGAACCCTGGCAAACTTTTCCATTCTTGCTTTGGGCTTAAATCCATATATCAATGCCTCAATCGTTTTCCAGCTTTTGGGGTATGTTGTTCCTTCTATTGAGGAACTTCAAAAAGAGGGAGAATATGGACAAGAGAAAATTAATCAGTACACTCGTCTTTTAACAATTCCCCTTGCAGCCGCTCAAGCTTTTGGAATGTATGCACTTCTTAAAGGTCAACATGTTATTTCAAATTTGAGTCCTCTTGGACTACTTTCTTTGGTTATCACAATGACTGCAGGAACTATATTTGCAGTATGGCTTGGGGAACTAATTACCGAGTATGGATTTAAAAACGGTGTATCCGTCCTTATTTTTACAGGAATTGTAGCCCGTTTGCCAATTACTTTTGGGCAATCTGCAAGTGTCTTCCAGTCTCAAGATATTTTCAAAACCATTATTTTCATAGTTGCCATTATCCTCATAGTTGGATTAGTTGTTTTTGTTAGTGAAGCAACACGTCAAATTCCCATACATCACGCAAAAAGAAGAAGTGAGAGTGGATTGGAAGCAACTTCATATCTTCCTATTAGGCTTAATCAGGCGGGGGTTATTCCAATAATCTTTGCAGTTTCATTAGTACTTATGCCTTCAATGATTGGGCAATTCTTGGCAAGTTCTGGGAGTTCTAAATTAGCAGGAATTGGAAGTTTTCTAACAACCACTTTTGGTTCCCAAGGAGTTTTATATAATGTTGTTTATTTCCTTCTTGTTTTTGGATTTACATATTTCTATACATCTGTTGTCTTTAAGCCCCAAAAGATTTCTGAAGATTTACAAAAAGGTGGTAGTTTCATTCCAGGTATAAGGCCCGGAACAGAGACTGAAAAATACCTATCCCACATTCTTTCAAGGATTACAGTTGTTGGAGGAACATTTTTAGGACTCATTGCTGTTATGCCATCACTCTTTAAAGGTCTTGCGGGGGGAGCCAATATGGCAATAGGGGGAACAAGCGTTTTGATCGTTGTTTCAGTTGCTCTTGAAATGATTCGTGAACTTGAAGGAGAACTCGTAATGGAAAGGTACGAAGGATTTACAAAATAATGAATATACTTCTAATTGGTCCTCAAGGGTCAGGCAAAGGAACTCAAGCTGAGATTTTGGTCGAAAAGATGGGCTTAACCTATATTGAAATGGGTGGGCTTTTAAGAGAGGCTGCAAAAACAAATCCTACAGTCGATCGCATTATGAATGTTGAGGGAAAACTTGTTCCAGATGAAATTACATTTGGTCTTGTAACAGATAGAATTGAAAAGAATGCTCCCCAAAAAGATAATATTCTTTTTGATGGTTTTCCAAGGTCGGTTTCTCAATACAATACTCTTTCTTCTTGGCTGGAAGGTTTTGGAAAAAAGATTGATGTTGCGGTTCTAATTGATATTCCTGATGCAGAATCCGTTAAAAGGCTTTCTGCAAGAAGAAAATGTAGCAAATGTGGAAAGATTTGGAATTTGGTGACCTCTCCCAAACCTCCAACTGATACCACTTGTGATTGTGGTGGGGAACTTATTCAAAGAGCTGATGATACACCTGAGGCAATAGGGAAAAGACTTGCAGTATATCATGAGACAACTAGCGAATTGGGAGATCTTTTAATGGAAAAAGGAATCTTAATGAAAGTTGATGGAACAAAATCTATTGATGAGGTTACTGGGCAAATATTAGAAGGACTCAAAAAATGGGCATAATTATTAAGTCTGAGGCTGAGATGGAGATAATGGCAGAAGGTGGGGCCAAACTTGGAAGGGTAAAGAGAGATTTGGGGGACGCCGTTAAAGAGGGTGTTAGAGCTTCTGAAATTGAGGAACTTGCTCAAAAACTAATTAAAGAAGAAGGAGCAGAAGTTTCTTTTGATAAAGAACCTGATTACTACTGGGCAACCTGTATAAATATAAATGAGGGGTTAGTACACGGTATTCCTACAAAAGACTTAATTTTTAGGAGTGGAGACATTGTAAGCATTGATGTTGGACTTCTTTACAAAGGATTCCATACAGATACTTCAATTACAGTTGGAGTAAATCTCCCCCCTGAAAGACAAAGATTTTTGAATGTGGGGAGAGAGGCTTTAGACAAAGCTTTGAAGGTAACGAAAGAGGGGAACCATATTTATGATATTTCTAAAGTTATTGAAGAAGTTATTGAGGGAGCAGGATATTCAACTATTAAGGCCTTAGTTGGGCATGGAGTTGGAAGAAGTCTCCATGAAGACCCTCAAATCCCCTGTTTCCTGCCTGGGAGGGTTGAGGATAGCCCAGTTATTAAAAAGGGAATGGTACTGGCAGTCGAAGTAATGTATGCTGAAGGCTTGGATAAAGTGGAAATTTTAGAAGACGGGTGGACAATAGCCATGAAGGATGGTAAAATATCAGGACTTTTTGAAGACAGTATCGCAATAACTGAAAAAGGACCCAAAGTTATAACGAGATGAAAACCAAAAATGTAGTTAATGTAGACGGTGTCGTGTCAGCATCATTGCCCAACACGATGTTTAGGGTGGATTTAACAGACGGGAGAAGTATTTTGACAACCTTAACTGGGAAGATGAGAAGAAATTATGTCAGAGTTTTCCCGGGAGACAAGGTCAAAATAGAAATGACACCCTATGACGAGAATAGAGGAAGAATAGTATACAAATACTAAACATTAAGAATTATGAAAGTTCAAAGTTCAATTAAAGCTAGATGTAAGGATTGCAAAATTGTTAAGCGCCGAGGGGTGCTTTATATTATTTGCAAAAATCCTAGACACAAACAAAGACAGGGTTAAAGAAGTTTTTCGGACAAAAATATGACAAGAATTTCAGGAATTGATTTACAAGATAGTTGGAAAGCTGATTTTGCATTAACAAAAATCAGAGGGCTTGGCTGGTCACTTTCTAGGAAAGTTATGGGTGACGCTGGAATTGATAGCAAGAAAAGAGTTTCAGAACTCTCTGCTGATGAAGTTGCTAAAATCAATGCTGAACTTGAAAAGTATCAAATTGAAGGAGATCTTTTTAGAAATGTCAGAGAGAACATTCAAAGACTCCAAGTAATTGGATCATATAGAGGTTCAAGGCACACTAAAGGCCTTCCGGCTCGTGGCCAAAGAACAAGAACAAACGCACGTACAAAGCGTGGAAAGAGAAAGACAATTGGAGCATTCAAGAAAGAAGTTCTTGCAAAGCAAACTGTAGCAAAGGCTGAAAAAGAGAAGAAATAAAAAAATAGAAAATAATTAAACCAATAATTAATATTTAAAATGGCAACAAAAACAACAAAATCGGTAAAAGCCCCAAAGGCAACAAAAACTAAAAAAGCTAATAGAGAAGTTGGTTTGGGGAAAATCTATATCTCAGCTTCTTTCAATAACACTCTTGTTACTGTTACAAATGCACTTGGTGAAACACTTGCTTGGGGTTCCTCTGGGGCCTCTGGATTTAAAGGTACAAGACGTGCAACCCCATATGCAGCTACAACCGCAGTTGAGAAGGTTTTAGGAAAAGCTAAAACTGAATATGGAGTTACCGAAGTTGAAATTTATGTCAAAGGACCCGGGGCAGGGCGCGATGCCGCTCTTCGAGCAGTAAAAGCTACCGGAGTCAAAATTGCTCTCATTGCAGACATTACACCTGTTCCTCATAATGGTCCAAGACCAAAGAAAAAGAGGAGAGTTTAAGGGTAGTTAAAATATATTAAAAAAATAAAAATATGGGAAAATATGTAGGACCAAAAGATAGACTAAGTAGACGCGAAGGCGTTGATCTTTTTGGTGCTGGTGCAAAATTAACCAGACTTCAAGTTCCACCAGGAGTCCATGGACCTAAAGGGACAAGGGGTTCTTCTCAATATGGAAAACAGCTTCGTGAGAAACAAAAAGTTAAAAGAATCTATGGCCTTATGGAAAAACAATTCAGAAGGTATGTTGATGAAGCTTTTAGAATGAAGGGTAATACCGGAGAAGCAATCCTAGTTGCACTTGAAAGAAGACTCGATAATGTAATCTACAGACTTGGTTTTGCTCCAAGTAGACCAGCAGCCAGGCAAATAGTTTCTCATAGACATGTTTTGGTTAATGGTAAAAAAGTAAATATTCCTTCTTATAAATTAATGGTTGGAGATACGGTTAGTTTGGACGGCAAAGCCTCAAACATTCCTGAGATCAAAAAAGCAACAGAACAGGCAGATTTTAAACTTCCCTCCTGGCTTGAAAGAAAAGCCTTGGTTGGAAAAGTTTCAACTCTACCTAAAAGAGAAGATATTACTGAAGCAGTTTCCGAACAGGATATTGTTGAGTATTACTCAAGGTAATAATTAAGAAGTGAAATTTACCCTTAAAAGGTACTTTCTAAAGCACTGCTTGATTCTTAATTAGCCTTAGGTTATAATACACCCTAGTCTTAAGAAATTAGGACTGTATATTGAAAGAAATATGAACGAGCCAATGTTTGAGATCAAAGAAGAAAAGAAAGAAGCCGGATACGGCAGGTTTATCGTGTCCCCACTTGAACAGGGGTACGGATTAACCATCGGAAATTCCATTAGGAGAGTCCTTTTGACATCTCTTTCTGGGGTTGCAGCTACTTCAGTTAAAATCGCAGGAGTTAAACATCAATTCTCAACCCTTGCTGGACTTAAAGAAGATACAGTTGAGTTTATTCTTAATCTTAAAAAAGTTAGATTTGCAGGGAAAGTTGAAAAAGCCACTAAAGTAACTTTAGAAGTAACAAAACCAGGTGAGTTTACTGCAGGGGACATTAAAGTATCTGGTGGACTTAAAGTAGCCAACCCAGAGCTTGTCTTGGGAGTACTAAATAAAGGAACAAAGTTTATTGCTGAGATAACAGTTGAAAGTGGAGTTGGTTTTTCTCCAGCTGAGGAAAGAGTTTCCGACACAATTGGTTTAATTCCGGTTGATGCCAGTTTCTCTCCAGTTAAAAGAGTAAGCTACAAGATTGAGGAAACTCGTGTTGGACGTCTTACAAACTACGACAAATTAATCCTTGAAATCTGGACTGATGGAACGGTTGACCCTAAAGATGCTCTAGAAGACTCTGCTAAAATTTTAATGAGCTATTTTGCTCAGGTGGTGAACCCAAAGAAAGTTGAAAAACAAGCTGAAGTAGTTAAAGATGAACTTGGACTTGTAGGTAAGCTCTCAGTTGAAGAAATTGGACTTCCAACAAGAGTTGCTAATGCATTAATCAAAGCAGGTTTTGAAACAGTTGAGGAATTGGCACATGCTAAAAAAGAGGATTTGGTCAAAGTTAGAAACCTTGGAGAAAAGTCCCTCAAAATTGTAGCAGCCGCGCTCGGAACAAAGGGAGTCGAGTTCCTCGCTATAAAGTAATAAAAATATGAACAAGAAAGTGTTCGGAAAGAAACTTTCCCGATCTCGCCCAGCTAGAGAAGCTTTATTTGCTACCCTTGCTAAAGCGATGATTATGAACGGAAAAATGGTAACTACCCGCGCTAAAGCAAAGGCGGTTGTTGGTGATTTGGAAAAAATGGTTACAATGGCCAAAAAAGGTGACATTGCTGCAAGAAGAAGGGCTCTAAGTGCATTGGACAATCAAAGAGAGGCAGCTGAAGTTCTATTCCAAAAAGTAGGAAAAGCTTTTTCAGCAAGACAGTCAGGGTTTACTAGAATAATCTCACTTCCAAGACGCGTAGGGGACAATGCCCAAATGGTGAGAATGGAATGGACTGAGGTAGTTGAATATGGAAGCAAAGAGGTTGCAAAAAAGGCTGAGAAAAAGAGTGAGAAAGAAAGCGGTGAATCAAAGAAAGTTAAAAAAGAGGAAGTAAAGATAGCTAAAACTGTTAAGAAAACAAAGAAAGAAATTAAAAAATAAACAAATCTTTTAATTAAATAATTAAACTATGAAAACATTTCAACCAACACCAAAGGATATTAAAAGAGAATGGCATGTACTTGATGCCAAAGATGTTATTTTAGGTAGACTTGCAACACAAGTTGCTGAACTTTTGATGGGTAAAGGAAAAGCTTCTTTTAGTCGTCATATGGACTCTGGCGATAATGTAGTTGTAATTAATGCTGAAAAAGTAATGGTTAGTGGTAGAAAAGCACAACAAAAAGTTTATAGAACTCATTCAGGGTATCCATCTGGATTTAAAGAGAAAAAATATGAAGCAGTTATGGAGGCTCATCCAGAGCGTATAATTGAGCATGCAGTTGAAGGAATGCTACCTGATAATCGTTTACAAAAGCCTAGAATGATTAGATTACATGTAGTTATCGGTCCAACAAATCCTTTTGAAAAAGAATTCAAAAAAGAAAAAGAAGTAAAAGAAACAAAATAATGACAAAAACAAAAAAAGTTGACTATACATACGGAATTGGAAGAAGAAAAGAAGCTTCAGCCAGGGTGAGACTTTTTAGGGGTAAGGCTTCCGAAAATACCGTTAATGGAATGGAAGCGGGAAAATATTTCCCAGGGGAACTTGCTAAAAAAGCTCTTGCCAAACCATTTGGAGCAACTGAATCATCTGACAAATATTATTTTACAGCAAGAGTAATGGGGGGTGGAAAAGAAGCACAACTTGAGGCAGTAGTACTAGCACTTTCCAGGACTCTAGTTAAAGTATCTCCTGAAAAAAATAGACCAACTCTTAGAAAATTAAACCTTCTTACAAGTGATTCAAGAACAAGACAAAGAAGAATGGTTGGAATGGGTGGAAAAGCAAGAAGAAAGAAACAGTCTCCAAAACGTTAAAAATGAAAGAACAACAACCAATAAATAATGCTAATGGCGGTGAGAAGGTAGAACAAGAAACTGGTGGTATAGCAACAGGACAAGAACAAAGGGTTCACAGAGAATTAAAACCTGAATCGAAGAGGATACTTGAGAGAATTAAAAGAATTAGAGAAAGCCAAGTCCTTGGTGTAGACACAATGTTTCTTCGTTTAGATTAGTTTTGGTATATAAGTAATATCCAAAGCGTTAAGTTGCTGTTTACCACTATGGTAGAACGAAACAACTGGAAAGAACAGGTAAAAAAGTTAAATTCCGAAATAAACAATATAATAGACTCTATACCTCAAGCTTATTGGGATGACGATGATGGTTTGGTGATAAGTCCATATGATAGGGAATGGGGTGAAGCAATAAATGCGGCAAGCGAAAGTCTTCCCTCCCCGGCAGAAGCAGTTAAAATTTTGGAAGACAGAAAGTCAAATAGTTACTATGACATCCTGAAAGCTGAGCTAACTGTTGCTTTGATTAAAAAATTGAGATTGGAACAAGCAAATATGTCATCACAAGAGTTAAAAGAACGTAGTGAAAAGAGTGAAGGACGCGGTTGGTTTGTTCCCGACTTTTTAGAATAAAATACTTCATTTGTTATACTGTTTTTAGTATGGAAACAGATAGACCTTCTGAGAATAGTGAACTAACTCCAATTTCTCTAAATGAATCTTGTGTTGTTGGAAGTATCCTGTTTAAAGATTATCAAATTCCTGGAAGTGAAGGAAATGTTAGGGGAAAAGAAGCAATTGAGTCTTTGTATAAAATTGCAGAGAAAGGTTGCAAAACTGCCTTTTTGATTACTGAAGGAACAGATGAAAAGTTTATTTTGGATCTTAAGGAAAAATTGTCTTCATTGGGTAAAAAAAGCGAAAAATATTGTTTGGAGGATTGAGGAAGAACGGGGTTTTAGTGGTATGAGAAGAAAGGCAATTGAATTTGCCAGATCTAAATATCCAGACACACGTGCCTTTATAATGCAGGAGATTGAAAAAGATTTAGTGGAAAATTATGAGGATTTTATAGAAGCATTATCTGACAAAAAGATACTAGTAATGATGAATAGGGGGATAAATGTTCCATACAATGAAAATCCTTGGCCCGATGCAAGTCACTTGGGAGCAAATTTACCAAAAGAACAATTTTGGGGTGAGAGACACCAGAATATTGAAATGGCTAATCAGGAAAATCTTGCAGGGCTTACCAAGAAAGAACATTACTGGGATAGATTAAACGGAACAAGAATAATTAGAAATGAGAAAGTTAAAATTGGTGGGGTGGAAATTAATCCTAGTGATTTAATGCTTCTGGAATACAAATATTCAGACGGATATAAAGAAGAAGACAGAAAAAATGGGATAGATAGGTACTCTGCCTATTCTTATAATTTGATTCCAATTTTGGAAGCATTGGGGGCGGAAGACTTGATAACTGAAGTGCCTACTAAGTATCAACATTCTGAAAAACAGAGGGGGCAAGAGGAAGGGAACCCAAAATATAAAGAAAAGAGACTTGGACACAAAGTGGACCTACCTGCAATTAATTTTGATATTATTGCAAATATTAAAGAATGGAAAAATAGTGGTTCGTGGCCAAAGGTGATATTAGATGCCGTGGGTGGAGATAAAGTTTTGAATATCAAACATTTTGATAAAAGAGAATATAGTCTGGCTCAATAATTGTTTACGGTTCTTTTTATACTTCAGATAGGGTAAAATACGCTCAGACGGAGTGTGGCGCAGATAGTTAGCGCGTTCGCACGGGGTGCGAAAGGTCGCCGGGGCAGGGCCGGCCACTCCGACACTATGGAGTTATACAAATAAGTATTGACTTCGTATTTTCTTCGGGTTAATAATTAAGTATGTCTACTTTTAAACAAAAATGTAGTCATTGTGGAAAGATAGTGTTTCGTGATTCAGGAAGAATGAATGAGAGTAAAAAAAGAGGTTGGAAAGTATTTTGCTCGAATAGGTGTCTTGGTTTGTCTCGTTTAAAAAGAAAAGAGTTTAGGTGTGCAAATCCGAATTGTAATATTAAGTTTTTTAGGAATCCCAGCGACTCTCTAAAGTCCAAATATTATTATTGTTCTTTAAGATGTGCTGCATTAGTAAATAATAAAAGATATCCAAGAGATCATGGTGGGATAGTTAAAATTTGTGCTTATTGTGGCATAGATTTTAAAAGTAGGGAGAAATATTGTTCTAGAAAATGCAAAAATTTGTCAGAAATTATTCCTTCAGAAGAATTAATAGATCTAATTAAGAAATTTGTTCAAAAGAACAAAAGAATTCCCTATAAACGTGAATTGGGACACTATAGTGCTTTTAGAGCTAGATTTGGAACATGGAATAAAGCAATGGAGACTGCTGGTTTTGAACCAAAATGTGTCAGATTTTCAAAGAAATATATTGCAAACGATGGGGATAAATGTGATTCTTTTGCTGAGAAAATAATTGATGATTATTTGTTTGCAAGAAAAATTAAACATGTGAGAAATTTTCCATATCCAGGAGACAGGAAATTTACAGTTGATTTTAAAATTGGAGATTTTTGGGTTGAATTTTTTGGACTATGTGGACATCTTAAAAGATATGATGAGTTGATGTCTCAGAAATTAGAATTAGTTGGTAAATACAAACTTAAATTAGTCAGGTTGTATCTAAGTGATTTACTTCCCAAAAACAAATTGTCAGAAAAATTAGTTTTTGTTAAATAAAATCCGAACATTACGGCCAATATTTAATTATATGTCTCAAAGAATATCTGCCAATAATATTTCCAGCTTTTTGAAATT
>JAEAME010002353.1_pt1 | contig 11158 bp, 10 predicted proteins | sample 8958731 | NCBI WGS metagenome assembly JAEAME01 (sample SAMN16933194, study PRJNA681113) | bioreactor sludge metagenome | isolation source: anerobic bioreactor sludge (Control) | place: India:Bengaluru | collected 2018-10-24 | reverse complement strand
CGCTTCCTCCGCTGATAATCAACGATTCGGTTCTGATTCGCAGTTCATCGATTGCAGCTTGCGCCGACTGAATCTGCTGTTCCAGCTCTTCAATTCTCTTCTCGGCCTCTTCCTTCGCTTTACTCATCTCTTCGATCAGTTGCTCCTTTTCTTCGATGATCCTTTGCATGCGGCCTCTCTCGCTCTCGTTCAAAGCCGCCTCCTTCAGCGTGATTGCCCTCTTTTCCGCCTCGAAAATAAAGATCTCCGCTTCAACCTCCGCATCCTTCATCGCGGTTTTGGATTCTTCGATGATCGCCTTGGCTTGCTCGAGTTCCGCCGCAATCTGAGCGGTTTTTCTTCTTCTGCGGACAACCGGATCCGGTCCAGCTCCGCTTCGAGCGCTTCCACCTCTTTCTCCAACGCACTCTTTTGTTCCTGAGCGTCAACCAGAAGTTCGCGGGCCTCTTTCTCGGTATTGGCCTTCAGTTCGTTTGCCGAAGCCGCGATCTCTTCGCTGTCGCGTTCCGCCTGGGCTTTCACCTCATTGGCGGCCTCAAGCACCGCGTCCGCCTCTCTTTGAATCGTGTCCTTCTTCTGTACGGCTTCGGCGACAATCGCCTCCGCTTGACTTTCCGCTTCAGCGACATTGTCCTGCGCCGCAATCATAACGGTTTCAGCTTCCTTGCGGGTTGCCTCGGCCTTCTCAGCCGCCGCCGCGATGATCGATTCGGCTTCCCGCTCGGCTTCCGCGACCTTCTCCTGCGCGGAAGCTATGATCCCATCGGCTTCCTTCTGCGCTTCTTCGACCTTCATATTTGCGGAGGCGATGATCTGCTCCGCTTCGTTTTGGGCCTCGACGATCTTCTCGCTTGCGGAGGCAATGATCTGCTCGGCTTCCTGTTCGGCCGCGGTAATCCTTTCGCCGGCCGACGCGATGATCGTTTCGGCCTCCTGATCCGCCTTGACTCTTACATCCTTTGCGGAAGCAAGGATCTCCTCGTATTCTTTCTCCAGCTGTTCCTTGCTCTTACGGTTCTCACCGATATCCTTCTTGAGTGATTCCAATTCGGCAAGCAAGCCGGCCGCTTCCTCCTGAAGTTGAGCTCTTTGTTCTTCTGCGCGTTCTGTCTCGGCGATCGCCTTCTTGGCCTCTTCGATGTAGAGGGAAAGTTCCTTCTCGGCCTGTCTTTGCGTGGCTTCTATGTCACGGGCAACGACGTCGGCTTGAAGCAGGACCTCATTGTAGCGGCTCTGCGCCTCCTTGATCTTGTCCTCTTCGAGAAGAAGCGCTTCTTTCTTGGCCAGGGCGGCTTCCTCGCGCGCCTTCATGACCAAATCCTGTTTATCCTGATCGAGTTTTCCGGTCAGCGAATCGATCTCGTGTTTGATTTGCTCAAATTCCTTCTGCGCTTCTTCCTTCTCACGCTCGGCTTCCTTCGCAAGATCGCGGATCCTCAGCGTTTCTTCTTCGGCCTGTTTGGCCTCTTCAAGCATTTGCTGTTTCCTGGCCATGGCTTCTTTATATTCTTTCTGAACCTGAACCGCCAGTTTTTCCGTCTGTAATTCGGCTTCACGAAGCAAGGCGGCCTTATCTGCCTCCCCTTGTTTCCGGGCCTCGTCCAAAATCTTCGCGACTTCCGCCTCGGCATCGGTGACCTTGCTTTTCTCCGAATCGACTTGCTTACGGATCGCTTCGACTTCCTTGTCGAGTTTTGCTTTCTCTTCCAAGGCTTTCTTCTTGAGGTTGACATAATCTCCCTCAATCCGAAGTCTCTCTTCCTCATACTGTTGAGTCAGACTGTCGATCTCTTTCTGGTAGCGCTCTTTCAGTTCGGCGATAAATTTTTCTTCGTCGGCCTTCTTGTCCTCGACCTGGCTTCTTTTCTCGCCTTCGACTTTGCTCATGTAGTCTTTGGCTTCTTTTTGGGCCGTCTCTTCCCCTTCGCGGGCAGCTTTCTGAAAATCATATTTGCACATAAAACAACGGGCAACGTTGTCGCCCATCATTACACCGCATACCGGACATTTCTTCATAGCCGCCACCTCTTAATTAATAAATTCGCGCACGCAATAAGATTCTGATTGATATATACAATTATACAACGGCACGAACCGGAAGACACCCGCTCCCGCCGCCCAACAAGAAAACATATAATGAACAATCCCGAAAAACCGCTTCGGCAGGAGCCCCGCCGAATGCGAAACGTTTGAGCGGCCGGTCAGGATCCGAACATGCTTGAAAAATCATAACCGTACTGGGAGTAATAGTCGTTCGGATCAATACTGTTCGACCAGACCGTGACGGCAATCACGATAATGACGGCAATCACAGTCAGAACGATCGAGATGATATTCAGAATCATCGCGGTCTTGATCTTGGATTGCGCTTCCTCTGCCGTCATCGCCTTGTTGGCGCCGGACGCCGTAACCGCCGCTATAATCGCAAGAACAAGAGCCGGAATTCCCAATCCTAAGCAACAGCACATGATCGTTCCCAGAATGATGTTGATTACCGCGAACACCATCTGGCCGGAGCCGCTCGGACGCGCCGTATACGCTCCGGAATACTGCGGATAAACCGAGGCGGGTTGCTGATTGCTTACTCCCTGATCGGCCGCATTGCCATAGTTGTATCCGGACGTATCGCCGGTTACGTCACCCGCTGTGTTAACCGGAGTGTATAACGGTGCCTGCTCCGGAACCGGAGCAGTAACCGGGGTCTCCGAAACCATCGGATCGACACGCGGAGCGCCGGTCTGGGAAATCGTCTCGCGGATGATCATCGCGCCGCATTCGGGGCAAAAACTGGCGTTATCCGCCTCCGTCCCGCAATTTACACATTTTGTCATATTCATACCTCCGCATCGTTTATTAAATTTCGTATTCATGTGAATGGACTATCTTACAGCATATTGCATTCGAGGTTGCCGCGTCAAGGTCTCTTGAGGTCCGGCGGTACCATTGCTTCATGATTTTCTAAATTAGCCGGTTTTCGGCGGTTCAAATGAACCAGTCCCGGAATAACGAATAAAAATCGATATTCGATTTGACCCACAGCACAAAAATGATCAATACCGTCAGGCAAATGACGATCGATACCGAAGAGATGATATTCAAGAGAAATGCAGTCTTGATCCTTGACTTTGCCTCGTCATCCGTTCGGGCTTTTCGGGATTCCGAAGCATAAATCGCGGCAAGGACACCGAAGACAAGCGGAATGATCCCGACCACGCAACAACTCATGAGGATACCGATGATAATATTCACCGTCGAAAAAATCTTTTGCCCCGATGCGTCGGGTGCTTCCGGTCCCGATATGCCCGCTTCGCTCCCCGTGCCCGTATTCGAATCCTTCATCAATCCCTCTCCTTCTTACGGAAGTAAAAAAACGATCACACTATAGTTCACGCCTTCATGCCAAAGACAAGCCGCCCCGACGTGCGTGAACTCGGAACTCAGAATATTGTTTCGTTGATGCTCGAGAGACATCCACGCATTCAGGATATCCTCGGGCTGTTTGAACCCGAACGCGATAGCCGAATCATATGCGGTATAAGTATCGCCGCGATATGCCGTAATCATGTCGGACCCGTCGGCACGCACGTGCTCGAACGAGATAACGATCTCGGCCGCCCGGACCCCGGCCCAATCCGCCATGTCCCCGTTTGTCTCAAACGGGGCGAGGTCATTTTTACTGCGGATCTCATTGGTCAGCCGGATCAATTCTTCGGTCATTTCCTCGTCAAATGTCCCGATGTATTCCGCCGGATCGATGTCGCCGGTCGAAACCGAAGCCTGCGATTCCGTCGAAGACTCCGCCGGGTTCGGCCGGGGAGATCCGGAGCAGGACGATAACAATATCATCGCGCAGAGCAATGCCTCCGCTCGAAAAAAAATGCCCGCCCGATTGCCTCGACCCTTTGAATACATGTTTGGTCCTTATTCGTCCGGTCCGTAATGATTCTGTCTGCTGTTGCCATGATTCTGCGCGGACCCAAGCCGTCCGTTTTTCATCCCATGACTGATTATATCATGTCTGTATCCGGCATTTCTTCTGAAGGCCAGCAAACGGACGACCGGAATCACCGGCCGAAAACAATTGTTTGCCGTGACCTGACCTGTGAGCGTATAATAAAGATGACGGTTCACACAGGGCGCCCGTTCGGCAGAGAGGTCTTTACGTGTCACGCTTCGCAGCCGGATTCGGTAACGGACGAATACTCCATATTCTTCGCGTAGTGTCCGCCTTTTTGGTGTTTGTATTTGTTGCGCAATCGTTGTCCTCGTGCACCGCTCCTTTTCGTCAAAAGTCGCGGGCTCCGGAAGGAGGGTGCATTTACGGCGGCGAGGTCGTTATCGGGATTACGCAGGAACCGGGGCTTTTCGATCCGCATAATGCGGTGGCGGCGGGAGACGATGAGATCCTTTTCAATATATTCGAGGGACTGGTCAAGTGCACCCCGTCCGGCGAACTGGAACCCGCTCTGGCGACCGGGTATACGATTTCCGAAGACGCGATGACTTATACGTTTACGATCCGGTCCGGAGTCGTTTTTCATAACGGCGAGATGCTTACACCCGAGGATGTCGTCTATTCGATCGCGCGGGCAGCGGGACTCGATACCGACACGCCTTTGATCTCGGAGCTGTCGGGGATCCGTGCCGTTGAGGTAATCGGGGACAGCGAGGTTCGAATACTCCTGGATGCGCCGGATGCCGAACTCCTTCCGTTTCTTACCGTTGCAATTATTCCCCGTTCGGTCGCCGATATCAATGATACTCCGATCGGGACGGGTCCGTTTAAATTTTCATCATACCGGGTATGCGAGTCGGTCGTCTTGTTGCGCAATAACGAATACTGGCAGACAGGCATTCCTTATCTGGACAAAGTCACATTCAAGATTACCGCGGATATGAATACGGCCTTCATGCAACTTCGATCCGGAAGCATCGACATCTTCCCTTATCTGGAGCCCGAAAAAGCGGACCAGCTCCGATCGGATTTTCAGATCATTTCCGGAGAATCAAACCTGATCCACGTTTTCGCGCTGAATAACCGGGAGTCGCCGTTCAACATTCCGAAAGTACGTGAAGCGATGAATTATGCCGTGGACCGGACCGAGTTGATCCGCCTTCTGATGAACGGAGAAGGAACCCCGATTTTCTCCGGAATGTCTCCCGCGATGGGGGCGTATTACAACGAGTCGCTCGACGGGTATTTCTCCTATGACCTTGAAAAAGCGAAGGCGCTTCTTGCCGAGGCAGGATTCCCGGAAGGCTTTGAGGCGACCGTGACGGTTCCTTCGAACTATCAGCATCATGTCAACGCGGCAACCGTGATCGCCGACCAGTTGAGCCGGGCGGGGATCACGCTGAAGATTGAATCCGTCGATTGGGCGACCTGGCTGAGTCGGGTATACACCGATCGGGACTTCCAGTCCACGGTGATCGCGCTGACTTCCGAATTTACGCCCCGGGATGTACTCAACCGGTATGTTTCGGACGCGCGGAACAATTTTATCGGTTATGAAAACCCCGAATATGACCGGGTCTTCCAAATGATCGGGAACGAGCCGGACGAGAACATCCGTATCGAGCAATATCGTCAACTGCAGGAACTCCTGGCGGAGGACAGCGCTTCGGTTTTTTTCGAGGATCCGAGAAATATCGTCGCCGTGAGTAACGCGCTGAGCGGCTACGAAGTGTATCCTATATATGTGCAGGACATGTCTTTAGTTCATTACAATTAACCGGTGCGGGGACGCATCACGGCTGCGGTTTGAGTGAGGAGTATGAGTTATTTTCTGAAGAGGATGTTCCAGCTCGTGTGCACCGTTTTCGTGGTGTCGCTGATTACTTTTGCGGCGTTTTACGTAATCCCCGGAGATCCCGCGCGGGTGATCCTGGGTCCCGATGCCTCCGAGGGTCAACTGGATGCCCTCCGTGCCGAAATGGGGCTCGACCGGCCCCTGACCACCCAATATTTCGATTGGATATCCGGAGCCATGCGCGCGGATCTGGGGCGTTCGCTGACCTTCCGCCAGCCGGTGTCCCGACTGATTGCCCAGAAATTGCCGGTCACCCTCTCCATCGCCGCCATGTCGCTTTTTCTGACTGTTATTGTCTCCTTTCCGCTCGGCATCGCCGCCTCGGGGCGTCCCGGAAAATTTCTTGACCAGTTCTTATCCGTTCTGGGACATGTATTATTTGCGTTCCCGCCTTTTGTTCTCGCTTTGCTGATGACGCTTTTCCTCGGTCTGACTCTGAAACTCTTCGTCGCCGGGGAATACATATCATATACCGAAAGCATTCCGGGGTTTATTGCCAGTTTGTTCTATCCTTCCGTTGCGGTAGCGATTCCCAAGATCGCCATATCCCAGAAGTTCGTTCGGGCGTCCGTTATCGCTGAGAAAGAAAAGGACTATGTCCGCACAGCCAAGAGTCACGGACTGTCGGATATTCAAGTGATGCGCCGCCATATCGTTCCGAATTCGCTTGTACCGATCATCACCGTATTATCGATCCTCGCGTCGGAGATCCTCGGCGGAATTCTGGTCGTGGAAATGGTTTTCAATATCCCGGGCATCAGCCGACTTCTGATCACGAGTATCAACACGCGCGATTTCCCGCTCACCGAAGGGATTGTCCTTTACCTTGCCGTTATGACCGTAGTTGTGTATTTTATCGCCGACATTCTGCACAGCCTCATTGATCCCAGAATCAGACTCCGATAGAAAGGAGCTCCATGTCCAAGATCATCCGCTATCGTCCGCACAGCCTTTTTCTCATCGTCGGAGCCGCCTTCGTCGGAATCGTCCTGTTTATTGCGATCCTTTCCTTTTTCTTCCTGCCCGGCGACGCATATGCCACAAGCAGCGCGACTCAACTTGCACGTCCGGGTCCCGCACATATATTCGGGTGTGATCATGAAGGACGGGATTTGTTGAGCCGGGTCATGCTCGGAATCCGACCGACCGTCTTGATTTCTCTTGCCGGAATCGCGATCGCTTTTACTCTCGGCATGATCATCGGGTCTTTAGCCGGTCATTTCGGCGGTTTTTTCGATAATGCGCTCATGTTGCTGGCCGATTCGATCATGGCTTTCCCCGGATTGTTATTGGCCCTTGTATTCGTAGCGGTCATCGGCAAGGGCATCCCCAGCATCATATTAGGCTTCGGGATCGTATTCGCTCCGAGTTACGCGCGTATTTTCAGGACAGGGATCCGACAGCTCAAAGACCGGGAGTACATCCTTCAGGCACAAATCATCGGAGTGAAGACCCCGAGACTGTTATTTATACATTTGTTTCCCGGACTGATTCATCAACTGGCACCGGCCGTGGTTGTCGGGATCGCGAACATGGCTCTGGCCGAGGCCGGACTCAGTTACCTCGGACAGGGTGTTCAGGTGCCCGACCCCAGTCTCGGAAATCTTTTGAAAGACGGGCAAAGTTATGTTACATCCGCGCCTTGGATGGTCATTTTTCCGTCGCTTTTTCTTGTTCTTTATGTTCTCGGTCTTTATTTCCTCAGTGAGGGTATCCGTATCAAATACAAAGCGGGAGGGGTATAAGCATGGCCTATGAATCCACCCCGATCCTGTCGGTCAGAAATCTGACGCTCAGTTTCCCGCAATCCGGAGGCCGGACGGATAATACGGTTCTGTCCCGCCTGTCCTTTGATATCCGTGACGGCGAAATATTCGGAATCGTCGGAGAATCCGGATCCGGCAAGACCATCACGGCACTTGCGATCGCCGGTCTGCTTCCCGAGACTGCCGTCGTTACGTCAGGCGAGGTTCTTTTTCGCGGAAAGGATCTGCTGAAGTTGCCTCCGAAGCAACGGCGGGATCTCCTCGGTAAAGAAATCGGCATGATTTTTCAGGAGCCGTTGTCGTCCCTTGACCCCCTGATGACCATCGGCAAACACCTGGAAGAGGTCATCGCCGCACACCGTGATCCCGAAACGGTCAAGGAAACCCCGGTTGCCCGCAAGACCCGGATTATGGAGATGCTCGCGCATGTCGGGTTCCACAATCCGGGGCGAGTATATCACTCCTACCCGCATCAACTTTCCGGAGGTCAGCGCCAACGTGCCCTGATCGCCGGGGCGCTTCTGTTGAAACCGACACTTCTGATCGCCGATGAGCCGACTACGGCGCTTGACAGCGTGACTCAGAATCAGATTCTCGACCAGCTTCGAAGGATCAGCCAAAGTTTTCACCTCACGGTCCTTTTCATTTCGCATGACCTGAAGGTCCTGGAGCGGATGTGTGACCGTCTGGCCATCATGCATAACCGTCGGATTGTCGAGTGCGACGCGACATCGGATATCCTTCATTCACCCGGACACCCGCACACGGCTTCGCTTCTGCGCGGTGCGCGTTTCGAAATCCGCGATTCGAAGGCCGAAAAAACCGCGCCGCCCGTCGACGCCGTCCCGCTGATCCGCATCGAGTCGCTGGTCGCCGGATACTCCTCCGGCTTTCTTCGAATCGGAAGCGAAGAGAAAGAAGTCCTCAAGGATGTATCTCTGAAGATCCTTCCGGGAGAGATATTGGGGCTCATCGGATCCAGCGGCTGCGGTAAAACCACGCTGGCGCGGGTCCTCACCGGGCTTCTGCCGGGCACATCCGGGCAAATCTATGAAAATGAGACGCTTTTTTCGGATTTTTCGAAAAGCCGTCGCTTCCGGAAGCCGTCGGTCGGACTGGTCTTTCAGGACCCCTACAACTCACTGAACCCATACAAGACGATCGGCTGGCTTTTGGAGGAACCGTTACGCGTCCACCGGCTTCTCGAAAAAAAGGAGCGGAGGGACCGCGTACTGCAAATGATGACGCAGGTCGGTCTTCCGAAGAAATACTTCGACTACTACCCGAGCCAATTGTCCGGCGGACAACGCCAGCGTGTCGCTCTCGCGATGAGCCTGATGCTGTCCCCCTCGCTGATCATCGCGGATGAGCCCGTCTCATCCCTCGACGTGACGGTCCAGACTCAGATCCTTCGGCTCCTGTGGGATATCAATCAACGCAACGGTATCGCTTTTCTGTTCATATCCCACGACCTGAAGGTCATCCGTTCGATCTGCGATCGCGTCGCGGTGATGGACGACGGCCGGATTGTCGAGACCGGCCGGATCGGCGACGTCTTCCGTTCGCCGACGAGCCCGGTCACGAGGATGCTGATACAATAGGACAGGAAGCTGAACGCAAATATAAGGAGATTCGAAAATGATCGGGAAAGAAATGATTGCGCCGTGCGGGCTGAATTGCGCGATTTGCAGGAGAGCGGTCGTTAAAGAGAACCCCTGTAAGGGCTGTCACGGCCCGGAGGAATCGATGTATGAATTTTGTCTCAATCGTTGTCTGATCCGCAGATGCGGAAAGCTTCGCGAGCTTGGAAGCGACTTCTGCGATGTTTGTCCCTCATATCCGTGCGAGGATGTACTGGAGAAGGAAACCCGATATACCAAGGAGTATCCGCTTGTCGAGTCGCCGATGGGAAATATTGCGTACATTAGAGAGCACGGAATGGAAGCCTTCCTTCGGAACGAGCAGGAGAAGTGGACCTGCGGTGTTTGCGGTGCGGTCATTTGCGTGCATTCGGGCGTCTGCAGCGGATGTGGTAAAGCATACGGAGACCGGTCGAAGGTCGGCGGATGATATTTCTCCGATCCGGAATGTGAATCGCACGGAAACAAACGATCATTATTCTGAACGCCGCGGTTAAACCGCTCTACTCCAAAAGAAACCCGATATTACTCCGGATCCCGCTTGCGATCGCGGGCTTATTCATCGTATAGATATGAATCCCGCCGAACCCGTTACTGACAAGATCCAGGATCTGTTCAGAGGCGTGCAGAATACCCGCCTTCATCAGCGATTCGGGGTCATCGCCCCAGCGGGACAGAAGTGTTTGCATCCGCGGCGTTACCGATGTACCGGATATAGCGATCATGCGCTCCAAAGACTTTACCGAGGTGACCGGCATCACGCCGACGATGATCGGGGTATCGATGCCCGCGCCGCGAAGCCGGCTGACGAAGTCATAGAATTTATGATTGTCGAAAAAGAACTGCGTTACGAGAAAATCAACGCCGGCAGTAACCTTTTCGCGCAGGCGGATGATCTCATCCTCCGGGTCGATCCGATCCGGATGTCCCTCCGGATGACATGCCGCACCGACGCAAAAATCACCGAAGGCTCGAATATCGCGGACTAATTCGACCGCATGCCGGTAATCGTGCGGAACGGGCGCTCCGGAATCGGGGCCGGGCTGATCGCCGCGCAAGGCAAGGACATTGTGAATCCCGTTCTCTCTCAGCTCGCCGAGGATGTTTTGTATATCCTTTTTGGTTGACGACAGACACGTAAGGTGTGCGAGCGCCGTCGTATGATGAAGCTTCTGAATATCCGTCGCGATTCGTACGGTATTCCTGGACGTGCCGCCGCCGGCGCCGTAAGTGACCGACATGTAATCGGGTGCGAGAAACGATAGCGCCGAAACAGCCTGCGCGACCGAATCATAGCGGTCATCGGTCTTCGGAGGGAAAACCTCAAGAGAAAAGGTCATCGATGATTTTCATAGTGATCTCCAGGAATGAAAGAATGCATCCATTTTAGCATACAATCGATAAAAAGGCTCTTCAGCCGATCTCTGTCGATTACAGGAATATCAAAGAAAAAGGCTCCGGATCATCATCCGAAGCCTTCCGTTCAACTATATCACCGTTAGTGAATATCAGGTCTTTTGAGCAATATCGAAAATTTTCGTTTTAGTCCAATCAACCTTCGCTCCGGGGTAATCCACATGGATCGATGGTTTCGTTACACCGGCACCGATAGAAATGACTGCGATGTTGGTTACGGGGTCAAACGCCTCCACTACACAGTTCTTCCACTCGATAAGACCGATCGTTCCGGGCGGTAAATAAATCGCCGCATAGGTAGCGTACGATCTTCTCGGTACAGTAAAAGCCGCGTTAAAATCATATCCACCGGTACCGGATGTTATAGCGGTCTTTGTATTTGGAAACGGAGCCGGCTCCCCCGTGATCTGCGGGACGGTATAATTCCCGACTTTCATAGGTGTGGGAGTCGGGGTGGGCGTAGATGTCGGCGTCGGTGTTGCGGTCGTCGCGGTCGTCGGCGTCGGAGTCGGCGCGGTCGTCGTGC
>JAEAME010002358.1_pt1 | contig 11159 bp, 7 predicted proteins | sample 8958731 | NCBI WGS metagenome assembly JAEAME01 (sample SAMN16933194, study PRJNA681113) | bioreactor sludge metagenome | isolation source: anerobic bioreactor sludge (Control) | place: India:Bengaluru | collected 2018-10-24 | reverse complement strand
CAGCCGCAACCATTGCATTTTGTTTCATCTATTTTTATAACTCCTGTTTCGTTAGATTGAGATAAAGCTTCTTTAGGGCATGCTGCTACACAGGGCGCATTCTTGCAGGCTTTACATGTTATTGTAGCATTAAATGTCTGATCTATTCTTACTGCTCGAATACGGGATTTTGTTGGATTGAACACTTTTTCTTTTTCAAATGAACAGGCATATTCACAAATGTTGCAGCCTACACATTTGTTTGAGTCACACTCAATATGTTGGTTAACCATGCTTAATGCATAATAGAATGCTCTATGTGGGCAACCGGGACAAAGAGCTGGGGGTCGAGGTTGTAACTGTAACTGTTGCGGTGCTTCAGCCTTATCTGTTAATCCTAAACCTGCAAGAGCTCTGCGCACATTATCAGGTGTTAATTCTCCAATTTCTTCTAAACCTAAATCGTTCTTACCTAAAACTGGTATGCCAAGTCGCTGGATATTTTCCTCAAGGTAAGGTCTAAGCTCTTCAATTACAATTATCTTTTTTACTTTTAGAGCAAACCTTCTCACAATTTCAGTGGGAAATGGATGAACAAATCCAAGTTTCAGCCAAGAAAACTTCTTTGTATCAAGTAGTGATCGTGTATAATAATAACCTACACCGCACCCAATAATCCCGATATCACTATTGTTATCTTCAATTTCATTAAATTTTGAGTGGTTAGCTAATGTTCTTGCTTGGGCTAACTTTACCTCTAAAACTCGATGTTGCCTAATAGCATTTGATGGAACCATAACCCATTTAGAGCCATTCTTGTCGAAATCAGCTCTACGGTTAACCTTGTTTAACCTGCCAAGTTTTACTTTTGCTTTTCCATGCGCTACTCTTGTTGTTAACCGTAAAATTATTGGTAGATGCAGCTTCTCGCTTATCTCAAAGGCTTCCTTTGACATTTCACAGGCTTCCTGTGGATTACCCGCATCAAGCAAAGGTAACTTGGCGTGAACAGCAAAATAACGTGTATCTTGCTCATTTTGACTGCTATGTAGTGCAGGGTCATCACAGACAACTATAACCATGCCGCCTTCTACGCCGGTGTAAGCTAAAGTCATAACTGCGTCAGCTGCAACATTTAATCCAACATGCTTCATAGAAGTCATTGCTCTTACGCCTGTCATTGAAGCACCTGCGGCAACCTCTGCTGCAACTATTTCGTTAATGCTCCATTCAGCGTAAAAACCCATTTCTTTAGAGGCTTTGGCAAGTGCTTCCAAAATTTCAGTAGATGGTGTGCCTGGATAGGCAGCGGCGACTTTAATGCCGGCCTCTATTGCACCCCTCGCTACAGCTTCGTCACCATTAAGCAAGGCGAAACTGCCTGGCTTATCTACTGTGATCTTGGAAGTCATAATTTATCTCTACTACATTTTGCCCTTACGTAAATCTAGGACTCTTTTTGCTTTGCCCTCAGTTCTTGGCAGTTCTCCAGGCTTGACAATTTCCACATCTGCTGATATGCCTGTTACAATGTGAATCCTTTTTTGAATCTCACTCTTAAGCGAATTTCTATCTAACTGTGTATCCTTGCAGGCTTTCTCGCATAATTCCACTTTAACTACAAAGGTGTCTAATGCGCCTGGTCGATCAACGACTATCAAGTATTGCGTTGCAAGTTCTGAGAAACACATCACAGCGTACTCCACCTGTGAGGGGAAAACGTTTACTCCACGAATGATTAGCATGTCATCTGATCTACCTGTGATACGCTGCATTCTTGCATGCGTTCTTCCACACTTACATTTTTCTCGGTTTATTTTTGAGATATCTCTGGTTCGGTAACGTAACATTGGCATGCCTGTTTTAGTTAAGGTCGTAAAGACTAGTTCGCCTTCTTCTCCATTAGGTAAAGATTCGCCAGTGTTTGGGTCAATTGTTTCTACTATGAAATGATCTTCCCAAATGTGTAATCCATCATGTTGATTGCATTCTACTGAGACTCCTGGACCGCAAAGTTCAGTTAATCCATAAACATCAAAAGCTTCGATACCTAAGTCTTTTTGTATTCTTTCACGGATTTTATCTGACCAAGGCTCAGCGCCGAACATTCCTCTTTTTAATTTAAGATCTCTCTGGGGAACCACTCCTTCTTGAGCCATTGTTTCAGCAAGATAAACCGCAAAGCTTGGAGTGCAAGCGAGCATCGTTACCCCTAAGTCTTTCATTAACTTTATTTGACGTTGAGTCATACCTCCACTTGCTGGAACAATTTTTGCTCCAAGTTTTTGTACTCCATAATGAAAACCAAGGCCGCCTGTGAATAATCCGTATCCGTAAGCTATGTGGATGACGTCTTGGCGCCTGCCGCCTGCAGTGTAGATTGATCTTGCCATTATTTCCTGCCACATCTCCATGTCTCCTTTCGTGTAGGCGCCTACAATGGGGTTTCCGGTTGTTCCGCTTGAAGCATGAACTTCAACTATTTCATCTGATGGAACAGTAACCATGCCGAACGGATAATTTTCTTTGAGGTCACTTTTTACTGTAAAAGGAATTTTCTTAAGATCATCTAAAGTTTTAATGTCTTCAGGTTTCAAATTAACGCTATCAAATTTTTTTCTATAAAAAGAACTGTTTTCATAGCAATGTTTTACCTGTTCTCTGAGTTTTTGCAATTGAAGCTTTTTTATTTCCTCAGTTGGCAGGGTTTCAATTTTTTCATTCCAGTATTGACCTTTTTCCACTTTTCTATGTCCCTCTCTTCTAAAGACCTAGATACACTTCTTTTATATGCGTGTTAGATAAGAGTTCCCTACTCTTTCCTTCCAAGATGATCTTGCCTTCCTCTAGAACGTAGCCTCGATCTGCAACGTTTAGGCTATCATGAATGTTTTGTTCAACCAATAAAACCGTCACACCCTCATCATTAATCGTGCGGACTGTATCGAGAACTTTCTCTACAATGATCGGCGCTAGACCTAAAGATGGCTCATCAAGAATAAGCAGTTGCGGATTACACATTAAACTGCGGCAAATAACTAGCATTTGCTGTTCTCCACCGCTTAATGTTTTAGCTAAAGCCTTCTCCTTCTTTTTTAAAACAGGGAAAATCTGGTAAACCCGCTCTTTGGAGTCTTTCACCTTATCTTTTTCCTCAATTGTATAAGCACCCAACAATATGTTTTCTTCAACAGTCATAGAAGGAAAGATTTCTCTGCCCTCAGGAATCATAGTTAACCCTTTCTTGACAATCTGATAAGGCATAAGTTTCTCAATATTTTCACCTTTAAATTTGATCGTTCCTGATGTTGGATGCAACAAACCCATTATTGTCTTTACAAGAGTGGTTTTTCCAGCGCCGTTTGGGCCGATAATGCTTAAAATTTCTTTTTCTTTAACTTCAAAAGAAACGTCACGAAGTATTTGCACCATTCCGTAAGCTGCAGAAACGTTTTCTATTTCCAGCATTATTTTATTCCTCCTCTCCAAAGGTAAATTTCTTGCCTAAGTAAACATTTACAACCTTATCGTCACTGCATACTTGTTTTGGGGTCCCATCACAGATTTTTTCTCCATGATGTAAGACTACAACGCGGTCACAAAGGCCCATTATAACTCGCATTATGTGCTCGACAATTAGTACTGTTACACCTTGCTTGTTAATCATTTTAACAAGTTGAATTGCTTCATCTGACTCTTTAGGTGTTAATCCTGTAAGCAACTCGTCCAGCAGAAGAAGCTTGGGGTTAGTTGCTAGAGCCTTCGCAAGTTGAATACGTCTAAGTTCAATCACGTTAAGGCTTTTCGCAGGTAAATCAAACTTTTCTTTACTTAAACCTACAAACTCAAGCAGTTCTCTGGACCTATCAAGAGAGTCAGCTTGTGTCTTAGCCTTTTTTTCGTTAAATAATACGCTGATCAAAACATTTTCTGTTGCAGTCATGTCAGGAAATGATTGAACGGTTTGAGCTGTTTTTGTAATACCTTTTGAGCAGATAGCATGAGGAGCTAACTTTGAAATATCCTCATCCATAAACATGATTTGTCCTGAATCAGGTTTATACACGCCGCTTATGAGGTTAAGAAGAGTTGATTTTCCTGAACCATTAGGCCCAACAAGACCTGTGATTTCATTCTTGTTAATTGTGAAATCTACTTCCTTTAAGGCTTGAAGCCCACCAAAATGTTTTGAGACTCCTATACATCTTAGCAAACAAGGATCTCCCCCGAGGTTGGGTAAGTATTATGATGTTAAAATATAAAGTTTAGCTGTTTTAAATTATTACATGATCCCTCTTAATTTGACAAGTCCTTCTAAAAAAAGAACAGTTGACTTACGTTGTCAAAATATAAATACTCTCTACGCTAATCTGTTTTTGGGGATTAAAGTTTGCCAATAACTCAAGTAAGCATCTTCCTTGATAATAGACCTGGATCATTATTTGAAGCCATGTCAAAATTAGACCGCAACCAAATCAAAGTTTTCGCCTTATCCATCGCTGATGCAGGAGAATTCGGCTTAGTACGGATTATTACAGAGGACCCTCAGAAAGCAGCTGCCCTATTGGAGGATGCAGATTTTAATTTGGCTAAATCCAAGAAAAACACTGAAGTTACAGCCACATTCATAACAGATAACAATAAACTTTCAAAAATAACCAAGATTCTAAGCGATGCCGAAATCAATATTGAGTATGCTTACTCCTCGGCAGTTCATGTTGATGGTGAAGTTGCAGTTATTTTGAGGCCAAGTAATGTTGAAAAAGCAGAAAAAATGCTGGCTGATAATGGTATAGCAGTACTTACTCTTAACCAGATTAAACAGTTCTTTAAGTAATTATTTGTAGTAAGCGCAATCTTTCTTAACTATCCTCGATTGTTTTTCGAGGTTTTTTTAATATTTTCCTTAAAAACAATGAAGCTTCGATGCATAACCTTTAATTTGGTCTTTATCGTGTACGACCATTAATTAGAGGCAGATCAAATTGGGTACATTAAACCTTGACAAGATCTTCAATCCCAAAAGCGTAGCTATCATCGGTGCTAGCGATGCCGAAGGCTCAGTTGGTTATGCAATAGTAAAAAACTTTACACAATTGGGTTTTAATGGCAAAGTATATTTTATTAACCTTCGTAAACCCGAAATTCTGGGTATAAAAACTTATCCATCTATTGACCAAGTTCCAGAATCAGTCGATCTAGCCATGATTGCCACTCCGGCAAAAACCGTTCCCGACGTCATGGAAGAATGCGGTAAAGCGCATGTTAAAGGTGTTATAATTGTTTCAGCTGGCTTCAAAGAAATTGGGCATGAAGGCAAAGTTTTAGAAGATAAAATCGCTGAGGTAGCGAAAAAATATAAAATCCGCGTAATTGGACCAAACTGTATAGGAATAATCAGACCAAGAAACAGCTTAAACGCAACATTCTTGGATAAAATGCCAAAAGCAGGAAAAATCGCTTTCCTTTCACAAAGCGGCGCCTTAGGTTCAGCAATTTTGGACTGGGCAATCAGCGAAAATATTGGTTTTAGCAACTTCGTCTCCGTCGGCTCCATGCTTGACGTTGACTTTGGTGACTTAATTGATTATTTTGGTAGTGACCCTAAAACAAAAAGCATACTCATGTATGTTGAAGGTATCACTGAAGCCCGTAAATTCATGAGTGCAGCGCGTCACTTCGCACGAACTAAACCAATTATCGTTGTAAAATCAGGTAAATTTAGTGAAAGTGCAAAAGCAGCAGCTTCACATACAGGTTCACTTTCTGGTCAAGATGACATTTATGATGCAGCCTTTAAACGTGCAGGTGTAGTTCGAGTTGATGAAATTGCAGACTTATTCAACGCTGCCGAAGTTTTAGGAACTCAACCTTTACCAAAAGGTAAACGTTTAGCAATCATTACAAATGCAGGTGGTCCCGGTGTAATGACTACTGATGCATTAATTGGTCAAGGTGGACAGCTAGCGCAATTAAGTAAAAAGAGTATTGAAAGCCTCAATGCAGTTTTGCCACCTTTCTGGAGTCACGGTAACCCTGTTGACGTTCTTGGTGATGCAAAATCTGACAGGTACAAAGCTGCACTTGAAGCGTGCCTTAATGATGAAAATGTTGATGGTATAGCTATTATTTTCACCCAGCAAGCGGTTTCAGACGCAGTTGGTATAGCTAATAGCATAGTGGAATTAGTGCGTAGCAAATCATACCAGAACAAGACCATTGTTACTTCCTTCATGGGTTCAGGAGCTGTACAAGAAGCAAACAGCATTCTAAATGCCAACAATATTCCAACATACTCAACACCTGAGCAAGCAGTAAAAACTTACATGGCAATGTATCACTATCAACGTAACGTCGAATTGCTCTATGAAACTCCTGAAGAGCTTCCAGTAGATGCTGCACCGCCTAAACGACCAGTAATGGTTATTTTAAGAAATGCGGCGATGGAAGATCGAGAAGTTCTCACAGAAGATGAAGCAAAAAAGATCCTCAAATACTACAACTTCCCAGTTGTACGTACAGAAGTCGCAAACAACGTTGAAGAAGCAGTAGTCTTATCACAGCAGATGGGTTTCCCAGTAGTGCTAAAGATTCTCTCACCACAAATCGTTCATAAAAGCGATGTTGGAGGAGTAATTCTTAATGTTAACTCAGAAGTGGAAGTCCGTGAAGCATTTGAACTGCTTATTCAAAGAGCAACTGCACATGATCCAACAGCTCAAATTATCGGTGTAACAGTTCAGCCAATGGTTGAAAAGAAGGGTCAAGAAATCATTATTGGCGGAAAGAAAGACCCAGTTTTTGGACCAGTTGTACTATTTGGCATGGGCGGTGTAGGTGTTGAACTCTTCCAAGACTATGCTATTGGGCTTCCACCATTAAACACTACATTAATCCGTAGAATGTTTGAGGAAACCAAAGTTTACAAACTGCTTAAAGGATACCGTGGATCAACACCAGTTGACATAAAGAAAGTAGAAGAAACTCTTCTAATGTTCTCACAACTACTCGTTGATTTCCCACAAATCAAAGAAATCGACATCAACCCGATGCTCATAAATGACAAAGAAGCAAGTATACTTGACGCAAGAATCGTTGTTGACATTCCAAAGCTCTGCAAGAAGGTTGAACCACACGAACACATAGTAATTAGTCCTTACCCAAAAAAATACGAAACGCTTTGGACACTGAAAAACGGTCAAGAAGTACTGCTAAGACCCGTAAGACCTGAAGATGAACCTTTGTGGCTTGAGTGGTTCCAAAGCTTATCCGAAGAAGCCATACGATACCGATTCTTCCAAATGCTAAAAGACACGCCACATGAGGTCCGCGTACGCTACTGTAACATAGACTATGACCGCGAAATTGGATTAGTCGCTGAAATGGTTGAAAACGGTAAACGAAAACTACTTGGAGTATCCCGCGTAAGCATAGAAACTGATGGTCGAAGCTCAGAAATGGCTTTCATCATTAGTGACCAATGGCAAGGTTTAGGTTTAGGAACAAAAATGGTTGACTACACACTTGATCTAGCAAAGGAAAAAGGTGTCGAAAACGTTTACGCCATAATGTTACCAGACAACTACCGAGCATTAAGCCTCACAAAGAAAATGGGCTTTGCTATTGACTACTTAGAAGACGGTACAATCAAAGCATCATTAAACCTTAAAGAAGAAGACATATGCGAAAGCATTGAACCACCAGCTGAAATTGTTCCAGCAGTAACAGTCGCTCAACAACCAGCAGTACAAGAAGTCAAAGCAGCTAAAACCAAAGAAGCAACAACAGCTTAATTCTTCTTTTCTTTATTTTTTAATTTTTTCCTCAAACATAAATAGACAGTAAAAAAGCAATTTAGAAAAGACTCCCTAAACCCTTTATTCCAGCTGCACATGCAAGCGTTAATCCAATACTCTAAATAATTATGGCTAAACTCATCCAAAACAACAAACGCCACCTCTGTGCACCCAAAATGCTGCCTAAAGCTGCACCAAGCGGAGCTCCTAAAAGCAGTGGCGAAAGCAATCCAAGACCAATCACTCCATACTTATTCCATACTCTAGAAAGGTAACCTTGCTTGGGTTCTTTTCCTTTATAACGCCAATGAATTATCTTATTTCTAATTTTTTCTCCTGCCACAATAACTATCAAAGCGCTGATTATGTCTTGCTATAGAAACAACAAGAAAGATACTGTTCTCTAGAAAGAACAGACTGTTCTTTTAGGAGATTTAAGTATGGCTATTTTATATTAAATGGAAACTGTTGATCACAATGCTCAAAAAATCTGGCAACTTGAAAGTATTGCGGCTTTCACTAGTTTTTGCTTTTGTAGCTGCAATGGTTTGCAGCAGTTTTGGAGCGGTTCTGGCGACTTCTGATGTTTCGAATGGCTCGCAAGGTCCAGTAAGTTTTGAAGAATTCTGTCAAATGTATGCTACGTATGTGAGTAATGGTGATGCTGCTGAGTATGAACGGATGTATAAAATGATGATTTCAGCTGGATTGACAAAAGGTGTTCCTGTAGACATACCTGTTGCATCAAAACCGAGTCATGCAATAGTACCCACTGCTGATGGTGGATGGGCATTACAAACTACAGAACTAAATGGAAGAGTATCTGCTGGTATTCAAAAAATCCGAACCAACTATTACTGGACTTCTGTTGTTTCATCTCCGGCAACTCAATGGGGTTGGGTCAATAATCCTGGTTACTCATTAGGTTCACCTGATGGTGCCTGTACAGGGTTGAATACAGTTGGGTATAACGGAAATTTTGCGGGAGAAGCAATTCTTAATGGAGCCTTTGGGCGTACATGTGCTGGTCCAATTGAAGTTTGGGCGCGTTCTCTTCAATCGGGAGATAATTACTTTGTTGTTCAGTATCAACTTAATTGGGGGACTTGGACTTATCTCGGAGTTGGGCAAACAACGAGTACTTCAATAACGAAGTTTAGTTTTCCTACTGCTGCATAGTTTGACAGGTCTACAGTTACGTGCTGTACAATGCCGCCGCCTTATCCACCTGGTTCGCATATGCTAGTAAACCACGTCGGTGTTGATGCTGTAGGAGCATATTAGTTGTTGTGTGTCTGTAGCAAAACGTTGCTAATAAGTCGATGAACACCTATCCCTTTTTTGTGAAATATGTTGATGTATCTCTATAGAGGTTATCTGTATGGGCTTGAAAAATGTTAGGTTCAAATTTAATTTGCACACTATTCATAGTAGCGGCAGAAGAAAGGTTTTGCTTTTTGTTTCTTTAATGCTTATTATAGTCTTAGTTTTTTCCTGTTTGTTTTTGGTGTTTAATGGTGCTTTTCCTTTTACAACAAAAATTCCTGAAACGCTCTTTATAACAACAATGTCTGAAACTGAACTAAGAGCGGCAGTTAATAACGATGTAAAATCCGCCGTTATCACTCTTGACAGCGATATCCAACTTACAAAACCATTAATCATTCCAACAAACAAAAATATCACCCTAACAAGCAACAACATAACGAATGGGTTTTACAAGTTGATTGGTGCAAATAAAGAATATACAATTATCGTTAAGAATGATGGTGTATTGCGACTTGATGGTGTTGTTGTGACCCATGAAAAGGGTGTTTATGGTAGAGGGGTATTTGTCGATTTTGGTGGTGCATTAATATTGTATAGTGGTGTGATTTGTGATAACATTATGCCTAATGATTATATGGCACCTAATGAGGAGTGGGGTGGTGGCGTGGTAAATTTAGGAACTTTTAGTATGATTGGTGGTGAAATCTTTAGCAATACAGCTTATACTGGTGGGGGCGTACTTAATTATGGCACGTTTGAAATGACTGGCGGCAAAATTTCTGGCAACACAGTAGGTGCTAGTGGTGGCGTGTATAATTATGACGAGGTTAGTTTGTCTGGTGGTTGTTCTGGTGGTGGTGTTTACAATTTTTATGGTAATGTTAGTATGTCTGGTGGTGAAATTTCTGGTAACACTGCTGAGTTTTATGGTGGTGGCGTGTATAGCGTCTATGGCAACTTTAGTTTGTCTGATGGTGGAGTTATTTGTGGCAACACAGCCAGTGCTGGTGGTGGTGTGTATAACAAGTACGGTGTTGTTACTATGAGAGGTGGTATAATTTCGGAAAATGTTGCATGGGATAAGGGTGGTGGTGTGCTTAACTATTTTATGTTTAGTGTTTTTAGGTTGTCTGGTGGTGTGATTTCTAACAATACAGCAGGTAATCTTGGTGGCGGTGTGTGCAGTGATGATGAGTTCAATATGAGTGGTGGTGTGATTTCTGGTAACACGGCAAATTATGGCGGCGGTGTCTATGTTGGAAACGGCAGTTTTAATTCATCTGGAGGCAAAGTTTCTGGCAACATAGCCAGTCAAAGTGGTAATGACGTATACTACCCGAAGTAACCCTGCAGCAATCGTATAGTTGAGGAGCTTCGGGTTTGTAGAAACCCAAAATACAAAAAACAACCCACAATTTGATAGCATTAACTTGTGTTAGGCTAAAAAACGTAATTACGACCTACCCCTATAGGGAATTGTTGTTTTGAACGCTTGTAATCTGTGTGGTGTTTTGACGTTTTAAACGTAAGGCTTTTAGGGCTAAAAACTATCAAGAGGATGAACAAGCGTGAAAAAAATAATAAACCGAGAGTTCGAGCAAGACCCCTATTTCCAGAAATGGCTAATTGGACTTAGCCCAAGAACCAAAGTAAATTACTCAAACGAGTTCCCAAACTGGTTAGCTTTCATTGACATGACGCCAACCGAGCAGATTAAGAAGCGTATGCATGACCTAAACAGCGAGGAAATTTTACAGCGAACCTTTTTTGAGCAAAAGTTCCGAGAATACAAGGAATATCTTGAAAGCATAAGAAACCCCGACCCATTGAAGCATGAAACTGTTAGAGGAAAGTTGCGTACCGTAGCTTCTTTTTTTGCTAGAAATGGTTTGCCTCTTTTCCTTAAGCGTGGCGATTGGGAGAGCACACAGCAACAACCAGTAATCCAACGCATGAAGCTAACCAAAGATGACGTTAAGGCGATGTATTCACATGGCAATTTGAGGGATAGAGCGTTGCTTTTGGTTTTGGCTCAAAGTGGCTTTTCTGAAATTGATGTTAGCTGTTTTAAGATTGAAGAACTCAAAGGCTTGTATGATAATGCAGAGACTGAGA
>JAEAME010002357.1_pt1 | contig 11160 bp, 6 predicted proteins | sample 8958731 | NCBI WGS metagenome assembly JAEAME01 (sample SAMN16933194, study PRJNA681113) | bioreactor sludge metagenome | isolation source: anerobic bioreactor sludge (Control) | place: India:Bengaluru | collected 2018-10-24 | reverse complement strand
AATTATTTTCTCATCACCATTAAGAGAGGAAAAGGGCAATGAAAAAGGAAATTAGGTTATCCAATCTTGTTGCAGTTACTGCAATTATTGTTATAGGAATCATTTTGCTGATTGTATTTGTGATACAAAGGAAGCCTGCGCTGACCGACCTACTCAGCGAATTGATACATCAACGATTTGCGGTATCAAGTCGGCCACAATATTTTACCGTCACAAGCGATATCACCCATGCTGATACTTTATTGGCTCGCTTCTATCAGCAAAGGGATTTCAAGCCCGCCTGGATTGATGACAATGGGCTGCTGAGCACTGGCGATAGCCTGGTCCGGGCGATTCACGAAGCTGATCACGAAGGATTGAATCCAAGAGATTATCATGTTAAAACTCTGGATTCCATGTTAGTTAAATTGCGATTGGATTTTATAACCAAAGTGCCGGTGAATATTGACTATCTAAGGGATTTGGAGCTTTTGCTAAGTGATGCGTTTTTACTTTATGGCAATCACTTGCTCGCTGGCAGACTGAATTCCGAAACCATCGATCCCGAATGGCTGACTGACCGTCCCGAAGCAAATATGGCAGCGATCCTTAACGAAGCTTTATCGACTGGACAAATTCAAACGACGCTGAAAAGCTTGTTACCCAATATGCCTTGTTATACGCAACTGCGGAAAGAGCTGGTATTGTACCAATCCATTGCCATGAAAGGTGGCTGGCCAATTGTTCCGCAGGGACCGAGTTTGAAAAAGGGCGATCGCGGAATGCGGGTCGCAGCCTTGAGTGCCCGACTGATTGCTTCTGAAGATTTAAAAGACAGGCCAATCGCTGCCAAATCTGTTTTTGATGATACTCTGGAAATGGCAGTCACAAGCTTCCAGGAGCGATATGGATTGCTCGCTAACGGCGAGGTTGGTCAGAGCACTATTGCCGCATTGAATGTTCCAGCGATAGAATATTTCCGCAAAGTAGCAGTAAACATGGAGCGTTGGCGCTGGCTTCCCCGGAATTTGGGCGACCGATATATTATGGTCAATATCGCTGCTTTTACAATGGACGTCGTCGAGAATAGGAAGACGGTATTGAGTATGCCAGTGGTGGTTGGCAAAGATTATCGTCGCACGCCGGTTTTCAGCTCTAAAATGAGCTACCTGGTTTTAAATCCCTTTTGGAATGTGCCCGAGACAATTGCCACTGAAGATATTCTTGCTGCTGTAAAGAAAGATCCCAATTACCTGGTAAAGCGAAATATCGTGGTGTTTCAAGGCTGGGACGATGAAACGCCAATAGATCCATTTAAGGTGGATTGGTCAACTGTTACGAAAGAAAATTTACGTTATCGATTTCGACAGGCGCCTGGTCCCAAAAATGCTCTGGGAAAAATTAAATTTATGTTTCCCAATAAATATGATGTCTATATTCATGATACCCCTTCACGGGCGGATTTTCAACGAACCAAGCGTGCCTTCAGTTCCGGCTGCATTCGAGTGGAAAATCCATTTGAGCTGGCCGAATATGTTTTAAAGGGAAATTCTAAATGGACAAAAAAAGCCATCAGGGAAGCTCTCGATAACGAGGAAAATTACACCATCCGCCTCCCAGAACCGATACCGGTTCACATATTTTATTGCACTGCCTGGGTCGATGAGAAAGGTAAGGTGCATTTTCGAGAGGATATTTACAATCGAGATAAGCTGGTGGTTGAAGCGTTGCGGGCAGAAGAATTTTTGATCGACTAAAATATTTTACGCAAACTGTTTGCCATCTTAAAAAAATTAACCAGGAAAAATCTCTGAGCAGCAGAACAATGCCAGCGATCCTCGGAATGAGTGAGACAAAAAAATCAGGTAGTATACTTTCCAGGAAATTTTCATGGCGAGAAACTTTTGTGGGGCGCCCTGTTTGAAAACAAAGGGCTAATTTGCTTCTGCCAAAACAACAAATTTTTCATTGTGATTGCACTATATATTTAAATACACAAAATTCAATCCAAACACAATAACTTGCCTACAGCAAAACGGCTTCGAATCCAACTCGCGCCGCTATTAATCCGACGATAAATATAGATGTAAAACGTAATGGACGTTGACGGAAAGACCAACGAACCCGGAAAATTTTCATTTATTTGAATTTCATCAATATCATGTTTGATCAAGAATTTCTTCCGTTACATTTTTCGATGGAATCACATCATTTGTCAATTGGGATCAATCCATCGTTGCCACTCAGAGTCGCTAAGCTCGCCTCGAGCAGTTGAATGAACTAGTTCGAGATTACCGAATCCCTGCTTATCAACAAAAATAAACTCCACGCCTCCCTGAATTGAGAAATATTTCCAATTTTGATACTCTTTATGTTCCATGTTCGAAGGGAATCGCTCAATTTCATCTGGTACACCGTAAACCAATAAAACTCTGCCGCGGTCACTTTTGTAGCCTTTTTTAAACCCAGGGAATTCTTTATTAGCGGTATTCACCATTTTTAAATAATTATCTCGAAATTCGTTTTTCACTGTCTCAGGATTATCATCGCGTTTCTTCCAAAACTCCATTAGAAAGGATTGTTTGCCCTTAATATCTAAAGTTTTAAAAATATTTTTTTCATCAGTAGTGGCAATATAAATTGCTGCATCAAATTCTTCATCAAGCGTCTGCACTGACATGTTTTTGTAGATTCGCTCAAAAGATTCTTTCAGCTTTTCATCCGCCAGTCGCTGTGTCACGCTGTCTGGCACTGCCAGGTCCCCCTCCCGATAAATGAAAAACTTTTTTCTTTTTGAGGTCTTGTCATTATTTAAAAAATCGGTGACTTCCAACTCAAAAAAGTAAGTCCCGGATCGAAACGAGATGATATTCATTCCGCTGACTTCCACGGCAGATTCGCCGGGCTTCTTCTTAATTTTAGCGGGAAACTCTCTCACGACCTGTCCATCACCATCGATGATGCGATATTGAACCGAATAATTGCTCGAATCGCGCGTGCTATCGTAAGCCAAATTATAGATCTCGCTATAAAACATGAGCATCGGCAAACCAGTGCCGTAAAACTGATCCGGATTCGGAATTACCAGATAACCGTTTTTATAGAAACGGTTTTTCTCGGAAGTGGATCGAATTTGAGTAGCCAATTCAATATCGCTCACTGCCAGCTTTCCAGAGGGAAACGAGTTCACGGTGAGAGTCTGTTCTTTTTCAGTTTCATAATTCGAATTTTCATCGGTCATTTTTACTTTAATCAAATAGGAGCCTGGTTTGACAGCAAAATACCCCATCCCAAAAAGTTTTTGGCCGGAATTAATATGCTCCAGACTATCGACATGATTGATGTTTTTCCAGGCATCGGTCGCTAATAGCGAATCATTTTGCCAGATCTCGGCTTTGAAAGCAAACGTGGCGTTCCAGCCGCTATCGGCAGGAACAAACTTTAGATGATTTCTAAAAATTGAGTAATACAATTCGACCAGCACAAAATCATCCTGGGCTCTAAATTGTCCAATATCGAATCCAAAATTAAATTGATTCTCAGCAAGAGGGTTATCCTGGTCGGATTGAGCATAAGTAAAATATGAAAAACTCAGACAAAGCACGAAAAAACTAATCAGAATAAAGATTTGACTTCTAACAGACATTTTCATCCCTCCAAATCTACTCACTCTAATTTTACTGAAACGACCTGTGATACCCCGCTTTCTTCCATGGTGATCCCATAGAGACAATCGGCAGCTTTCATGGTCAATTTATTATGAGTAACAATGATGAATTGTGTCGAGTTGGCAAACTGTCGGATTGCTTTAAGGAAACGCTGAACATTATTATCATCAAGCGGAGCATCAACTTCATCAAGAATGCAAATTGGGCTGGGTTTAACCAGATAAATTGCAAACAGCAAAGAAATAGCTGTCAAGGCTTTTTCACCACCCGACAGGAGGGTTAAAGCTTCTATGCGTTTGCCTTTAGGATTTGCTTTAATTTCGATAGTCGCTTCCAGCGGATCGTCATCGGTAGCAATGACCAAATCCGCTTCTCCCATCGGGAAAAATTGGTTAAACACGTTAATAAAATTTTGACGGATCTGCTGAAAAACCGTATCAAACTTTTGCTGAGCAGTATCATTGATATGTGAAATGGTCTCTTTCAAATTTTGTTCGGCTGAAGTTAAATCATCCTGTTGTTTTTCAAGAAAATCCAGCCGACTTTTCTCTTGTTCATACTCTTTGAGAGCTAATAGATTTACTGGCCCCAATGTCTTAATTTTCTCGCGAAGGACATTTATCTGTTCTTCATCCACCGAAACGTTGTAGCTGGCATCGATTGATTCTCGCGTCAACTCCATATCATATTCTTCCAGCGTGCGTCGATACATATTATCGGCATTGATTCGCAGTTCTGATTTTTTTAATTCGATCTCATGGATCGAATCGGAGACTGATTCACGTTCTTTGCGAAGCTGAGTGACAGCTCGGGATTTTTCTTCAACATTTTCTCGAAATGATCGATGCTGCAGTTCAAAATCACTTACCCGGGTTTCCGATGCTTCTTTGGTAGCATAATCGCCGCTGATCAGCTCGCCCAGTTCATCACTGCGACTTTCCAATTGGGCTCGCTGCTCATCAATTCTTACCAGATCCTGTTCGCGGCTGGAAATGGTATTTTCATATTCACGAATCAAAACTTCAGCTTGCTCAAACTCTCGTCGGAGATTCCGTTCATTTCCATTCAACTCAACGATAGTCAGGTTCAATTGATTGACTTTTTCAGCCTGTTGGCTTCGCAGTCTCTCGATCTCATCGATATCTTTGCGATGCCCTTGAAATTGCTCATTCATTGTCGAATAAGCTTCCTGATTAGTCTGTAGTTCTTGCTTTAATTGCACATGCTGCAATTCAATCTTGTTATATTCCGTTCCAAATTGCACCTGCTCATCATCAATTAAGCTGGCTCGTTCATTTGCCTGGCTGATTTGATAGTCAACTTGAGAAAGCTGAATTTGCGCCAGTGACAATTGTTCCTGGCTGTGTTTGACCTGCTGTGCCGCCTCGGCTTTTCGACGGTTGATTTCCATTCGCTGGGTTTCCAGGTCTCGCATTTGCTTTTCATTCAAACTGAATTGGTGCTGAAGCTCGTCGATCTGTTGATTTAATTGTTGAAGCTGACCCTGTCTTCCAATGATGCTCTCGGATTCCGCCTGTTTTTGTCCTCCTTTGATTCCACCCCAACCGAATATCAATTCTCCGGCTAAAGTTACAAGATGAAAGTCATGTTTTGAAAAGGTAGAGGCAATTTTTGTTGCTACAGAAAGGTCTTCGACGATCAAGTAAGAGCCAAGCAATACCTTTACGGCTGGCAGATAGGATGCCTTGCAGCTTACCAACTCGTCTGCCCAACCAATAATTCCTGGTGCAGTTGGAAGATCGCGCTTGGGCTCTTTTTCAGATAGCCTTTGAACCGGCAGAAAAGTAACAATGCCCTGCTGATTTTCTTTCAGCGTGTTGATGCCGAGATAGGCTGTTTCGACATCTGAAACGAGCAGATAAGCTGCCCGATCTCCAAGAACCGATTCAATCGCTTTGCGATATTTATCATCAACAGTAATGGCTTCCGCCAGCGTGGTATGGAATCCCTGCGTCTTCCCTGAATTTACCATCAGATATTTGATGCCCTGCGGGTAATCAGCATAACTTTCCAGCAGCTCTTTAAGGAAAGCAACTCTTTGCTGATAGGACTCAATCTGATTATTGTTCTTCAAAATGTCATTTTTTAATCGTTCAATCTGCTGCTGCAATCGTTCCGATTCGAGCTCTAATTCCGCCTGAGTTTCGATGAACTCTTCCAAACTAATTTGCAGTTGCTGTTGAGATTCTTGAAGCTGAATTTTTAATTGGTTGTCCTGCTTTATTTTTAGCGATAGCGCTTCTTTTTCTTTTGTTAGCTGTTCGGCTCGTGTTTTTAAATGATCCAATTGCGCGGCAAATCGTTCCAGGGATCGCTGTTTCTCTGAAATCGACTGGATTTGACTGAGCACCTGCTGCTCGGCCTGCTGACCTTGAGTTTTCTTTTCGGCAATCGATTTTTCAAAATCAGCTAATGATTGCCGTTCTTGATCATAATTCTGATGTATGTTTTGAATCTCTACCGTCATTTTTTTTAACTGATCTTCGACCTCGAGCCGTCGATCTTTTTGAGCGGCAATACGTGCTGTTAAGTTTTCAATCTCTTCCTGGATTTTGGTTTTATTTTCTGCCAGTGATTTCAGTCGCTCCCGGCTTAATAATATTTCTTCCTCTCGTTTGTGGATAGTGCTCGTAACCTCATTGAGCTGTGCCTGGGCGTCGCGAAGCTGCTCTTCTAATTTCAATAAATCTGCTTGAAAAGCTTCAACTTCAGCTTCCTTAAAAGAAACCTGGGAAGTCAAGCTTTCCCGGTTTCGATTCTGCTCTTCATATTTCTCATTTAATGGGATTAGCTCTTCGTAAATACGGCTATAATGATGCGTGGCTACTCTTAGTTCGGTTTCCTTTAAATCCTTCGCCAGTTCCTGATACCTTTGCGCTCTTCTCACCTGCCGATGAAGCGAATTAACTTTGCTTTGTACTTCAGTAATAATATCAGCCAGACGAATTAAATCCTGTTCAGTGGCGTCAAGCTTGCGCAGTGTTAATTTCCGGCGTTGTTTATATTTGGTAATTCCCACCGCCTCTTCAAAAATACGACGACGATCTTCCGGCTTGCCATTTAAAATCGACTCTACCATGCTTAATTCGATGACCGAGTAAGCATCAGGGGTAAGCCCGGTATCCATTAATAAATCATTAATGTCTTTCAAGCGACAGGGATTGTTATTTAAAAGATATTGGCTTTCTCCAGACCGAAACAGCCGGCGAGTAATCATCACTTCTGAATATTCTACTGGCAATACATTCTGAGTATTATGAATAACAATCGAGACTTCAGACATTCCCAGCGGTTTTTGATTTTTGGAACCATTAAAAATTACATTCTCCATTCGATCACTACGAAGCGTCCCGGCTTTCTGCTCGCCTAAAACCCAACGAATGGCATCAACGACATTGCTTTTGCCACACCCATTCGGACCGACCACGCCGGTAATTCCCGGCATAAAGTCAAAAACAGCTTTTTTAGCAAACGATTTAAATCCGAAAATTTTCAGCTTTTCAATATACACAACATTCTTCCCACAAAACTTCCAACGATGATTTTCTATTCCTTTTAGAATCAGCTTGAAATAAAGCCTCTAATTTTAACATAAATATTATTAAAAGTCAAGGCTTTTTTCATTGATATTTTTTAAATCCAAAATTTATGCTTGCTTTTGTATTTCTATTTTGTTATTTTCATGCCATAATAATTTGATCATTACCTGCTGGAAAAAAAACAGTGAGCCAGGAACTATCTTATCGATTCATGACTATTCCTAATCTGCTTTCAATATTTCGCATCTTGCTTATTTTCCCTATTGCCTACTTCTTTTGGATTAATAATCTGAATCTTGTTATCGTATTGGCGATAATCTCTTTTATGAGTGACTATCTGGATGGCATTATTGCACGTCGTTTCAACCAGATTTCCGAGTGGGGAAAAATTCTTGATCCCGCTGCGGATAAATTGGCCATTGGGATCATGTTGATCATTTTGTACCTGAAACAGCAGGTGCCGTTATGGCTTGTCATTATTGTCGTTGGTCGGGATGTGGGTATAGTGTTGATAGGTTTATTCATGGCTAAAAAATATAGATTTATTACCTCATCCAACTTTATTGGCAAAACGACCGCGAATGTGCTGGCACTTATGGTTTTCAGTTATATTTTTAATATTCAAATTCTGGAAAAGCTGTTCACCTGGCTGGCGATATTTATGATATCGCTATCAAGCTATAGTTATTTGAAAAATTTTTTAGCGCTTCAAAAGACCGCTGAGAGCAGCATATAAACGGCGGGAGACGTTCGTCTTTCCATCGGATTACAATCAAATAGCCTTTGATGAACCGACAAACAGATAGCCCGCGCTTCTGACGCTCTTGATAAAAATTGGCTGCGCCGGATTCGGTTCAAAATATTTTCTTAATCGAGCAATAAAATTATCCACCGTACGGGTTTCGATTGCAGAGCTCAATCCCCAGACATTTTCCAAAAGCTCCTCCCTTGAGACGATTTTACCCGGCCGGTCAATTAAATATTTTAACACCGCCGCTTCCCGTTTGGTCAGTCGAAATTGTCGATCGCCAGAGCGACCGGTCAGATCTTCAAAATTAATCTCATTTTTTCCAAAGCAGTATAAAGGTTGCTCGGTCGTGATTCGCCGATACCATCGTTTTCGCTTCAATATCCGCTTCACCCGCAATAACAACTCTTTCAAATGAAATGGTTTTGTGATGTAATCATCTGCCCCGAGTTCCAATCCCCTTATGATGTCCTCCGCTGAATTTCTGGCAGTAAGCATTAAGATAGGAATTTGCAACGACTGTTCCCGGATATGGCGAGCCACCTCAAAACCATCATCATGATAGGATAACATAATATCCAATATAATTAAATCAAAGTCATTCCGATTGAACAACTTTATCGCTTCCCGTCCATCACGAGCGATGATAACTTCATAACCCTCTTCGGATAAATTATATTCGAGTCCCACTGCCAGAGACTCTTCATCTTCTACCAGAAGAATTTTGCTACCCATTATGACATTATCATTTTGGAGGTCATGCTGATCGCGCACTTCTTTTTTTCCTTTGGATCGTGTGTTTCAGTAATCGATTGATAAGTCTTTTTCTGGCTTTTTTATAGACTGGCAACTCGATTTGAATCATGGTACCCGCTCCGGTATCAGGGCTCATCGCCTTGATTTTGCCACCATGGGATCTAAGTATCTCCCGGGTAATGAATAATCCCAACCCTGTGCCTCTCACATTAGGTCCTTCATTGTTGTAAACACGATAAAATTTTCGGAACACCCGCTTTTGTTCTTGAGTTGGGATGCCAATCCCCTGATCGATAAAATGTAATATAAAATACTTTCCAACACAAGCGCTCTTGATTTTAAATGAAAATTGGCCGCCGGCATATTTGATCGCATTATCAATGAGATTCATAAAAATAATTTTAAACGCATTTCTATCCAGAACACAGCGGCAAGCATCAGCGCTTTCTAAAGATATTTGCTGTACGATGTCAGCCGGATACCTGGCTAATACTTCGGCCAGAATTTTCGGAATAATCGCCGCCATATTATATACCTTAAAATCAAATGCCAGACGTTTTTGATCAATGCTGATGGCGCCTAATATTCTTTCAATCATGCCCTGCAATTGATTGGTGTCTCTTTTCATCAACTGGATAAATTCATGAAGCTTATCTTCGGGAACGTGGCGGGCTTCTATGGTTTCCAGATACAACTGTATGGAAGCCAGAGGTGATTTCAAATCATGGGAGATATTGGCTATAAACTGATCCTGGACGCGGTTCATATTAATTTGACGGTTCAAATAAATATAAATGAAATAAAATCCAGCCTGAAGCAATACCAGCAAAACACAACCAAAGATAAGCACTAAAACATGGTAGCTCCCAGGCATCAAGGCTGGTGACACCTCGTTTCCAACTTTGGTGATGATGATATGATTGGAAATATAAAAATATATCCACAGCGCTGCCAATAACAGCCAGGTCAGTTGTACGATGATAAGCACGACAATCGGCTGTATTAATTGATGTATCTTTTTCCTGGCCAACATGCTTTAGTTATTCCAATTCATTTGTTACTTTAATTGCTATTAACTGATGTGGATCGAAATGTAAAAAAAAAAAATTATTTAAACAAGTCAAAAAACCAACTTCTGAGAAATAATTGGTTTTTTGACTATTAAAAAATAAAAGTAACTGGTTTAATTATATTTTTGCAGTGGGCTGTTGCAAAATGGTACAATTTGTTTCCTCTTAGAACATCACAATTTCAAAATAGTATTTTCATGAATGGAAATTTTACCTTTTATCAGGATTGAAATTTATATTATCGAAATAACCGTTTATATCTATTTGCTACGGCATGTTTTTTGTATTAGCTTTTATTCAAAGAAATAGTCAATTTAATATGCATTATTTTTTAATTTTTTACAAAGCAAGAATCCATCGATGCGAACGCTCTGCGTTTTACGACTAAAATAAGACAGCGGTTTTGAAAATATTCAACTATAATGAATCGAAAAATAGCTCAAAATACCTGAGAATTAAATGCACAAACCTTCCGAAAATAAAAAACTCGACGCTTTCTTAGAGCAGCACAAGCTTAATCGTGAAGATTTTCCAGTTTTGATTCAATTTCCCAAAGAGTTTAGACGAAACTGGCTTAAGCAATTCGATGCTCGATTTATGATTATCCTGGTTTCAACTTTCTTTGTCGGGATCAGTTTTATTGTATCATTTCTTTCGTGGGGCGCAGGCAAAGGGACAGACCTGGATGCCAATTCAATACAAAAGCGGTACGCCAAATTGTTATTAGATAAATCCATTGAAAATGATTTCCTTAATAATAATTCAAAAACGCCAGACACATATCTTTACGGTGTTCCAGATGAAATGGAAAATCGAAAGCTTTCTTTCGATAATCAAGAACGATTGCAGTATGGTTCATCTGGTACAGAGACTGACATCCAGGGAAGAAGTTCTGCTGGCATGGGATCAGGTGTTTCAGCCAATTCCAGACAATCCGGTTTTGAAGGATCAGCCAGTTCTTATGGGAGTGGATCAGCCGAAAAAATCGGCTCAATGGGCATTTTGGGATATTTATCTGAAGACAACAACGCCTCGAACGAGGAACTCAATGAGATATATGCCCAGGATGGACATAACACCCAGTACCTGGAGGGTTCGCTTGCTAATGTAAAAATTGCAAATTTCAATCAAAGAGGTGAAAATGCAGCAGGCGGAACAGGAGAAGGTGGCGGCATTGCTTTTGCTGGAGTAAAAGGCTCTAAAAGAACAGTATCAAACAGCGAAGTGCAAGCCTCTCTGGTACCTTTAGAGCAAGCAGAATTTCGTACTGTAGCGAAAAATACTGAATTAGAAGAATCTTCAGTTTCATTGCTTACGAGGACCGGAAAAACAGCGACGGCTCGAAAAGCCGACCATATCACCAAAGGGGTGCGTGATCA
>JAEAME010002355.1_pt1 | contig 11162 bp, 4 predicted proteins | sample 8958731 | NCBI WGS metagenome assembly JAEAME01 (sample SAMN16933194, study PRJNA681113) | bioreactor sludge metagenome | isolation source: anerobic bioreactor sludge (Control) | place: India:Bengaluru | collected 2018-10-24 | reverse complement strand
CATATTCGTATGTATCACGTATACTAATTTTATTCTCACTTGGGCCAATTCTTGTCGCTTCCATTAAATGATATATAGTGTCTGTTACTTTTTGTATCTGATTCCCGTTTGAATCATAGTAATAATTTGTTATCTCATCTCTATCAGCATTCTTTTTTGTCGTTTTTATTAGCTTGTTTGCAGCAGTATATTCATATGTTGTTGTGTCTGTTAAGTAGTCTTCCTTTTGAATCGATTTCTTTCTGTTTCCTAATCTGTCGTACTCATAGACTATGCTTTTTCTGCTGCTATCTTTTTCTTCTATTAACCTTCCTACTGTGTCATATTTATATTCTGTTGTTTTTGTTTCATATCCTGAAGTACTTGGTATTATATGTTTTCTTGTGTTTGTTGCTTGGTTTCCATCTGCATAATAGCTATATTCATATAATCCTATTGTCTTTCCACTATACTTTTCGCTTTTATTTTCTAGCCTTGTTATCCAGCCTGATTTATTATATGTATAGTTTTCAGATGTACTGTTTGTATAATCTATTTTTTGTATTCTTCCTGCTCTGTTATAGCTATAGCTTGCTTCTAATACTCCCTTTTCATATACTTTTGTTAGTCTAGACATATTGTCATATTCATAGCTTGTATCATTTAAGTAATTAGTATTGTTTATTTGACTTTTGAAGCTTTTTCTGTTGCCAGCTATGTCATATGTATATGCTTTCTTTGTTACATATTTTATTGTTCCGATTGCTTTTTCTTCTACTTCTCTAGTGCTCTTCAATCGTCCTAAATTGTCATATTCGTAGAAGCAAGTTATACTTTCATTCTTTTCGCTTTTCTTTTGTCCTGTTTTTGTATATTCAAATGTATTGCTTTGTACTATTCCTTTCGGTGTTTTCACACTTTGCCTTATTATTCTGTCTAGTCCATCATATTCATAGCTTGTTATATTTCCATTAGGGTCTGTTTTGCTTTCTAATTGTCCATATTTCTTATAGTATTTATATGTCTCTTTAAGGTTTTCTTGGTTTGTTACACTTACTAATCTGTTTAATGCATCGTAGGTGTATTTAACTGCCTTAGCGTTAATATCTTGTTTGCTGCTCATTCCTGCTTGTACACTTACTTGATTACCTACTCCATCATATATGTATTTTGTTACATTATCTATATTTGCATTATTGTACATAGTAACATATTCAAGTCTTCCCCTAGTATCATATTCATGCTCGACTTTTCTTTCTGTATATGTTGCTCCTTTTTGTTGGTTTGATATTGTACTTTTAATTATATTGCCAACAGCATCATAATAATATCTACTTATTTGATTAAAGTCTTGTTCTATTGGGACTATCTCTTCTATAAGTCTTCCTAATCCGTCATATTTATATGTTACAGTATTTCCTTCATAGTCTATGCTTGCGATTTTATTACCTAAGCTGTTATATGTATTTAAGATATATTCACCATTTGCATTGTAGCTTTTTATTGGTCTTCCGACATAATCATACTCCCATTTCGCAGAATAAGCAATATTTCTTTCTGTTGCAAATGCTGTTTTTTCTGTTAGTTTATTTCCAAGATAGTCATAACTATATGTGTCAAAGTACTCTTTATCATATAGCCTTCCAATCTTTACTACTTGCCCTAAATTGTTTAGGTATTGTGTTGTTACTATTGAAGGTGCATCTACATCCCCTAATATTGTCTTTTGTATTCTTCTTAATTTCTCGTTTCCATATGCATCTTCATACTTATATTGCTCTTCTGCAAGTACTTTTGTATTTTGCACTATACATTTTCTAACAAGCTTAGAAAGTACATTGTACTCATATATTATGTCTGTTCCTATTATGCTGTTAGTCTCTTTTACTAATCTGTTTAATGCATCATAATTCTTTTTACTCAGCATAACAAAGCTATATCTATTATCTTCTGAGATATATGTTGCATATTCATATCCATCTGCTGTATATTGATATCTCAACCATATATTATTTTCATTCTTTATATCAATATAATTGGATGCGTAATTTCTAATATACTCAAGTGTTGTTCCATCTGCATTTGTTTGTTTTATTAAATCTCCAGCAGAGTTATATTGAAAAAGTGTAGCATTTCCATTTGCATCTATGGATTTTGTTACTTTTCCCATATTATCGTATTCGAGATTTTTGACTATTATTGTTCCTGCTACTTCCCCAGTTGTTTGTTTTGCTAAGGAACCATCTGCGTTTTTTATACCTGATGTTTTTTCTTGGTTTAGATATGCACCTTGACTATATGTATATTGTATCTGTTGATAGCTTGTTAAATTATCTTCATATCTTTTAATGCTAATGATGTTTCCATATGCATCATATTCATAGTCTTGTTTTTCTTTTACTGCTCCATTAACAAGTGTTTTAGATGATGCTATTGTTTTATTTTGGTTTGAAAGTGTGTTGCTTACTGTAATGCTTGTTTTGTCATCCTGCTTATAGCTTTTTGATAAAAGCATGTTATAGGCTTTGTCATATATATAGCTTGTTTTATACTCAATATTACTTTTATTGCCTTCTGCTAAAGGTGACCATGATGCTATGACATTTCCTTTTTCATCATTTTCCATTAGGCTTATGGACTTCATATAGTTAGTGCTTGTTTGGTATTTCCTGTTTTCTACTTTTATAGGAAGTTTATATATATCATATTGTATTTCTGTTGATTCAACTAATTCATTATTTAGCTTTGTTTCTTCTTTAATTAATAAATGTTTGTTATTAAAAAATGATGTCTTCTCAAGTCCTGTCAACTCTGTTCTCACTGTAGTGCTGTAGCTAAATGTATCAGGAAGTGAGTATGGATCTCTATAAGCAGGATAGCCAGACATATTATTGCTCGAATATACATAGATTCTTTTGTTTTTTTGCTCTGTTCCAACTTTATCTTCTCTTGTTTTAATTCTATATGCAGTTTCTAGGCCTGAGCTACCAAGATTTTTTTTGTATGACTCATATGTATATATAGTCTGATATCCCGTAGGATGAGTTATTGTGCTTAAGTTTGCATATATATTGCTTGCTCCATTTATAGATTTACTAAAAACATCAAATCCACCAGAACTAATGTTATAACTATAATTTGTTATATGCTTAAGTTGATTTTCAAATTTTGTAAGAGTTTCTATACCTCCTTGCTTACTTACTGTGTATTGCAGCTCTCCTTCAGGGAGTTTAACCACTGTTAAGTTTGTTGCGTTACCTATATTTGTGCTTGTTATTGTAACTACTCTACCTAGTGTATCTGTAATCTCAATTTTTGGTCGTCCAGATATTATTGAATTTACAAATTTTATTTCATTTTCAAATTTATCTTTTATACCTATTAGCTTTCCATCATTTGAAAAGTATTCTCTTTTACCATCTTTATAGTATAAAGTATATTGTGAAGAAACCGCTCCGTTAGAGTATCCTGTTTCCTTTTCTATTCTTAAATCTGTCTTGTCATAATCCTTAAGATTTGAGTCTCCTTGTTTATCTGTAAGTTGAATAATATATATGCTTCCATTAGATAAATGTAGATATTTACTATCTTCTATTGACGAAAAAGCAAAGCTCCAGCCTGTACCCAAGCCATACGTATTGTCTAGATATTTGTTTGTACTTGTACTTGAATAATTGTATTCTTCATAGCCAATAAATAATGATTGAATGTATAAAAACTCAGGTCTAAATACTAAATCAACACCCTCTCCGTCAAAGTCATCATATCTTATTTCTTCGAACTGATTAATGAAATTCTGTATATCTAAATCTGTGCTAAATGGTCCAGCTTTATAAGTTTCTGGATCATCATAATACGACCATCTTCCTTCTCCATATCCATCAACATCAAAATATGCTTTTAAAGTAAAATATATATAATATTCGTATACTTCTTCGTAATCAGCAGCTCCTTGTGGATTGTATACATTAGCATTTTCAGATTCATATCTTCTCGCTATTACGAGATCTAAGCCATTTTTACCCTTTATTACTTGATCTGTAACTTCATATGTAAGTCCTCCAGAATTTAAATTTATAGCTTCATTTTGAGTATAATCGAAGCTATACGGTGCTCCTACTTGTTTTTCAGGTGAACTTTTTTCTTTTGTTGGCTGTGTACCTATTTGATTAGCTTCATTCGAACATTTTTTTATATAATTTTCAATTGTTTTCTCAAAATCTATAAATCTAAGCTCATTTTGTGATGCGTAATCTAATAGAACAGTTTTATTAATTCCATAATCATTAGAAAACCCTTCAAAATTAATATTATCTGTTCCTGAAACAGAATTGCTTGTCTGTGTGTTGTATGTTGTTTCTTTTGTTAATAATGCTTCTATGTTTATATTGTACTCTTGATTTATTACATATGCGGTTACTACAGCTTCTGCTTTATGTCCAATCAATATATACTTATATAAATCATTATTTTCTTTTATATTATATAAAGATAATGAAGCTTTATATATACCAAGTTCTTTATATATTTTATTACATTGTTCTACTGTAATACAGCTTTTTATTATTTCTTCAATAGCTATTTTATATTTATATTCAATATTTGCATATGCAAATGAGTCAATTAATGACTTCCCTGCATTGTTCAGCTTTTCCATGGCTTCTCTATTTACTGAAGCATATCTACATATTAATCCTATTTCTTGTTCATTAAGTTCAGAGAATTTTTTATTGTTATGAATTATTTCGATAAAGTTATTGTAATCTTGATCTTCTACAAATTCTCTAGTATATATATCATAATTTACAGCTGTATCTATTCTAGCATTTTTAATTATTATATTGCTATTATCAAAATTTCTATCTTTGGTTGGGATGTATTTGTATTCTTCGTCATTGTCAAATATGAATGACTCGGATAATGCAAGGTTATTAGAAGAAGATAGTATATCCTCATCATTTACTAAGTATGTCAAATAACTTTCTGAATTAGTATTTTGAATTGTAATATTATTTTTTTGATTTTGTGATGTGTCTCTTATTGACTCTATATTTTTTTGTTTAAAATCATTTAAATTTAAACTTTTTATGTTATTTATACTAAAAGCTTCTGCATAAATACTAGTATTAAAAATCATTAAAAATGCTAATACTAAGCATATTTTTCTAAATAAATTGTTTTTTATCAATGTGCTTTCCCCCATTATATATTGTATTTTATTTTTCTTTTGTTACATAATTCACTATAGCTAAAAATTAACTATGGTGATAGTACTGCAATAATATAAACATAATTACACAAATCCCTTTTTTGCATATAAATGTCCCCCCTTCATACATATTAATATAAATTTTAACAAATATAGATTAATTTGTCAATATAAATAAGTTTACTTGTTTACTAAATCTCAAATATAAAATTTAGCTATTTCAAATTGATATTGAAATAGCCTTATTATTAGTCATATAAATATTGTCCTTTGCAAATAAGCTTGACAGGTCCTGTTAAATAGATTTCTCCTTGCTTATCTTCTATTAAAAGTTGTCCGCCTCTTACTTTTACATTAATCCTTTTATTGCAATTGTGGACAATTGAGCTTATTATTGAGGCTGCAGCTGCACCTGTTCCACAGGATAGTGTAGTTCCGACTCCTTTTTCCCATGTTAAAAGCTCAATATTTGATTTATCTATTATCTTGCAGAGATTTACATTTGTTTTCAATGGAAATATTTTATTATCTTCTATACCTTCAGCTAATTTTTTAAGCTTTTTCTCAGCATCAATATTATTAATAATGCTAATATTATCAATATTATCATTATTATCAAATATACTGTTCAAATCATCTGCAAATATCACAGTGTGTATAGTACCTATCACTAAGGAGCTAATTTTTAACTTTTCTCCAAGTACTATTATTTCTTTATTTATATACTTTTCATTATCTGTAGTCTTTGGTATTTCATTTGCAAAAAAGACTGGCTTTCCAAAGTTTACAGTCACAAGCTCGACTTTCTCATCTTTTATTTCTAGTTCAACTTTCATAATTCCAGCAAGTGTTTCTACTTCAAAGCTAGTATCATTTACAAGTTTGTTTTCATATACAAATTTTGCAAAGCATCTAATTCCATTTCCGCACATTGTTGCTATACTTCCATCTGCATTATAGTAGGACATTTTTACATCTGCTATAGAAGATTCTCTAGCAATCAAAATTCCATCTGCACCTATCCCAAAGTTCCTATCGCATACCTTTCTCGATAATTCATGATGATTTATGTTTCCTATATCAATGTCCCTAAAAATTATAAAGTCATTTCCTGTACCCTGATACTTTTCAAATTTAATCATAGCTATCTCCTACCTTTATTAGCAATTGCTTAATTCAAAGATAACTTCTTCAAATATATTAATAAATTGACTTATTTCATCAATTTTTATAATTAGTGGGGGCAATAATCTAATTACCGTGTTAGCAGTTGAATTTAGCAATAAATTTTTAGTTTGAGCCAACTCTTTAATTTTATTTATATGATTATTGACTTCTACACCAATCATTAAGCCCCTACCTCTAATCTCTTTAATTATATTAGGATAGCTTTTCTTAATTGAATTGAGTCCATCCATTAGTAAAGCTCCTTTTTGCTTAACTTCTTCGAGCAAATTAGAATTTAAGATGCTTTCCAATACATAAACTCCACATGCACAAGAAACTGGATTTCCTCCAAATGTGCTTCCATGATCTCAAAGAGCAAATATGTCCTCTAATTTTTTGCTAACAAGTACTGCTCCAATAGGCAAGCCTCCTCCTAGAGACTTAGATAAAGTGACTATATCTGGACTAAAATTAAATTTTTCATATGCAAATAAATCCCCAGTTCTACCTATTCCAGTTTGAATCTCATCTATAACTATTAAGAAATTGTATTTTTTTGATAAACTTATTACTTCATCTATAAATTCTTGCGATATTTCTATAACTCCACCCTCACCCTGTATAATCTCTAAAAAAACCGCACAAGTGTTATCGCTTACACTTTCTCTTAATGATTCTACATTGTTATATACAAAATGCTTAACTCCTGATAAAAGCGGTGTAAATGAATTTTGGTATTTTTCTTGCCCAGTAATAGCAAGGCTTCCATACGTTCTTCCATGAAAAGAATTATATGCAGACAAGAGCTCATACTTATTTTTATCAAATTGCTTTCCATATTTCCTGCATAGCTTTATTGCAGCTTCATTCGATTCTGTTCCTGAATTTGTGAAAAAAACCTTTGATGCAAAGCTATTTTCAACAAGTAGTTTTGCTAAATTTACAACCGGCTCGCTCACAAAATAATTTGACAAATGAGTATATTTCAATGCTTGCTTTGCCATAATTTCAGCTATTTTTTTGTCATGACCTAAATTATTCACCGATATCCCAGCATACATATCAAGGTATTTATTTCCTTCAATATCATAAAGATATGAACCCTCTGCTCTTTCAATTACAAGATTTCCTCTATTATAAGTATTTAATATGTACTTTTTATCCTGTGTATGTAGACTATCCATGATTATATCTACACCTCCAATATAAAAATACTCCCAAAGACTATATTAACTCAACTTTATTAGTAAACATTGAGCGTTTTGCAAAGTGTATCATACATTTTTATTCCATTCATCAGAACCTCTGAATCAAAGTTAAAATGTGAACTGTGTAGTGGGTTTGTGTAACCTAGCTTCTCATTCCTTGACCCAAGCATAAAAAATATTCCTGGTACTTCTAATTGATAATATGAAAAATCCTCTGATATCATCATTGGCTCTATTTCTATTAAATCATCCTTAAGAGGTGATTCCATTATTTTGCAATACAAGTCCTTATCATTAATAATTGAAGGGTACATTTCACTAATATTAGCCTCGATTTCTACTTCAAACATTTCCATAAGACCTTTATTAATTGTAAGAATTCTTTCTTTTATCTTTTCAAATACTTCTTTATTAAATGTTCTAATAGTTCCCTCAAGCACAACTTTTTCAGCTATTATATTACGTCTTTCTCCGCCTCTTATGCTACCTATAGTAAGTACTGAGCCTTCTATAGGGTTTATATTTCTACTGATTATAGTTTGATAAGCATTTATTAGCTGAGCTGCAACAACAAGTCCATCCTTTGCTTTGTGTGGAATAGCTCCATGGCCACTTTTTGCCTTTATAAATACATCAAACTCGGCAACATGAGCAGTCATAACACCTGATTTCACACCAACCTTGCCCTGTTCAATTTCTGGATATATGTGTAATCCAAATACATTTTTTACATTATAATCTTTAAGTACATTTTCTTTTACTATTAGCTCTGCCCCTCCAGGTCCTTCCTCTGCGGGTTGAAATATGAATAATATACCTTTATTTAATTTCTTTAAATTATATACATACTCTGCAAATCCCAATAGTATTGCCATATGTCCATCATGTCCGCAAGCATGCATGTAGCCTTCTACTTCTGATTTGAATTCTAGATTAGTTTCCTCTTTTATATTTAATCCATCTATATCTGACCTAAATGCTATTGATTCTTTTTCAATTCCTTCTTTATATGCAATTATCCCAGTATTTATTACCTTTCTTACTTTATATCCAATCTTCTCTAATTGCTTTGATATGTATTCCGATGTTTTAAATTCACATAATCCAAGCTCTGGTATCTTATGTAGCTCCATTCTATGTTGGACTACCTTTTCCTTTAAATCTCTAATCTCCATTTATAATATCTCCTTTTAATTAGTTTTTTCTTATCAATATTAGTTGCTCTTTATAAGCTATCTTATTCTGTATTTTATTTTATGCTATAATTCTTTTCTTTACAATAATAATTTTATTAATTATAATAATAATAGAAAAACATTTTAAACACAAAAAAACCTTTTGAATACAAAAGGTTTAAAATTAATATATAATTCTCTATTATTTAAACATAAATGCTGTGCACCTTTTGTTTGACATAATGACCTAAGCGTTACTCATGTAGTTAGCTCAAATTCAGCTACCCTATGTCACACGAAGCCTTCCACTTACTGCTGCTTCCTTCCGAATCTGACAGGGTTCATGGCTCTTCATTGCACAGGACCAAACTCTCAACACCACTTTCATAAGGCAGACCCTACATCATTATGCCGCGCAAAAGGAATTAAGTCTTGCTATAGCGGATTGCAAGTACAGGGCACCGCTACCTCCCCACCTAGCACAGCTTGATAAGTCTACCATAATTTTAATCATGTGTCAATATCAAAAAATGGAATAGGTCATAAAATTACTCAATAATTCACAGTAATTTAATGACCTATTAATTATAATGTTAATCTTCCTTCGCTACTCTAAAGGTTTTCTCACCTTTTTTATTTATTATTTCAAATACTGCTGTTGAAATATTTTTAGCATGATCGCCAATTCTCTCTAAATCACTAATTGCATCTAAGAATATAACCCCCGATTTTGGAACACAAACATTATTGCTTAAACGATCCATATGATTTTCTCTTAAACTCGCAAACATCTCATCAATTGTATCATCTTTGGCAAATACTTTCTCACAATCATCAGGATTAGTTGTAACCATAGCATTTAGAGCCATCTGATAAATTTCCTTGGTTAAGCTATACATATCTTTAAACTCAGTAATTGCTAAATCTGAAAAAACAACTTCATTTTTTATTTTATCAATTGCAAGCTCTGCTATGTTTTTAGCATGATCTCCTACACGTTCAATATAATTAATGCAGTTCATTAGTACAACTATCTTGTCTTTTTCTTCAGAGCTTAAATCCTCTTTATCAAGCTTTACAATAAACTCTAATATATATCTTGTTAAGCTATTAACCATTTCTTCTTTTTCATAAGTCATTTGTATTGCATCTTCATTTTTATTAATAAATGCATCTATCGCTGAATCAAGCTCTACAGCTGCTATATTACCAAGGTGCAAAACCTCTCTCGCTGCCTGATGTACTGCGATTGGTGGTGTAGCCATAAGTCTATCATCGATATACTTAACTATACTTACTTCTTCTTTATCTTTACCTCTGATAATAAATTCAGAAGCCTTTACTAATATATTAGAAAATGGGAATAGAATTATTACATTCATAACATTAAATAATATATGAGCTGTTGCTATCTGCTGAGGTACATTGCTTGGTACCATCTTTAAAATTAACCATTGAATAGGGAATCTAAATATAAACAAGAAAATTGCTGAACCTAACACATTAAATAGTAAATGTATGATTGCTGCCCTTTTTGCTGTTTTATGAGCACCTATACTAGAAATCATAGCTGTTACACAGGTACCAATATTTTGTCCAAAAATAATTGGGTATGCCATAGCCAAGCTTATCCCACCACCAGCTGAAATAGCAATTAATAAACCTGTTGTAGCACTACTTGATTGTAGAATTGCTGTCATACCAAAGCCTACAAGAAGTCCAAGATATGGATTTGTAAATTTTGTCAATAAGCTCGTAAATTCTGAGTTTTCTTGTAGTGGTCCCATTGCGTTTTTCATCATTTCCATACCGACAAATAATATACCAAAGCCTAATACAACCTCTGCCATATTCTTAACTCTTTTTTTCTTAGTCAAGATAATTGCGAAAGAACTAATGCCAACCATTACAGTTGCTATTTTAGTTATATCCAAAGCAACTAAAAAAGCTGTAACTGTTGTACCGATATTAGCTCCCATGATAATACCTACTGCTTGTCCTAATTCCATCAAGCCTGCGTTAACGAAACCAACTGTCATAACAGTAGTAGCACTACTTGATTGAATAACAGCTGTTACTAAGATTCCGACTAAAAGACCCATAAACTTGTTCTTTGTCAATGCAGCTAGAATACTTTTCATCCTACTGCCGGCAACTTTTTGAAGTCCATCTCCCATGAAGTTCATTCCAAACAAAAATAAACCTAAGCCACCTAATAAATTTATTGCAATATCCATATAAATTATATGTTCCCTTCTTATCAAAATTAATACTATTTTACATTATTTGAGGTTTTTTATCAAGAGTATTCTGCAAATTTACAGATAATTTTATATTTACTAATATAATGATTAAGAACGTATGGAATTGTTTACTATCAATATAGCAGGAACTATTATTGGAGTGCTTTTATGTAATTACATA
>JAEAME010002354.1_pt1 | contig 11163 bp, 7 predicted proteins | sample 8958731 | NCBI WGS metagenome assembly JAEAME01 (sample SAMN16933194, study PRJNA681113) | bioreactor sludge metagenome | isolation source: anerobic bioreactor sludge (Control) | place: India:Bengaluru | collected 2018-10-24 | reverse complement strand
GAACCGGTTCTTGGCCTCACGGTGGGGCATCATCGTTGGCGGAGCTGCGATCGGCGTCCTGGCACCGCTCCTGCAAAAGCTGGGCAATCCAGCCAACATGGGCATCTGTGTCGCCTGCTTTGAGCGGGACATCGCCGGAGCGCTCGGGCTGCACCGCGCGGCCGTCGTGCAGTACATCCGCCCCGAGATCATTGCTTTTGTACTGGGCTCGACCCTCGCCGCGCTGCTCTTTGGCGAGTTCAAAGCGCGGGCCGGCTCGGCACCCATCGTGCGCTTTGTGCTGGGCATGTTCGCCGTGATCGGGGCGCTCGCGTTTCTGGGTTGTCCCTGGCGAGCGCTGCTGCGTCTGGCCGGCGGCGACCTCAATGCCATCCCCGGGCTGGCCGGATTGACGGTTGGTGTGGCCATTGGCGTGCAATTCCTCAAGGGCGGCTACAACCCGGGCCGGTCCTACCGCACCCACGCCATGGTGGGCTGGATCATGCCAATCATGATGACCGGTTTGTTGCTGCTGCTGGTCTTGCGTCCGCAGTTCACCAAGGACGGCCCCATCTTCTTCAGCACCAGCGGGCCGGGGTCGTTGCATGCGCCTGTTCTTATTTCGCTGGCTGCAGGCCTCTTCATCGGATTCCTGGCCCAGCGGACGCGTTTTTGCACCATGGGCGCGGTCCGCGATGTGATCCTCATGCGTGACACGCACCTGATCAGTGGAGTCCTGGCACTACTGGTAGCGGCTTTTGCGGCTAACCTGGCGCTGGGCCAGGTACACGCAGGTTTTGCGCCCCAGCCCGTAGCGCACAGCAATCACCCGGTCAACTTTCTCGGGATGGCCCTGGCCGGGCTGGCCTTTGCGCTGGCCGGCGGTTGCCCGGGGCGGCAGCTTTTTCTGTCCGGTGAGGGCGACGGGGACGCGGCCGTGTTCGTGCTGGGCATGATCGTTGGCGCAGGCTTTTCGCACAATTTCGGTCTGGCCGGAAGAGCGGATAGCGTGGTCGAGGGCGTATTGAATGTGGGCGGCGTATCGCCGGCCGGGATAGCCGCGGTAGTGTTGGGGCTGGTCGTCTGCCTCGCCATCGGCTTCGGCATGCGCGAGAAGGCATAAGAAGGAGAAGGTAGAGACATGACGACCGTGGTGGACGCTCGCGGGCTTTCCTGCCCGCAACCCGTTCTGCAGGCAAAAAAGGCCATCGAAGCCGGCAAGTTTCCGATTGAAGTATGGGTGGACACCGTGACTTCACGGGAGAACGTACGCCGCATGTCAGAGAAGGCGGGCTTGAGCGTGCGAGTCGAATCGGTCGGAGAGGAATTCAAGCTGGTGCTCGAGAAATAGCGATGCCAGCGGAGCGGCAAGAGCCAAGCCCTTGCCGCTCCGGGAGGATTCGCCGGGTTGCTCTTGACCCACTGTCTCAACGCACCTATAATGCGCTCACGTCGTCCGCGGACGACGTTTCATGCGCGTAAGGAGTCACCGTGATCTATTTGGACAACGCCGCAACCTCCTGGCCTAAGCCGCCGGGCGTAGCCGAAGCGGTGTTACACTATATGCAGGACGTAGGTGCCAGCCCAGGGCGCTCTGGACACCGACTGGCGGTGGAGGCTGGCCGGATCGTGTACGACACTCGCGAGGCACTGGCGCAGCTGTTCAACGTGGCCGACCCGCTGCACATCGTATTTGCCGCGAATGCCACAGAGGCGATCAACCTCGCGCTTGCAGGCTACCTGCGGCCGGGCGATCACGTCATCACCACCTCGATGGAGCACAACGCGGTCATGCGCCCCTTGCGCTACCTGCAGTCGACCGGGGTGGAGCTGACCGTGGTACCCTGTTCAGCGCAGGGCGTACTCGACCCCGCAGATATGGAGAAAGCAATTCGCGCCAATACCGTCTTGCTAGTAGTCAACCATGCATCCAACGTGGTTGGCACGCTGCTGCCCGTTGCCGAGGTGGGTGCCCTCGCCCGGAACTACGGTCTGCTGCTCCTGGTGGACGCTGCCCAGACGGCCGGCGCCTATCCGGTGGATATGCACGAAATGAAGATCGACCTGCTGGCCTTTACGGGTCACAAGGGGCTACTGGGCGCCCAGGGCACCGGGGGGCTGTGCATCGGCGACCGAGTCGACCTGAGCAGGCTCCCACCGCTCAAGAGGGGAGGCACAGGGAGCCGGTCGGAGTCGGAGGAGCAGCCCGATTTCCTGCCCGACCGCTATGAGAGCGGTACGGCCAATGGCATGGGTCTCGCCGGCCTCGGTGCGGGGGCACGCTTTGTGCTGGAAACAGGAATAGAGCGCATCCGTGCACATGAACAACGGCTGACCACGCAACTGCTCGCGGGCTTGAGGTCCATTCCAGGGGTCCGCATTTATGGGACGGAGGATGCACAGAGGCAGACCGCGACCGTCTCGTTCAATGTGGAAGGGCAGGAACCCTCCGACGTAGCGCTGCGGCTGGACGAGGAGCATCAAATCATGTGCCGCCCCGGCCTGCATTGTGCACCATCGGCGCACCGCACCATCGGCACTTATCCACGGGGCACCGTGCGCTTTGGTCTGAGCTATTTGAACACCACCGAAGAAGTAGACCTGGCGGTTGAGGCCGTAAGCGAGATTGCGACCAAGAAGGCAAACACATGGACGACACAGAATACGCAGTGATCCTGTTTCATTCCACGCAAGGCGCAATCAAAGCCGAGCGAGTGCTGGTGCGCGCGGGTCTGAAGGTCAAGCTCATCCCGACGCCAAGGCAGCTCAGCTCCGATTGTGGGACGGCCCTGCGCTGCGCCTGGGTCGAGGCCGACGCGGTGATTGCCGCATTGCGCGCCGGCAATGTCGAGTTCGACAGCGTTCACAGGGTCAGCGCGAGCGGAGGATCGAATAGCATGAACCTGCACCAACGACAGGGAAGGGAGTGATCGGGACATGCCTGACGCATGTGAGGTGAAACGCCTTACAGCGATGACCGCTGCCGCGGGCTGAGCGGCCAAACGCGGCCCGGCGGCCCTGGCGCAGGTTCTGCGCCCACTACAAAACATGTTCCCCGCCGCTGACTACCCCAACCTGCTGGTGGGGTTGCAGGTCAGCGATGATGCCGCTGTGTACAGAATCAGCGACGATCTGGCGATCATCCAGACCGTCGACTTTTTCACGCCGATTGTCGACGACCCCTTCACCTACGGAGCCATCGCCGCGGCCAATGCCATGAGCGACGTGTACGCCATGGGCGGCGAGGTCGTTCTCGCGCTGAACATCGCCTGCTTTCCGTCCCAGCTTCAGCCCGCCATCATCACCGAAATCTTGCGCGGGGCAGGGGAGAAGGTGCGCGCCGCAGGCGGAGTCGTGGCCGGCGGGCACACGGTGGATGATCCCGAGCCCAAGTTCGGGATGTCCGTGATGGGGGTAGTGCACCCGGCGCACATCACCACCAAAGCAGGCGCACGTCCCGGCGACGTCCTGCTACTGACCAAGCCCATCGGTGTGGGTATCATCACCACGGTGGCCAAAAGCGACGCGGCAGCGCCCGACCACCTGCAGGCAGCGATCGACTCGATGCTGCAACTGAACCGCTGCGGGGCCCGGCTGGCGTCGCAGTTCGACCTGAAGGCCATGACCGATATAACCGGCTTTTCCTTGCTCGGCCATGGCTGTGAGATGGCCGAGCACAGCGGAGTATGCCTGCACATTCATTCCGAACAAGTGCCGGTGCTGCCCGGCGCGCGAGAGTACGCCGAGAGCTGGCTCTTCCCGGGAGGCAGCAAGCGTAACGCCGACTATTTTGCGCAATGGGTGCAAGCGTCGCCCCGTGTCAGCGAAGAGCTGCTGATGTTGTTCTACACACCCGAGACATCGGGCGGGCTGTTCATCGCGGTTCCACCGGCAAAGCTGCCGGGCGTGGAGGCCTTTATGCACGCTTCGGCGCAGCCCTACTGGCACGTCGGTGAAGTCTCGGCCGGGTCAGGAATCGTGGTCGATTGACGGCGAGACAGCGGCACGCCATGAACTGGCGTACCGTTTCCGGTTCGCGGAACGACAAGATGACCGGCTCGATTTGCCGATTCGGCGGCATTTATATAAGATACCCGGTGTTCACGCAGGTCACACCGTCGTCTTCTTCCAGCGCCATGTGAACCGGCCCAAGAACCTGTCACTCCAGGAAGCCCAGACCCGTGATGCAACACAAGCGAGCAACGCAACGGAACCAGGGCTGGCTCTGGCCAGTTCTGCTTGTGCTGTCCCTGGCCGGGCTTGTGTGCATTGCCATCCTGATCTCCTCCTGCCGCTCCACGCCTACCCCACCCACCACTGCACCTGCCACTGAGGTCTACCCGCGACCCGCAGCGCGCGGCACCCCGTTAGCCGGGTGGGGCACTCTCTCGCCGGCCAACCTGCCGCCCGTCATCTTTGTGATGCTCGATTTTGTGAACGGAGACTGGGGCAACCCGGACTATTACGAGACCTACATAGACCAATATGGAAATCTGGCCGAAGCATACGGCCATCCCGAGTATGGAGCGCTGGGCAGCTGGAACGCTTTTCCATGGGACCGTATCAACCCCGGCAGGGAAGCGTATGACTGGACGCTGATGGACCAGTACATCCTGGAGGCGCAGCAAATGGCCGTGACGCTGCCTGACGGCAGCATCATCGCCAAGCCGGTGGGCATCGAGGTGCAAGCGTGGACCCTGGATACGAACGAGTCGACGGGTGCAATTGGCGTGAACCGCTCACCGGGGTGGATCGCCGAACTGACCAGTGAACCGCTGACTACCTGCTACGACCCCGATGGCTCGGGGGCTTGCCCACAGATGTGTACTCCCAACTTTGCCAACATGACCTGGCAGGAATGGTTCGACCGCTTTGTCATCGCCATGGGCAATCACTATGACAACAATCCCACGTTCTACAATCTCGCCTGGATCAACATCTCCACCGGGGCCGACGACGAGACGAACGAGCGCAAGAACCTGGGACATCCTACCACTCCGGGCAGCTACTGCGAGTACTTTGTGGACAACAGCAAGGCATTTAACGACTGGGTGCTACGGGTAATGAAAGCCTACAACCTCGCCTTCCCCAACATGCCCCAGTTTGTCCAGTCCACCCTGCACGGCATTCACCTGCACATGGCAGAGGCCGCCTCCTACACGTCCAAAATGAGCGGAGTCAAGGTGAATGGCTGGGATGTTGACCTGCTGAACGCCGAGATCCGCTACGACGGCGTGCTCATCGGCGGCGTCATGGGTGCATCGTCACTGTACTATGATAAAATCCCCACAGGCTTTGAGCCGGCGGGGAAACCGGATATCAAGGGTGCATACTTTGCCTTCATGGAAGCGCTGAGTGTCCACGGCTACATCCTGGATATCCAGTTGCCCAACATCGATGACGCCTACCAGGCCGAACGGCTGACCGGTTTTCCGATCCTGAACTTTACGCGCCAGCACCTCGGCAAGCAGGTGGAGACTACTCCGGACGTCTGGATCGTGCTGCGCGAGACCACCAAAGCCGAAAGTTGCTGGGATGCCAGCGATGGCATCCGCAAGTGCTACGGGCCACACAAAGGGGATTATGAGTACTGGCTGTATCGGAATGACCAGGCCGCAGGCAGCAAGACCGTTGCGCTGACGGGTGACGCGGCGTATGCCGCATTGCCCACTGCCGCACAGAGCCATATCTACAGCGGTGCTAACCAGAGTCCCAATGACTTTCGCAGCGTTCGCCGCACCGATCAGTCCAGCAGCAACCCGTACATGTCCTTCAACATAGACGATAACTACCCGTATGCGGGCCAGGTACCCAGGGCCGCCGATGGGCCGGTGAGCTGGACCATCACCATGACCCTGCTGAACAGCGGCAGCGACACCCTGTCCCTGGAATACACCAACTATTACAACCAACAGGTCGAGCGGCGGATCAGCAAGGGCTCGGCGCTGGGAACGACCAATACGTGGGTCGACTACGTCTGGCAGATCGACGATGCGTACTTGGACAACCAGCTGCCAGGTGGCACCGATTTTCGCATTGACTGCAACAACGATGGGAACGAGTTCATCCACCGTCTGATTGTGCGCGGCCAGGGGCTACAGTTGCCCACGCCCAGTCCGACCCGCACCAGGCCGCCGACAGGAACGCGCACCGTCACCCCTACGGGAGCTGCCACCGCTACGCCGACCCGTACGCCAACACGAACCGCTACGCGTACAGCGACGCAGACTGCAGTGGCTACGGCGACCACCGTTGCACCGACGGCAACGGCGACATCCACACGTACAGCCACCGTGCAGCCAACGGCGACGCGTACATCGCCTCCGGCAACCAATACCCCGACGTCAGGGCCTTCACCGACTGCGTTCCCGTCCGGCCAGAACGTGGTGGTGTTGCAGCAAGGGCTTTTAGGGTACGCCGGTACCAACGACACCTACATCACCGAACGAAACCAGTCCGCGAACCTTGCTACCCAGGCCAGCCTGGTCGTCCGCAATGACAGCACCTATGAGGGACTGCTCAGGTTCGATGTGCAGAGCGTTCCCGCTTCGGCGACAATTAATCAAGCCACCCTCAGACTGTACAGTTACAGCCGAGACAATACCGCGGTGATGGATGTACAGGTTCATGCCCTGCTCCGCCCCTGGATGGATACGCAGGCCAACTGGGGCCAGGCCAGCACATCCAGTCCGTGGACAGTGCCCGGTGCCAACGACCCGTTGACGGACCGGAGCGCGAACCCGGTCAGCACAGGCTCCGTGCTCTCGTCGAGTGGGTGGTACTCATTCGAAGTCACGTCGCTGGTGAGGGGATGGATCGCCAACCCGCAGGAGAACTATGGCCTGGTTCTGCGTGGCGCCGGGGTCGAGTCGGTGGCTTACAGTTTTGCCAGTGCAAACTACTCGGTGATTTCCGTTCGCCCGCAGCTGGTCGTGGACCTGGCGGTGGTAGCAGCCACGGAGACGCCAACGCCCAGCCGTACCTTAACGCCCACCGCCAGCCCAACACTGAGCACGCCCACCCCACCCACGGCAACGCCCACGCCCACGCTCACGCGGACGCCAACGCGCACGCCGACGGCCACTCACTCCCCGACGGCGACGGCGACCGCTACTCGCTCGCCGACTCCGGTCGTGACGCCTACACCAACACCAGGGTCCATCGAGGAATGGATATCGGATATGGAGTCGAGATTGAGCTGGGTGCAAGAGGTTCTGGCCAGAATCATCGAGATTTTCAAGCTGACCACCCAGACGGGGCCCTGATGGAGACCAGAATGCCCAGCGCAAGGGCTGTTTATGGCGGTCAAAGGAGAGGATGATGAAGAGGAATGCTCTGATTGCGGTAGCAGTCGCAATCGGCGCTGTCGTCCTGGGGGTGCGGCTACTGGGAGCCAACGCCAACGGGGTGGAGCCCACGGTGATTATTCACGCTGCGCCGGTCTACTTCCCGCTGGCCACAGAAGGCACCCTGCACAGCATACACCTGAGTACCACACCGATCATAGACGGTGAGCTCAGCGACTGGCCTGTCGGCGAGAGCATCGCGCTCAACCGCGATACGTCCTACTCCTTTACCGGCCGCATCGACGACACTACCGATTTGAGCAGCCTAATCCGCAGCGGTTGGGATGACCAACACGTGTATTTCGCGATACAGGTAACCGATGACGTGATCGTCTCAGACAGCACCGACGTGTGGCGCGACGACGGCGTAGAAATCGGACTAGATGGCCTCAATGACGAGTATGCCTGGGGATGGGATGACCACCAGTACACGGTCGTCGTTGACGGACGCCTGGGCGACCGCGGTGCGGAGGCGCCCGGCGTCGTCGCGGAAATCTCCCAGCATGAGGGCGGGTACGACATTGAAGTCGCCATACCGATGAGCCAGCTGCTCAGCGGGTCGCCCATTTCGGGCACGGTGATGGGCTTTACGATAGGCCTTCACGACGATGACGATGGCGACAGTTGGGACGCCTACTTGATCTGGCAGGGCACTAACACCAGCACCACACCCGAGGAGTTCGGTGACCTTCTGTTCACCGCGCGCGCTGAGGATCGCCTCATCGCCCTGGAGGCCAGACTCGTAATGCTGGAGCGCAAGCTGCAGGAAGTGCTGACGATCCTCGAGGAGTTCCAGGGGGTACTGCCGCCACAATAGGCTACCCCCGGCACAGACATCAAGAAGAGGATGACGCCCGTGCGTACATCCTCTTTTTGGTTATGCTCCGTTATGACTCAAATCAGTCCGGCCGGCTCAGCCGTTTCAACCCCGCCAGCCCGGCAAGGAGGCGCTTGACGCCCGCTTTGCCGGTGAAGGCGACAATCACTTCCTCGTCTCCACCTCGCATCTGGCTGGCCACAACAATGCCCTCGCCGAACTGGGCGTGGCGCACACGATCACCCGGAGCAAAGGATCCGGTCCTGGGCGCGGGCCGGCGCTGAAGCCCTGCACCGGATTCGGTGCTCAACCTGGCGGGTGCCCGGGCGTCCCTTCCTTTGACCAGGCGGCCGGGGATGTCACGCAGAAACCGGGAGGGCTCGCTGGTCGACTGGTTGCCAAAGCGGGTCCGGCGGAAGGTGTGAATGAGATACAAGTGCCGCTTGGCGCGGGTCATGCCTACATAGCACAAACGCCGCTCCTCTTCCATCTCGTCCGGCTCCTCCAGAGAGCGGCTGTGCGGCAAAATGCCTTCCTCCAGCCCGACGATGAATACCGTGTCGAACTCGAGCCCTTTGGCCATGTGCAGGGTAAGGAGAGTGGCCGCATCGGTCTCGTCCCGCAGGTTGTCCACGTCAGAGACCAGGGCCACGTCCTCGAGAAAAGTGGTTAGAGCGGCTTCCGGCGGCAAGTTAACGTACTCCTGAGCCACTGTGCGCAGCTCCTGGATGTTCTCCCAGCGCTCCTCTCCCTCTTCGGTGCCATCGCGGATATAGGCGCTGTAGCCGGAATCCGCCACCAGCTTGTCCAGAAGCTCCATTACGTTGCCTTGCTCGCGAGCCGCAGCCAGACCATCGAGCAGCTCGAGCAGGGCCAGCAGGGCTTTGGTACTTCGAGCATCCAGAGGGTTCACGCCGCCGGCCGGCTCGTCTGGAGCGGCCTGCGAGGCGTTGTCCTTTTTTTCGTGGGCTTCTTTCAGCAACTGCAGCACCGTATACAGGGGCAGGTTGCGCCTCTGCGCCCATTCAGTGAGGGTTGCCCTGGTCCGGTCACCGATTCCACGGGGTGGGACATTCAGCACCCGATTCATGCTCACATCATCATGGGGGTTGTGGATGAGGCGCAAATACGCCAGCACATCCTTGATCTCGCGGCGCTCATAGAAGCGAGTCGCACCCACCAGTTTGTACGGTACGCCGTGGCGCATGAAGGCATCTTCCAGCACACGCGATTGGGCATTCGTCCGGTACATCACGGCACAGTCACGCAGGCGGCAGGTTTTTTGCGCCACGAGTGCCAGGATTTCGTTGACGGTATACTCCGCCTCCTCCTGCTCATTGTACGCTTCATAGACAGTGATCGGCAGGCCGGATTCGTTTTTCGTCCATAGCTTTTTGTCAGTGCGTTGCGTATTGAGCAGGATGACATGCCTTGCGGCGTCCAGAATGCTCTGCGTAGAGCGATAGTTCTGCTCCAACAGCACAACCTGAGCTTCGGGATAGTCCGCCCGGAAACGCAGAATGTTGCGGAAATCCGCCCCACGCCAGCCGTAGATGCTCTGGTCTTCGTCACCCACGGCAAAGAGATTCCTGCGTCCTGCAGCCAGGAGCTTGAGCAACTGATACTGGGCGCTGTCAGTATCCTGAAACTCGTCTACGAGGACATAGACATAGCGCCGCTGATACTTCTGGAGCACATCCTCATGCTCATCCAACAGGCGCACGGTGAGCATGAGCAGATCATCAAAGTCCAGAGCGCCGTTAGTGCGAAGCGATTGCTGGTAGCGACCGTAGACCCGGCCAGCCACTTCATGCCAGTAAGTGGGGGGAGTGTACTCTTCCGGCGTAAGCAAAGAACGCTTGGCCCTGGAAATCGCCGCCTGGATGGCGGCAGGCCGGTACATTTTGTCATCCAGGTTGAACTCGCGTAAGGCCGCCCGGATGAGGCTCAGTTGATCGTCGGTGTCATAGATGACAAAGTTGGGGGGAATACCCACCGTTGGCGCTTCACGGCGCAGAATGCGCGCGCATATGGCATGGAATGTGCCAAGCGTGAGGCGCTCCAGGTTCTGCGCACCGATCAGTTTCTCCAGCCGATTGCGCATCTCACGGGCGGCCTTGTTGGTAAAGGTCACAGCGATAATGTTGTACGGCTCAATCTTGCACTCCCGGACAAGGTAGGAAATGCGATAGGTAAGGACACGCGTCTTGCCTGACCCGGGGCCGGCAAGGATCAACACGGGGCCGTCAAGGGCCTCAACTGCCTTACGTTGGGAGGGGTTCAATTCGCTCAACAAATCCATGGATGCTCCAGCAGGGGTGAATGAATGGCCTATTTTAGCCGTGTTTGCGGTTTTCGCTAAACCCGGAGACGGGCCGCACAGGCACGGCCTGGCCTCAGACGCACTCACGGCCGCTTTGGCATACTCAAGCAAGCGGGCTACAATAGCACAGTCATTTCTCGAAAACAGAGCAAGGAGCGTCAACCATGAACCGGAGCGAATTGCCACCGGAACTCTCCGTCGCCAACGAGCATCTGCCAGCGCTCGTGGGCGAGATGGAGAAACGAGTGCCCTATGCAGCCGCTTCGCTGCACCGCAACGGCGGCCTCGTCATCACGGTCAGCCACCGCGAACAACAGGTGACCGAGGTCAAGCCCAGCCAGGGACTGGTGCTTTCCGCCTGGAACGGTGAGTTTTTCGAAGAGGCGGCCACCAGCGACCTCGGCGAGAGGCACATGTCAGCGCTCGCTCGCGGGCTGGCGAAATCAGTGCGGGTTACTAACGTGGCCGAGGCCATCACCACCGGCTCGCCCGCACAGAAGCACTTTGCCACCCCTGTTATCCAGGATCCCGACGCCCTTTCTCCCAACGACAAGCTGGAGATGTGCCGCCAACTGCACAGCAAGACCAGCAAGCTAGACCCGCGGATTGTCAACGTGCAGGTACGCTACACCGAGGCCCATCAATCCAAAGCTTTTGCCAACCGCTCGCAGCATCTGTCTCAGAATGTGCTGCGCATG
>JAEAME010002352.1_pt1 | contig 11178 bp, 11 predicted proteins | sample 8958731 | NCBI WGS metagenome assembly JAEAME01 (sample SAMN16933194, study PRJNA681113) | bioreactor sludge metagenome | isolation source: anerobic bioreactor sludge (Control) | place: India:Bengaluru | collected 2018-10-24 | reverse complement strand
TGCTTCCTCGAAATACCGCATCTGCCGCTCTGTATATTGAAAGGCCTGCAGATAGCCTTCTTCATTTTCGGAGATACGATAGGCTCCATAGTAGATCTTCTTCAATTGTTCACTTGTGAGTATCATGGGTGGTCTGCCTTTCCTTTTCATTACCGGATATATTCCGCTCACTCCAAGAGTGATAACCACATTTTTTCAGATTCCAGTTCCAGTTTCGAAATCAGTTCGATAAACGATGCGTAATTCATCGTTGTATGTGCAAGATCAAGAGCATCATAATACCCGGCGCGAGCTTCACTCTTGATGATGACGGGCGGATAACCGTTTTTCATCAGCTCGAAGTTTAGAAGCAGCCTGGCCGTCCTCCCGTTGCCGTCAATAAAAGGATGAATCTTGACAAATTCTCCGTGCAGCAATGCTGCCCGGACAACGGGATGAAAGTTTTTCCACTCATTCTGATATTCAGCGGCGAGCCGTTGCATCAAGTCACTGATCTCGTAAAACTTGGGAGGGATATGCTTTGCGCCGCTGATGACCACATTTTCATTGCGGTATTTACCGGCATTATCATGATCAATTTCCTTCAGAATCAACGCATGAATATTTTTAATATTCCATTCTGAAAGAGGCGCTTGACTTGCGATCAGCTCTTCAATAAAGTAAATCGCTTCCCGGTGATTAATGGCTTCAAGATGTTCCGTCAGGCTTTTCCCGCCAATCGTTATGCCTTCAAGAACGACTTTGGTTTCCGATAATGTTAACGTGTTTCCCTCGATCGCATTACTGTTGTAAGTCCACTCAACGATAAGTTTTTCCCTCAGCGAGTCGATAAGGCCTTTCGAAAAAGGTCGGTGCCCGTCTATGGATTCCTTGAGTGAATCGATTACGCTGAAGTCGTATTCCAATCCGATATATCTCTTCTTGGACGTTTCCCTTGCGTCGGTTGGTTTTGCGGCATCAGCCGGAATAGACCAATTCCGGCCGATTTTAAAAGCACCTTCGATCCGCCCTTCACTGCAAAGCACCCGAATCCGGCGATCACTTATTTCCCACTTCTCACTTGCTTCCCGGGAACTTATATACTTCATGCTAAGCACCTCGAGATTATAATATACCGTTATCGGAATAATATCAATATTGCTCCGCCTTATCCGAACTTACCCTTGCTGATTCACATATTCTTGCAGATAACTATAAATCTCAGCACCTTTCTTCGTCCCGATACGATATTGTACGAATTTCCCGTCATCAATCTTTACCGCGACATAGTCGTCGCGCAGGAAATCATAACGGATGCTCGAATCCGTATAAACAAAGGTTACTCCGAAAGAGCCTCCGATGATTTCGGTGTCATCCTTTTCGATATATTCAATTTCCCCGATTAAATCCCGAAGTTCCTTAATGATTGCATCCTCTTCCACCGGAGGAAGATCAACTCCTAAAAGTCCGTTTGAAATGACCACCGACTCCGGTGCCCGATCGGACAGTTCAGGGAATTGGTCATCCTTATTTCGCCCGCATCCGGAAAACAGAAAAATGGCAGGCAACAGAATCAACATGCAGATGAGCGCTTTCTTGTTCATGTTTCCCTATTATTTCTGCATTTTCTTGAAATTCACAATCTCGAAAAGCGCGCCGAACATCTCATCCGATCGGACAGCGAAAACCACCGGGAAATACCGAAGCCGCTCTCCCATCTGTTCCGCGTCCGAAATCATCCGCTTCACATCTGCAGGAAGCGGAAGTTTCAGAAGCTCCGCCCGGGATTTCTCCGGAATATAGACGCTCACCTTAAAAAACCCTTCCCAGATCGAGAGCCAGAAAACGGTCATCTCTTTTCGGCCTCCCCGGGCGCCGGTCCACTTATGAATTCCTTTGCCGAGCCACGCCTTGCCGTCCGTGTAGTAACGCCAAACCAGCTCAACATCATGACCGGCAAGTTCGCTCACGAACTTCACATAGGCATCGTTTGATTCTCCGAGCGCGTGAGCAAGGACGCCCGTCGACGGCTCGATGACGGGATCGCGTAGAAGTTGCAAAGGTGACTGTGCTGTCGCCTTTTGGGGTTTCTTACTTTCCATGATTTCTCCCTGAATGAACCTTTCACTCTAACGATTTGCTTTCATTATATTCCTGCTTTATCGTATCTCAACAGGTCGATTCCGTACAATATACTCGCCAGCACCCCGCCAATAGTAGCCAGTAAAAATAGTGACAGGATCCCGATCACCGGCACCAGAACGATAACCGCGCCCGCTCCGGCAATCAACATGGCCCATGTTGTTGAGGTTCTGAACGCTGTGCTTTTTCGCATAATCAGCCCGAAAAGTATCGATGCTACGCCGCCGAGAATCGTGCTTAACGCCCAGGCCGTTCCGTTAAACTGTGTCAGCAGTGCTTCACCGGCAGATAAATATGTCGTTTTCTCCGCAGCTATATCGGTCGCTCCGTATTTCGAGGCCAGGGTAAACATCTCAAGGATCGGCCTTGCCGTAAAGATCGCAATGATCGAGGTCATCCCGACGATCAGGGCAATCAGCGCTTTGGCGGGGGCCGTTTTCCGTAACACGGACCAGAGACCCAGATAAACGGGAATCTGCAAAAGGCTTGCAATTAACACTAATGGTTCCAATTTCATGAAATAAGCAAACGGCTGACGCAAAATGCCTTCCAGAATCATTTGGACAGTATGATCCTCGAAAACATTTGGCCAGATGAAATAGCTCGCGATGGCCAACACGACGGAGAAAGCCGGCAGAAAAGCTAGCCTCCCGCCTGTTCCGACGAGCCCATGCAACGAATCCACTGAAATCTCTTTGGATGACTGACTCATGTTTTCTTCCTCCGAATCAAAAATCTTGCCACCGAATCTCCCTATATGCCGGAATTCAGGTCTTTTCGGCAATAATTTGAACGCTGTTATTTATTTTATAACATTGTTCATATTATCACGGTGGTCTTTGGGCTGTCAATGGCATGGTAAAGCAAAACGAATGCCATGATAACGGGACAAGTCGGAATGGCTGATAAAGCACTTGACAGGCGGTTTACTATTGTGTTATATGTTTACTATAATCGTTTATTTTATCTCTATCGTAAACTGAATTGCGAGGGAAATTATGGATACGAAAACCGCAAAGTACAATGCACTACTCGAAACCGCGAAGGCTCTTTTTTTCCGGCATGGTATCCGCAGGGTCACGATCGAGGAAATCTGCGCTGAATCGAAGGTCAGCAAGGTCACCTTCTATAAATATTTCAAAGACAAGAATGACTTGATTCGGATCATTCGCGATGAGCTGACACAAATCGGGTTCGCGCGACTGGACGAAATCAATTCACTTCCCCTCTCGTATCCGGAGAAGGTGGAGATGATGACGGCTTGGAGGATACAGTTTTTCGGATCAATGAAGGGCGATTTCATTAAGGAGATCATCGACGTCAACGCCGTCTCCGAAGAGATCAAGCAGAGATATCTCGCAAACATACGGAAGGCACAGGAGAAAGGCGAGATCGACCCCACCCTGTCGCCGGATTTGATTTGGCTCGTTACGGAGAAGTTCAACGAGATCGTTAGGGACGGAAGCTGGGAGAATATCGTTTCCGATCACACACAGGCACAGGAGCAATTACGTCGCATGTATTTTTATGGATTACTTAAGAGATAAGCAAAACTTTGGAGGCGCAACATGTCAGAAAACAAGGTTCAATTTCCTGTCGGCTACTACCCTTTTCATCCTCAGAAGGTATTTAACTACCAATTGAACCGCTGGCACTCCATCGGTTTAGCCCGATACGAAGATTGTGTCAGCATGGGCAAGGAGATCAAGAACTTTCAGGATTGGACGGAAACGATGACACGATACGCCGAACAGGCTGAGAAGGAGGGACGCCTCCTGAATGCGGCCGCTTACTATCGCTCGTCTGAATTTTATACGACTTATGATGTCGCTCGAAAAGTTTCAATCTATGACAAGTTCACGGAGGTCTTCTATAAGGCCGTCGACGGCGAATCCTTCAAAAGAGAGATGATCCCCTTCGAAAACGTTCAAATACCCGTCATTCATTTTGACGCTGTCGGCCCGAAAAAAGGAACGGTCCTTCTTCACGGCGGATTCGATGCCTTTGTGGAGGAATGGTTTTTCATCCTGAAGTATCTTTCCCGGAACGGTTTTGAGGCCATCGGATTTGAAGGACCCGGACAGGGACACATGTTGATTAAGCAGGGAATCCCGCTTGATTACCGCTGGGAGCGGCCGGTTAAAGCCATTCTCGATCACTATAATATTGATGAGACAGCGATCTTCGGATTATCAATGGGCGGATGGTTCTGCCTGCGGGCTGCTGCTTTTGAACCGAGAATCAAGTACGTCATCGCATCCGGCCACGCGATCGATTATTCAAGAATCCCTCCTGAATTTGCCCGGTCGATGATGATGTTTTTCATCAAAAATATGCGTAAATACACGGCTGGTTCCTTCGTTAAGGTCAGTCAGAAGCAGGACATTCAAGGCTGGCAGACGCAGCAACTGTCCCACATTACGAAACTTGCGCCCTTGGAAGCGTTCGAGTATTCCCTGAATCTCAATGCCGAAAACCTGCATTGCGAGCGGATCACGCAGGATGTTCTCTACTTTTCCGGTCAGCATGACCACTTCATCCCGATCAAGATGCACAAGAAGCAAGTTTCCCTGCTGAAGAACGCGAAATCGCTGGAAGATAAGATTTATACCCGCTCCGAACACGCGGACAATCACTGCCAGGTCGGCAATATCGGCTTGATGCTCCAGGATGTGACGAATTGGCTCACGAGTAAGACGGGCGACGGGTGGTAACAGGATAATTCATGAGAATTGAGGCCTTCTGTCTTCGTTTGGGACTCGAAATAGCGGGACTCTACCACAGGTATACCGTCGGACCTGTGAGTTCAAGCTTTGAAACTGTAGCGAGTCGGCCGATTCGCTGTAAAATGATATTAAACTCGAAACAACGTCTCTCCAAAGGAGAACCCTGATGAATCAAGAACGTATCGGTGCTTTCATCGCCCGTCTTCGGACAGAGAAGGACTTGACCCAGAAGGACCTTGGTCATCGACTTGGGGTGACAGATAAAGCGGTCAGCAAATGGGAGAACGGGCGGTGCATGCCTGACATCCTGCTCCTAAAGCCACTCTGTGCGGAGTTTAACATCACGATAAATGAGTTGCTGAACGGCGAACGCGACGTCTCGAAAAGCGAGACGGACGAGAATCTGATCAAGATCCTGAAGGAATACAAGCAGATGAAGAAGGTCAAGAACGTCCTGACCGTCATCTCCGTTGCGCTTCTTGCCATGCTTGCCTCGCTGATTGCGTACATCACTCTGGGCTCGGCGATAATCGGATTGATGAACTATGGCTATGTACACGCGAAGCCGGTCATAACGACGGATCCCGCTCAATACGGCGCTGTCATTGGCCCTGACGCAAAGGGCGAATACGAGGACAAATGGAGCATGGATGAAGCCATTTTCCCCGCAGAATTGTCCTCAGATATGAATGTCCAAGACTTCAAAATGGTTTACTACAATCCCTTCGATGCCCAGTACTTAAGTTACCTCATCGTCGATTATGACAAAGATGCATATGCGGCTGAAATCGCCCGCCTCAAAGGTTTCGGTATCGAGGAATATAAGGACTTTTTCGGCGTGTCCGGTTTTCCTGACGGCCAGCACCTCGTTGCTATGAACTCTGATCCCTATCAGGGCTTTGTCTATGCGATTACGGACAATGAAGATACAATTGTTTATGTTGAACTTATTTTCTGCAACTATTTCTTCGACCTCAAATACACGGATTACATCGATGTCGGCTACCTGCCGTCGGGTTTTGACGCGACCGAGAATAATTCGTATCGAAAAGAGATACTCTCTGATCATGGAATCGTTTCATAATATAACCACCTCTCGTTGGTTTTCTATCGTCACAGATCTCAATCCGGAAAAATAAAATCCTTCGGAGCAATGTTTTCCTGGTCTTTCAAAGCAAAATGAAATGTCTTTCCTTATCGCTACGGACTTAATCTCTCGAAAGTCCGGTAGCACAGGAAGGTTAAATAAGGGGACGGTTCCTTTTTCTGTCCGAAATCCCAATCCTTATATTTCTGGTATACCGATTCCGGCGTAAACAGGCCATCTTGGTCCTGTTTACCTCTTATACATTCAATCATCGTAAGAAATCGCGGGTCTTTTCTGACAAACTCATATTTACTCAGAGCTCCGGCGACGCTGACAATATCGTACCAGAGCGAAGGCGCCTTCAACTTGCGAAAATCCGTTCCCATGTAAAACAGATACGGGTGCTGCTGAAGACTGTTTTCCCACAGGGCAAGAAGCGCTTCGACAGAAGATACCGCTTCTGGGGAGTCGCGATATTCCGGGATATACGACAGCAAATCGGCCATGATTAACGTTGCATACGGGCAGCAGTCATCTTTTCTGCCCGGCCCGCGAAATTTACCGAGCTCAGGGGACACTGCGCAAGGAAATCCGTTTTCGCGACTGAGTGAAATCAGATGATCCACGCCGGGCTTGACGTATTCCGTGTAATCCATACCCGCCTTGAGCAGAGCCAGCAAAAGCAAAGGCGCGTCACACAAGCACCAGCTGAACCCATCTTCACCGGTACCGCCGAAATGCTTGGGGACATTGGTCATTGATTGATAAATGCCATGCTCGTCCCGATGGTTCAAAATCTCATCAACCGCCGCCTTGATTTCCGTCACGTCCGTGTCCAATCCGAGATCAAGCAGAAACAGCAGTTTATGAACCGGCAAATCGGGATTCTTATGATTGGATACCAGAGTGCCATGAAAGTTCTTCACATCCTCAAGGTGACTCTGAATGCGCCGATCCGCTAACGCAGCATTTCTGATGTCCACGAGCGTTCCCTTCGGTTCGTGACACAAATGAAGCCGGATCGCATATTTTAACCAGTTCTCACTCCGATCAGGTAGATTCTGATAATCCATTGTGTCCAACGTCCTCCTTTTCCGATTACGTCCGGAAAGTAATCATTCCCCTTGGAGGAGAGCGACCTTCGGAATAATAATAGGCATATTGCTACCGATCATATTTCCCATGAGCATTCTTCCATGTATCCGCAACTTCAAGAAAAGCGTCATATCCATTGGTTCGGATATATTCTGTCGCTTCTTTATATTTTATATACTTGTATCCGTTCTTCCCATAAAATTCGTTCAGAATGCTACAGGTACCATAATCGCCACAATCAGCACATGATTGAAGGTTCTTCGTTACGCAACAAACCTTCATCTTGCACTTGGCTTTTGAAATATCTCTTTCGCCGTTCTCATAACCGAGCTTACAGCCTTTACACAAACGCTCCCGAAAAACCTTGCAGGTCCCGCAGTACGCCCCGCAACAACCAATTTCACTGACTGTCATGAAATGATTCCTTTCCGAATAACATCTCCTTCTTCGGGGGATCATGCGGCGGCATTTGATGAATTTCTCCCCCTTAAAAGCCTCTCGGATAATACGGGGAGCACCTAAACCGGCAAATCCTTCAAACGGATTACTTGACTGCCTTTGCTCTCGTAATAGCGGAGCATCTCGTCGATTTTCCTCTTATCATAGCTGGTAATACAATCGGACAGGACATGAACACTGAAGTTTTCCTTACACATGTTGTAACAGGTCGATTTAACGCAGGCGACGGCATCCGCCCCTGCAATATAGAATTCGCTGATTTCATTCTTTTGAATAAAGTCTGCAAATTCCTCGGAGGTTAATGCGTTTCCTTTGGATTTCGTGAAAATATTTCGGGATACGATTTTCATATCGGGAACGAGTTCAGCGCCCTTTGTACCGGGCTTAAAAGTCCTCGTACCGTCCGATAAATTCTCGTGCCGGATATAAACGACATGAATATCATGATCGACGGCCCAATCAATCGCCTGATTGATATTACCGATCACGTCCTTATAGTTTTTCGTGATGTCATTTTGAATGTCAATGATGACCAGAGATTTTTTTTGCATCGTGATTCCTCCGGATCGACGGGTATTGTTCTGATTCTCATTATGCATTATGTAGGTTTACTATTACAAGGAGTCAGCAACAAAATACTGCCATAAATAACTTTTCGTCAAATATCCCGTCACGAATCCCGCGTGCTCAATAATTTCAGTGGCTCGGCACGCAGATTACCGCGAATTTGAACCAACGAAATGACCATGGCCAGAATAAAGACGGATAACCCGCAGAGGAACGCGATGAGCGGTCCGGCGGTATCGGTGGCGGGTAGCATTTCCTTTGCGTTCCCGACGGAGTTTGCCCAATTGCTGTATGCGGTACTGTAGGAGATCCATTGAGAAAGGGAAGACAGGAGCCCCATCGCGAGGCCGGAAAGGGCGTATCCGGCAACGCTTCCGACTGTGCTGCCGAGAGCCACGATCGCCATCACTCCGGACAAAAGCGAGACGGTGCAGGATTGTTTATCCATTCCGAGCGAGCGCTCCGTGGCCGTTCGTTTCTTTTGTTTGCCGATAAACAGGTTGCTGAAAAAAAGAAGGATCAGTACGGTAACAAGAAGGCCGGAGATAAGAAGGGCGAAGGCGACTTGTTTGATTTGCGCCAGACCTTCTTTGATCCGTGTATATCCTTTGTCATAGATCGTTATCTCTAATTTATCGGAAATCCCCGCTTCTTCACCGAACTCCCTCCAACGCTCCAAATAACGCTCCACGCTCCCGTTCGGAATCCGGAAAACTGTGTTATACCCCCTCATCGGCCCGTAATCCAGAATATTGTTCGCGTCGCTGTTTTTTACGGAGGTAGCCGGAATCACCACACCGTACCCGGCCATATCATATCCCGTGGAATATGATGTCTTGTTGATCTCGTTATAGATTCCGACCACAGCGTAGTCGTGCGCCTCGAAGACCTCGTAACTCTTGCCATGCGCATTCAGAAGATGATTGGGGTTTCCCATCGGAAGACCGTCCGGTGGGAAATCCTGGCTGGCCGAACCGCTGTAGTCGGCATAATAGAGTGACAGCGGCACGGTGTCGCCGATTTCGTACCCGTGTATTTTCGAAAACTCCTGACTGATCAGGCAAACTGTCTGCCCTTCTTTGTACTCCTCCGGTGAGATATCGCGTCCATTTATAATCACCGAGTTTCCGTTATAAAAAGACATCAAAAATTGGGTGTTGTCTGTGGGTATCACGGGGATCGTATGCTCCGCCTTATCCATCGCCTTTGCGAGCTCGAGCCACCTCTGCCCCCGCGGCGTATCGTAGAACCCCTCCGTCACCTCTTCATATGCGTAATCCATCGGCATGCTGTCGGGAATCATCTTCCCGTCCGGGTTGTACTGGCTCGAAATAAGATAGTTTGAACCCATCGATCGCGGGAAAAATTCGCCGGCCAGTGCGTCAACCCCGGTATGCGTATCCACCCATTCCCGATGGGAGGGTCTCCATTCCAGTGCCATTATATAGGTCTTCCCCGCATGTAAAGTCTGTGGGGCCGCGTTGTAGTGATCACAGAACAGGATCGTCTCCGTCCCGAAAATCTCCCGCCCCGCTATTCCGTTGCGCCCGTAAAGCTCGCGCAGGATCTTCAGCTCCACCGTATGATCGGGCACACAGTCCTCAAGCGGTGTAACCTCGACAATCGGATAGCGTTCCCGTGTTTGCGCGATCAGCCGGATGTAGGTGTTATCGGGGTAGACAAAACCCGGGTCATACGCCCCGTAATACGGCCGGTGCACGGGAGGATCAATATAGTCCGCCCCCTCGAAAAGCAGTACCTCCGGAGAAAGAATACGGTCGTAAACCGACGGCTGAAATACATTCGTTTCCTTTCTCTCCGCATCCCAGATCTCCATAGTCTCATAGCTGTCGGGTTGCTGGGACACGAGGCCGATCGTCACAAAGACCTCTTCCACGCGCTTCATATTCTGCTCACCCGTCCGATATAGAACGACCCCTAAGGTCAACAGCATGACTGAAAGACCGATCAAGAGCAGAAACAATACCGACCTCAGAGGTGTTCGACGGATCTGACGAATGCTGTTGCCGAATGCACTGATCATTATTTGTTCCTTTCGGTTTTACATGCCCGGGTTTCATCAGCACAACCCGCCTTGCGTTTTACTCGTGAAGCTCCCCGTCCAGCATCCGGTAAACAGTATCGGCCTGCTCACTGACTTTCGGGTTATGTGTGATGACGATTACAAGGTACCCTTTCTCATGCGCCAGGGTTTTCAATATCTTTACTATATTCTCCTCGTTCGCCGAATCCAGATTCCCCGTCGGCTCGTCCGCCAGAATGATCTTCCCGCCGACCGCAAGTGCCCTGGCAATAGATACTCTCTGTTGTTCGCCGCCGCTCATCATGACGGGAAACTGTTGATAGATTTTCTCACCGAGGCCAACCTCGCCGATCAGCCGTTTGGCCTTCTCTGTCGCGGCCGCCTTACTCATGTGGAGGAGCTCCATCGGGTACATCACGTTTTCGAGCGCCGTCAGAAGCGGGAACAGGTTGAAGGTCTGGTAGACTACGGAGGCCACCTCTCTTCTGTACTTGTCACGATCCATCGCCGCCATGGTACAGCCCTCCACGAGGATCTCACCGGAAGTTGGAAGGTCGAGTCCGGCCAGAAGGGACAGCAACGTGGTTTTTCCGCTGCCGGACGGCCCCGTTACCGCGTAGAATTTTCCCGCCGAAAATTCGCAGTTCACCCGTTTGAGCGCCTCGATCGACTGATATTTACCCTGATAAATGTATCCGACATTTCTGACTTCCAGCATATCCATATCTCCCTCCGATCAATCCAATGCGGTCAACAATTGCATCACGCTGAATTTTCCCAGCATCTTAAGTGCCACGGCCGTGCCGGCCATGTAAACGACAAAGAACGGAATACCGACCCCAAGCCCGAGCACGGCATCCATATCGACAAGAAAAGCAGAAGCGGTGACGCCAACCAGGCTTCCGCTTGTTACCAGAATCGCACTCTCGAAAAGCAGCATCCCGAAACATTGCCTCCGGCTCAGCCCCAGCGATCGCATGATCGCGATTTCCGGCCTTCGATTCTGCAGGAGGAGATAGGATACGACAAAGCCTAAAAACCCGACAATCACAACAATAAACGGCATCAGCAGCTCTGTC
>JAEAME010002350.1_pt1 | contig 11183 bp, 11 predicted proteins | sample 8958731 | NCBI WGS metagenome assembly JAEAME01 (sample SAMN16933194, study PRJNA681113) | bioreactor sludge metagenome | isolation source: anerobic bioreactor sludge (Control) | place: India:Bengaluru | collected 2018-10-24 | reverse complement strand
TGCCGGTACATTAATATATCTGAATGCCCTCAAAACAGAAACACCGGAAATATTCCAGCTTCTTTCGAGAAAAGATCTGGCTGATTTTGCCGGGATATCCACAGAGAACACTGTAAAGCTTCTTAAAGCCTTTGAGAAAGACAGGCTTATAGAACTTCAGGAAAAAGATATTATTCTTAAAAACCACGATTCACTTTCCGAAATCAGTAAAAAAGGATAGTGTTGTAATCCTTTTCAATATTCTGAACGAAAACTAAAAAGACTGCTTTTTTCTGCATCAGATCTTTAAGATCCTGAAAATATAATAATAAAAAAACCCATGAAAACTGCAGCAGGAATGCCTATGATTCTCTTTATGAAAAATGGGGCAGGCAGATGGCCGGATTCAACTTCCTATAATATTTTTTTTGCTCCCTGAAATACTTCCTCGACTTTTATGGCAGCTGCACCACGACCTGGATGCTTCGAGGGATTCCATCTTTTCATATCATCATAGAAAACTCCATCCTTGTGGTATTCAATACTCCCCTTGATCTGATATGATTTACCTTCTTTTGTGATAAAAAGAACAGATCCCTTACTTCCTGTAAGTATATTCTTAAGTGTTTTATCAAAGTAGTTGTCAGCAACTATGATTGTGTCTTCACTGAACCTGGATACACATGTCGCATATATCGCATTCGGGATTCTGTCATTGTTAACAGTTGTCAGCACAATGGGACCTTCACGCATCTCCCATGCTTCTTTAACGCTATTCGGTATTTTTGCCATATTGTTTTTAGTTTATTTTAAAGGTGACATTATTCCCCGTAAAATAAAGCAAAAATGTTCAGTCATTAAAATGTTGGCTTCTGTTTTTGCATCCAACTGCACAGGGGGTGATAAAGCATTTTCCTGAATAATAAATATGTATTTTTATGCGATTATATAAATTGATTAGTATCAATAAATAATGAAACAATACAATATTAAGCAGGTTGGTTTTGTAAGAAACGGATTCGATGATCCGGATGATCGAAAAAAAATAAAAGAAAAACCAAGTTCCATAATTATTTATGATGATTATATTGAAGCCCTTTTAAATATAAATGAATGTGAATACCTGGATATTATTTTCTGGTTCCACAAATCAGAAGGCTCCCGCCTTGCAGGCATAACCCCTTCGGGTGCTGAAAGAGGCGTATTTGCTTCACGCAGCCCGGATAGACCAAATTTATTAGGCGTAACAACCGTTAAACTTCTTGAATATAACAGGAACACCCTTGTTGTTGAAGGACTGGATGCCATAAACAACACTCCGGTGATAGACATAAAATGTTGCAATTCCTCATTGTTCACATACGGATCTGTATCAGATCATGAACATAGCTCAATACTCACAACAGATCCAAGAAGTGAAATAAGATACAATATTTTAAGCGGTAAAACAGATTGGCTGCTACATAAAGCCGGACAACTGCATGGTCATTACTGCCCGGGCCTTGCAATGGGAGTACGGGCTTCTGCCTATGCCATGAAAGAGTTAATGGCTGATTCAGACGGTATGGAAAACCTTCTGGCAATTACTGAAACCAATAACTGTTTCTCGGACGGTGTTCAGTTTATTACCGGATGTTCATTCGGAAATAATGCCTTGATCTTTAAGGATCTCGGGAAAACCGCCTTTACACTTGCCCGGAGAAGCGGAAACGGGTTAAGGATCTGCGCACGCCCTGAATCAGGAGATATCTTGCAGGAAGCATTCCCCGGTTTTCAGAAATATTTCCAACTGGTTATTGTTGAAAAAAACAGGGATCCCGGACTTGTTGAAGAGTATAAAAAAATATCCCTGCAAAGGGCATTTGGCACATTAACAATTCCCTTCGAAAGGTTATTCAACGTACAACATCTGAATATTGATATCCCGGATTTTGCTCCAATACATGAAAGTGTTATCTGTTCTGTTTGTAAAGAAAGAGTTATGAAATCGAGAACTATTGAAACAGAAAATTTATATACCTGTTTCTTATGTAAAATGAAAAACTATGGCATTCTTGACGGCAGCGGAATTCATGGGTTTCTCATTTAAAGGATTCATCTACAGGATCTTAATCGATCCACTTATCAACGGACTCAGGAGGAGCCTTGCATCTCAGATCATCCCTGGTGAAAAGGTAATTGACATAGCCTGCGGAACCGGAGCTTTGTCATTAGCCATGGCTCGTCATGCGAGCCACGTAACCGGCATCGATCTGTCAGAAGACATGATAATCACGGCCCGCCGCATGGCAAACAAGAGACACAGCAACAATGTCTCCTTCGAACTGCTTGATGCAACAGATCTCTCCTGCTATACTGACAAAAATTTCGAGGCAGCTGTTTCATCACTGGCGATGCACCAGTTCGATCCCGAAACAGGGGTAAAAGTGTTAAAGGAGATGAAACGACTGTCGCATCGCCTTATTATAGCAGACTATAGCTGCCCCATGAGAACTGGCCCTGCAGCATGGCTTGCATACGCAATAGAATTCTTTGCATCAGGTGATCACTATCGGAATTTCAGACAATACATGGCTAACGGGGGACTGAAAACACTGGCCGAAAAGGCGGGACTGACAATAAACTCTCAGGTAGAGAAAGGACAGGGTGTATTTATTGTTGCACTTATGTCGCCTCTATAAAGTAACTACAACAATATGACCGTTGTGATTAACAAGTTCAACCTTCACTCCATATACATCTGAAAGGATCTCTGCAGTAATTGCTTCCGGAGGACCATATGTAACAACATGACCCTTATTAATTAAAAGCAGATGATCTGCCACCCTGAAAGCCAGGTCTAAATTATGCATTGTCATTACTGCAGCCAGAGAGTGTTCCGTCACAATACTGCGAATGGTTTTGAGGATATCCATCTGATTTTTCAGATCCAGGTTGCTTGTGGGTTCATCCAGAAGGAAGATCCTGGGTTCCTGTACGAAAGCTCTTGCAATACAGACTTTCTGAAGCTCCCCTCCGCTCAGGTGATTTATATTACGCATAGCCAGATGTCCCAGCCCAAGCTGATTAATCGCATCACTTACTATGTCGTAATCGTTTTGATTGCTTTTAATTCCTATATGAGGTTTACGTCCAAGCAGAATAGCATCGAAGACACTCACGTTCCCGGCTTTATTATTCTGTGATACATAACCTATCTTCCGGGCTATTTCAACGGCACTCATTTTTAAAACATCAGCATCTTCAACCATTACAACACCTTTCCGGGGCTTTAAAATTGAATTAATGCTTCTCAGCAGTGTTGTTTTCCCTGCACCGTTAGGCCCCAATAACGCAAGTATGTTACCCTTACCTACTGAAAATGATAGGTTATGAAGGATTAGTTCCCCTTTATTATATTCAAAAGATAAATCCTTTACTGAAAGCATCATCTACCTCTTTTACTTAATAAAAGATATATAAACACTGGACCCCCTATAAAAGATGTCAGAACAGCTACTGGTAAAACATGGGGCTTAAGCATTATCCGCGCAGCAATATCCGATATAAGAAGTAATGCCGCTCCACAAAGACTTGATGCAGGTATAACAAAACGATAATCGTCACCAATTATCCGTCGTACTATATGGGGACTTATAAGTCCTACAAAAGCTATAATGCCAAGAAATGAAACAATTGCTGCAGTAATCAGTGAAGCTACTATCATACCTGATATGCGTACAAGCTCCACCCTTACACCCAGGCCTTTTGCTGTCTCATCACCAGCTTCAATAGCATTGTAATTCCATCTGTTAAGGATAAAGAAAAGAGTGCCGGGCAAAACAATTGAAGCCATAATCGCCACTTCTGACCAGCCTGCTCTGCCAACATCGCCAAAAGTCCAGAATACTATTGCTGCCAGCTGGACATCGTCTGCAAAATATTGAAGGAACATTGTGCCTGCCGAGAAAAGAGAACCGAGGGCAACGCCGCAGAGGACCATTACTTCAGGACTGGTACTGTAAAACCTGGCCAGCAGTATAATTATTACAGCCGAGATCATACATGCTGCGAATGCAAAAACAATTGTAAGAATTGGATTAGTTACTGTAACAGAGCCCACCTGGGTTGATTGCATAACACCGGTACCTAAAATCATTATTGCAACAGCTGCTCCAAAAGCCCCGGCTTGTGAAATACCGAGTGTAAAAGGCGATCCTAAAGGATTGCGCAATATCGCCTGCATTACTGCCCCTGATATCGCAAGACCAATACCTGCAATAAGTGCAGCCATAGCATGCGGAAGCCGGATGTTGTTAATTATGTTTTGATACTGAGGAAGGCTTTCAATGCCAAAAATAGTCTTTGCTACACTATTTAATGGAATCTTGATTGACCCAAGCGATATCGCAGCAACAAATAAAAGAATACATAAAATAAACAGTGAAAAAAGAAATATGCGTTTTTTCTTAATATACTTTTTGTATTCAGGGAAAGAGTCAGAGGCAAATTTTGAGAATCCAGGAGCTACGATCATTATAATGATATTTTAGTAAATCCTGTATTATCAAACATCCGGTTCAGAGTGGCAAATGCGGGTCCTCCATTCAGGAAAACCGAAATCTCCTCAGCTTTCCTGAAAGGATCAATATCATAAAAATCATCGGGATAGAGGATCTTCCCTATGTAATATGCATTTGCCAGGACTACTTCCAGATTAAGGTTATAGGAATAGTTCGGGAACAGGCCGTATATCTGTTTGCTTTTCAGGGCTTTTAATTCCTGAAGAGAAGGATCTCGCCGTAGTTGCTCAAGAGCATTTATATCCGATCCAAGCCTTAATGTTGAGATATCCAGAAAAATAAGATCCGGATCCCAGACGATGATCTGTTCCTTTGCAACATTCATGTAGGAGACAGATGTGTTTTGCAGCCCTTCTCCTGCAACGTTAGTAAGTCCGAGAAATGCAAAAGGCGCATAAAAAGGATCTGTTGACTGTATCCCATGGGGTCCGCTCTGAGCTATTCCTCCTACATAGCAGGTTTTATTTGAATGAACCGGCGTTCGTGCTTTGAGATCTTCTATCAGCCCTTCAATATATAATATAACTTCCTCAGCACGTTGTTGAGCATTTACAACTTCTGCCATTAACCGGAGATTCCTGTAGAATGTTTCCCTGTCGTTTGTCAGATTGCCGTAATCCAGTGTAAATATCGGAATACCTGTTTTTTCCTGGAGAATTTCAGGATCAGAACCTCCTCCCGACCGGATCTTTAAGATTACCTGTGGCTTTGGATCCAGACCGGCTATTAACTCAGGATTATCATAACCTCTGAATTCTCCGAAAACAGGAAATTTCTTAAACTGCTCATTGGCAATTGCATAAGGCCTGGCATCAAGTATAAATCCCCGTACTTCAATCGCGTCAACAGCCACTATACGATCATGAGCATTAAGATAGGTGAGCATCCTCAGGCAACCTGAACCCGAACAGATAACCCTGTCAACTTTAATTGGGATTGTCAGACTTCTTCCCGTTACATCGGCAATTGTCCGGGATTCTCCTTTGATCTTCAATGTGGTTTCAGTATTATTTCTCCTCTTCGTATCGAATGTCTTGCTTACCTTGTTGCCATAAGACAATTGCTCCGGGGAAGTCTGATCACAGGAAAGAAATGTTGATGCCATCAAAATAAAAAATACTGTAAAAAGCAAGGTTTTTATAATGCCTTCTTCCTTACCCTTAACATGGTACTCCTTACAAGTTAAATGAATTCTCATGAACTGACCTACAGCTTTATAATTATCAGCGTTCTAAAAATCAAATTTTAATCCCCCATTAACAATTATACCCGGAGCAAAAGTACTGCCTGTTGAAGGAGTCAGAAAAACAGGATACATATTGTTCAGAATGTTTTCTGCATTGATGAAAACAGTTAACATATCCTTGAACTTTCGCGATACAGACATGTCAAGAGTATAATATTTATCTTCTTCGAGTGTATTTTCGTTATCGAAAAAGATCTTAGCATATAAGTTCATTCCGACAGATACATTTATTATCTCAGGTCTTATATAATTAAAGCTCAGGTTTGCAGAATGCCTTGGATTATTAGGCAAATAATTTCCCTTTAGAGTAAGGTTCTCCTGGTCATCAGATACCTGTGAGATATTATAAGTATAATTCCCTTTGATAGAAAGATAATCCAATGGACTCCAGTTTGCTTCAAGTTCCAGGCCATGTATTTTTACTTCACTTATATTGTCAAGGATATACTCATATCTTGTTTTGGCACCTCCTGCAAAAACAGCAGTATTAACAAGGCGGTCGCCTATATAATTATTTGCAAAAGACCTGTATAGGGCGAGTTTGAAAAACAGATCCCCGGGAAAGTAAAATTCGCCTGCAATATCCCATGAAATAATATTTTCAGGCAGTAATTCCGGATTTGCTTCGCGATAATAAGTCCCCCCTCCACGTACATGCACTTTGTATAATTCAAAAAGGCTTGGTGCCTTGAAGCCTTTACCAGCCGAGGCACGAAGAGTGACTATGTCGCCCGTATGCCAGGTGATTCCCAGATTTGGAGAAAAAGAATTTCTTTCAATAACGCCATAATTATTATTATATGCCGGTTTACCGGCACTTGCTTCAGTATCGCGGTTATGTCCCCTCGATGTCCGGATGTAATCGTAACGTAAGCCTATATTGATAAATAACCTGTCGTCATAAAACTTCAGGTCAAAAAGAGAAAAAGGAGAAATTACCTGTTGTATTCCAAGAGCTCCGACATCCCTGTCACTTCCTGCATAATCCTCGTTATAATCGAAATTAGCATACTTAAAACAGGACCCCACAGTTATACTCAGCGGCTTCCATGCAAATAATGTCCCCTGAATATCAAGCCCGGTATTATAGATATTTCTGAATTTCTCCTTACGAAATAGTGATGAGTAATTATCGGCAGCATTGTCCTGAAAAAAAGTATTATTCGCACGATTCAGAAATGCAAGGCTTTTAATCTTAAAATTATTAAAAAGATCTGAATAGTTTAAAGTGTACTGGTCAAGCTGAAGCTCGTTATAGAAATACTGACGGCCCTGTCCGGCATGCTGATTAAAATAGAGAGCTGAGAACTCAATCTGCGACTGCCTGCTGAAATCATACCTGGCTTTGCCAAAAATCTGTCCTTTATTGCGCCATCGCTTAATTTCATATTCTTCCGGAGTCTTAACCATATAAAATCCATCGCTTTTCTCAAAGGCCCCTGTCAGCATTAAAGAAAATTTATTAAACTTCTGCGAATAGAATCCATTGCTGCCAAATGTCATTGCATTCCCTGCCCTCACCTGCAAACTTGCAGAAGGGCCTTCAACTGCCTTTCTGGTAATAATATTTATAACCCCGCCAAGTCCTTCGGAACCATACAAAGAGGAAGATGGCCCTCTAAGAATCTCCAGCCGCTCTATTGCATCCTTTGGTACGTGTCCCCAGGCAACCCAGGCAGCAGCATTATTGAAATTGTCATTCTGGGGAACTCCGTCAACGAGTATCAACACTCTGTTCTTTCCAACACCCCTCATATCAATAGGGCTCACCATACCATTTGTATGAAGATTTGAATGACGGAAATTATACAATCCGGGTATGCTGCGTACAATATCCTCTACATTATTATAGGGTGAACTGAGGATGTCACTGTTTGAAATTACAGATACACTCTGTGGTATATCTTTAATATTTATCTGAGTTCGCATAGCACTGACGGATACTTCGGCAAGCTGAATTGTCTTCAGAGTGTCCTGCGTAAGATTCTGACAGTTAACATTAAAAATAAATGCAGTTAATAATATTATTGAAATCCCTATCCGCTGTTTCATCCTTTACTTTAGTTTATTGCAAGTATTACGATAATCCCATATCGTGTTACTGTTAATTATAAAAAAAAAGCTTATGTTGAATTGCTTTTTGTAAATATTTTACTTTGTTTAAAACTTATAGTATTACTAATAGAATAATTCGTGTTACTGATATGCAAAAGTAATCTACTATTTGATATTACCTAATGTTATTAACAATTTTTAATCTGTGTGAGCAGAAATTTATGCAACAAGGCAATTGTAATTCACAGGGCGGCATAACTGTGAACTGATTTCCTCTCTCCTATCTGCTGCCTCCACATTGCATAATACAATCCCTTGTTTTCAAGAAGTGACTCATGGGATCCTTCCTCGACTATCTTTCCCTTTTCCAGGACATAGATACGGTCGGCATGCATTATAGTCGAGAGCCGGTGTGCAATCATAAGGATGATCTGCTTTTTCCCGGCAGATATCTCTTTCAATGTATCTGTTATCTCCTCTTCCGTGAGTGAGTCTAGTGCAGACGTAGCCTCATCGAAGATTAAAACCCTTGGGTTCCTGACAAGGGCCCTTGCAATGGCAAGTCTCTGCTTTTCACCACCCGAGACCATTTTGCCTCCTTCTCCCAGTAATGTATCAAGGCCATCTTTCGATTCATCAATAATTTTAAGTGAAGATGCCTTTTTCAATGCTGCAAGGATTTCTTCATCGGTTGCATCCGGCTTAACAAACTGAAGGTTTGCACGAACTGAACCGGAAAAAAGCTGGGTATCCTGTGTAACAAAACCCAGCTGCCTCCTCATCCTGTTATATCTTATTTCCCTCGCCGGAACCTCGTCGAAATATATCTTCCCTCTTGTGGGAGGATAGAGCCCTACAAGCAGCTTGACAAGAGTTGATTTACCACAACCCGAAGGACCGACAAAAGCTATTGTCTCACCAAGGCCTGCCTTGAAAGAGAGATTCTCAATAGCATCATGATCGGCTTTGCGGTAGCGGAAGCTGACATCCTCAAAGCGGAGGCTTTCAATCTCGCCTATTTCGACAGGTTCCTCCGGCCTGTATTCAGGCTCTTTCTGCATAAGGTTACTGAATATCTGAAGAGATGCTTCTGCTTCCCTGTAAGCAAGAATTATGGATCCCAGCTCCTGCAGGGGGAACATTATACGGGTTGAAATAAACTGCATTGCGATAAGCTCCCCTGTTGTAAGCAAATGCCTGAATATGAGCCACAGAAGAATGAATAATATCGATTCCTTGAGAATAAGCAATACCGATCTCTGAAGAAAGGACAAGGTTCTTATCTGCTTGACTTTCTTCATTTCAAGATTGAATATGTTGCTTGTGAATGTCTTAAGCCTCTTTATTTCAGGCCAGGTAAGCCCCATGCTTTTTACAAACTCAATATTTCTAAGCGATTCTGTAATAGTTCCGCTCATCTTGTTTGTCTCCTGGATCACCGAACGCTGAATTGTCTTAATTTTACGGCTCAGCAGGCCGGTCAGGCCCCCCAGCCACAGAACGCCGATAAGAAAAACCGGGATAAGAGCCCAATGCTTTGTTATAGCATACCATATAAGGAAGGATAATCCCACTATTGCAGAAAACAATGAGGAAATGAAGGAAGTGATGAATCTCTCATTGTCATTCCTGACCTTCTGGAGCAATGACAGCACATGCCCGCTGCTGGACTCCTCAAATTCACAATATGGAAGACGGAGCGTGTGCTTCAGCCCTTCGTCAAAGATTGAAAGCCCGAATTTCTGCACGACAAGACGCGTAAAATAATCCGTGAAGGCATGAGCCAGCCGGGCAAGAAGGGCTATACCTATTGCAAGAACCAGAAGATTGAGTACTCCCCTGATAAGCTCTTCCTCCTGCCGGCCGTCGGTATTGACTGCAAAATTATCTATTATTTTTCCGAAGATTATTGGGTCAATGAGCTCAAGAACCTGCGCAATTGCAGCAATCCCCATTGCCAGAAAAAGCCATTTCCTGAAAGGCTTTAGATACTTCCAGATAATTTTCATACTATCATTTTTAAATCAGTGAATCACTTGTCAGGGGAAATATTACTATTTCCTGATCTACTAAAATAGATAGAATAAAACTTTTCAGCTAAGTTATTTGTTAGTGAATATATTAATTAGAATCATTCTAAAATACCCCGGATATTTGCTTTATAGTTAAATGAATCATATATTGCCTTTATTGAATTAAACACTTATAATGAAACCAGTTGCACGAAGAAAATTGTACGATCATATAGAAATTGATCCATAAAAATCAACGGACTTGTAAAGAACACCTGAAAAAGGGGGCTTTATAGTCCCCTTTTTTGTTTGAAAGGCCATTTGAAGAATTGCATCAGAGCAAAGACTGATGATTTATAGCTTCCATTACCAGTAACATTAATTAATATAAAATGCTAACATTTAAAAAAATACAGATGAATACGATAATTTTGAGCAAGCTGGATTTTTCGAGGATCCATAAATGCATTCACGATGCAAGGCTGATGAATGCAATCGGTGCAAATGAAGCCGAAAATCTGTTGAAGGAACTGAACTCAGCTAAAGTAGTCGAGCCGGAAGAGATCCCCCATGATGTTGTTACAATGAATTCAATTGTTAAGATCAGCTTTCTGAATACAAAAAAAACGCTGCAATTTCAGTTAGTCTACCCTGATCAGGCAAATTTCAGAGAAAACAGGATCTCTATTCTTTCTCCTGTCGCAACAGCCCTTATCGGATATAAGGTTTCAGACGAAATTGAATGGATAGTGCCCTCAGGCCTTACTAAATTGCGGATTGACGAGATTATCTATCAGCCTGAGGCTGCAGGTGATTTTGACAGGTAAAAATCAGGATTGAATCAGAATTACTGAATCGATTTCAAGGTAATTAAAGAAACTGTTTTAAGTGTTATTTAACTGTAAATTCAACATTATGAAAAAAGATCCGACAGAAAAAAAAGATAATCTGAAACTCGTGTCAGGCCATCCTGATAACTTGCTGCAAAAATTCGTAAGGTGGACAGAAGATGGCCGGATTTACAGAGGTACTGTTATCGATGTTTTTATACGGCAGGGTGTCAGATATCTCGATGTGATGACAATATTTGGGACCAAACGCTCAGTAAGTCTGTCGAAAGTGAAATTCATTAAATTCAAAGATCAGCTATAAGAATGAACAGAAATGCAATGCTCCAATTCCTGAAAAGTGTAGAGCTTTTCAGTGGCCTTAATAATAAGGAGTTACAGGAAGTATCAAAAAATTTAAAAGAGAAATTCCACAGCGCCGGCGACATGCTGTTCCATGAGAACAGTCCCAGAAAGGCTATTTTTATAATTTACGAAGGGG